>Ga0307423_1000718_pt1 | contig 21914 bp, 24 predicted proteins | sample SalMarWE160310MG_FD_202154 | JGI IMG/M metagenome (GOLD analysis project Ga0307423, IMG submission 202154) | Salt marsh sediment microbial communities from the Plum Island Ecosystem LTER, Massachusetts, United States - WE1603-10 | ecosystem: Environmental > Aquatic > Marine > Intertidal zone >...
GCGCTGCTTCAGCTCAGCGAACCGCTCCAGCTCGAGATCCGAGCCGAGCGGGCCGAAAGCGGACTGGGCGTGCACGTTGGCGGCTCCGCGATGAGACGGGACGGCGGGGGACCCGGGAAGCCCCCCGCCCCAGGGTATCTCAGGCTCGAGCCGCCGGAAAGGGTGCCCGAGCCGGGAGTCGCCGGTCCTGCTAGCCCTCCTTCCGCTTCCCGGTGAAGGGGTTCTCCCCGCGCGGGGTCGTGATCTTGCCCTCCATGGTGTCGCCCTTCACAGTCGCGGCGAACGACTGCGAGAAGGTGCGGTCACCCCGCCCGAACTCGAGCACGAAGGTGAGCTGGTCGCCCTTCAGGACGCCGTCCTTCACCGGCATCTCGCCCATGCGCATCTGGGCGGTTCCCGTGACGGCCGTGCCGTCCTGCGCGAACGTCACGGTGACGGTCTGGGCCCCGCGCGGGGTCTCCCAGGAGAGCTCCCAGGCCCCGGCGACGGAGGCTTCCTGGGCCGCGGCGCGGGTCACGGGTACGAGCAACGCGAAGGCAGCGGCGGCCGCTGCCACGACAGAGACACGACGCATCGGTCGAACTCCGAAAGAGTTGGGTACGCCGGCCGCTCGTGCGGACCGGCGATTATTATAGACCCCCATGCGGCTCCGGGTGTTAACTGGCGCCCGTTCCATCCCCCAGCGCACGGACCAGCGTCTCACCGTGGCGGAGGAGGTGGAGGTCCCGCGCAGGCAGGCCGGCGGCCTCCCACGCCGCGCGTGTCCGGACGGGGGGTTCGAGCGGGTCTTCGAACGTCAGCCGCCAGGTTCCCCAATGGATGCCCACGAACCCACCGCGCCCTCCCGCCTCCCGGTACGCCCGCACCGCCTCTTCGGGGTTGATGTGCGCGGCGCCCATGAACCACCTCGGCTCGTACGCACCGATGGGAACGAGCGAGAGGTCGAAGGGACCCACCCGCTCCCCGATCTCCGAGAACGCCGGGCACCACCCGGAGTCTCCGGCGAACCAGACACGCGGACCGGCTGCACCGGCACGGCGGCGGACCACCCAGCCGCACCACAGACGGCTGTTGGTGCCGAACGGCCTGCGCCGCGTCCAGTGCCGTGCCGGGACGGCCACCGCTTCGAAGTGCCCGCCGGGAAGCTCTGCCGCCTCCCACCAATCACGCTCCACCACGCGCTCGACCCCGCGCGAGGCGAACCAGTCGCGGTACCCGAGGGGCGTCAGCCACAGCAGATCGCCGCCGAAGCGGTCGTTCAGTGCATCGACCGTGTCGCGGTCCAGGTGATCGTAGTGGTCGTGCGAGAGCAGCACCGCGTGCACCGGCGGCAACGCGTCCACGCCCAGGGGAGGCGGCACGAGGCGGTGCGGACCCATGAACCCCACCGGTGAAGCCCGGTCCGACCACACCGGGTCCGTCAGGAGGTTGAGCCCCGGAAGCTGGATCAGCGCCGTCGCGTGCCCCAGCCACGTCACGCGCACCTCGTCCTCTCCCGTGATCGGCCGCGCCGGCTGGGGCGCGGCGATCGGGAAACGAGCGGGATCCGGGTCCGGGGGGTGCTTCTCCGTCAGCCATTCCCACGCCACCCGCCAGATGTTGCGACGCAGATCCTCGTCGCGCTCCGCCGAGGGCCAGGGGTTCCGGAAACGTCCGTCGGGAAGGTGGTGGGAGGGTCGTTGCGTCGTCAGGAGGATGTCGGCTCTCTGGGTTCGCTGATTCGGGGACCATCCGAAGATAGCCGGGCCCGGCCGGCGTGCCACGAGGCGCCACGAACGCGTGGCCACGTCGGACCTTCACCCCCGACTCCCGAATCTCCACGACGGACCAAGACCCTCGCCGCGGGACCGTGGGTCTTGCGTGACCATACCATACCGTATAGTATGGACTAGATCGGACCGTACCCGAAAGCTGGGCCGGGCATGGCGACGGAGGAATCATGGACATGTACCGCTACCGAAAGGCTCTGAACATCGCGACGCTCCTGGCTTGGCTCGCGCCGGCGTCGGTCGCCTCGCAGGGGTTCGTGCAGCAGCTTCCGGAGCTCGACAGCCTCTGGGGGCGTGGCCGCCAGGATGGGGCGTACGCGGCGCGCTTCGAGCCCACCGAGGTCTTCGGCGTGGCGGGGGTCGTGAGCGGCTTCGCGATGGGCGTCGGCATTCCCAGGGCCGCCTTTGCCGCCCAGTGGTCCAGAGTCGAAGTGGGCCTCCCCCTCGCGGGCATCGTCGTTCTGGCGATGGCGTCGCTGGCGGGCGCATCAGACCACGTCCACCTGCCCGAGGCTGCGTCCCGCGAGGCAGATCGCTCCGGCCCCATCTACCGGGCCGGATTCGAGCGCGCCTTCAAGCAGGAGAGCGCACACCGCCGCCGCGCTGAGCTGGGGAGGGGGCATCTGGTCGGCGTGGCGGCCGGCCTCGCGTACGTGTGCTGGGTGATCACGCACCCTTCGACCTGAGGTCTGTCATGCGCATGCCCATCCTCACGACGCTGGTCCTCGGAGCGTTTTCGTCTGGTGCCGCGAGCGCGCAGCGGCCCACGCCGGAGCCGCTTCACGACACCTCGGCCGTGGGCTGGACCGGGGCGCCCCAGAAGCTCGACCGCCCCGCCCCCTGGCTGGTGTCCGTTGGCGGCACCGTAGGCTCGGCCGCTGGCCTCACGCTCGGCTTCCTCGGAGGCGTCGCCCTCGGCCAGCGAGTCGCCGGAGGTCGTCCTGAGGATCAAGCGCTGGGGCTCGGAGCCCTCGGCGCGCTCATCGGAAGCGGCCTGGGCACGGCGCTCGGTGTGGAGCTGGCTTCCGGCGGCAGCGTTCAGCCGAAGAGGGCCGCGCAGGCCGCGTTCGTCGGCATGCTCGCAGGGATCACCGGATGGATGCTGCTCTCGAGCACGATCGACAGCACGGGGGATGTGGTCCTCGCCTACTCCCTACCGCAAGGCGTCGTCGCGGGCACCCTCGCCTCGGCGGTCAAAGGAACCGTGCGATGACCCGGGTCACCCAACCAGTCATCGTCGCGCTTGCGGTCGTGCTCGCGACTGGTTCGGCGTCCAGCGGGCAGCAGCAAGCCGACTCTACCGATGCGACCGACACATCCGCCGATCTGCACCCCGGTGCCGTCTTCGCGGGTGCGGGGCTCGGGTCATTCGCCGGGTTGTGGGGCGGTTTCTTCGCGGCCATGCCTTTCATCCTCGAAGGTCCTGACCACGGGGGACCGGGAGCCGTCCTTCTCATCGCGGCGGGAAGCGTCGTCGGAACGACGCTGGGCATCGAGATCGCTTCAGGGAGGCAGGTCCCGCTGCCCTGGGCTCTGGTCGGCAGCTTGCTCGGCGTCGGCGCGGGGTTGGCTACGGTCTGGCTATTCGAACAGGCGACGGCAGGCTCCGGAGAGGCGCTCGGCTACAGCGTGGGGTTCTCACTCGGACAAGGTGCGTGCGCGAGCGCGTTCTCCCTCCGTTCGGCGGTGCGGAGCGCAGGGCCGGACAGAGGCGAGGGGCCTCGATGACCCGCGTCACCCGGGACGACTGGATCCAGCAGGGCTTCCGGATCCTCGCGGAAGATGGCGATGGCTCGCTCACCGTGGACGCCCTGTGCGAGAGGCTCGAGCGCTCCAAGGGCTCCTTCTACCACCACTTCGACGGACGGCCAGGATACGTGCGCGCGCTCCTGGACGCATGGGAGCGGGAGGCTACGGATCGGCTGATCGAGACGGGGCACGCCGACGCCCCGGTCGAGGACCGGCTGCGGGCGGTGAACCGCCAGGCCTCGGAGCTGAGGAACGCAGGGCTGGAGCGTGCCATCCGCGGTTGGGCCGCGCGGGAGCCCGAAGCGCGTGAGGTACAGGACCGGGTCGATCGGCGCCGACTCGCGTTCCTGGAGGAGCTGTGCGCCGAACGCATGGGGGAGGGCGAGGCGGCCAAGCGCCTGGCCCGGGTCTTCCAGCTCGCCTTCGTGGGTGCCCAGCACCTCGACCCTCCGCTCGAAGGCGACGAGCTGTACCGGACCTTCCGCTTCCTGGACCCCCTCTTCGACATGGGAGGTGTGCGGTGAGGACGACGTGGACGAGGCGGGGCGTGGCGATGGTGGGAGGGCTCCTGACGACAGGGACGATCGGGCTGGCGCACGCCCGCGTGGCGGCGCAGACGAACGACGGGGGCGAGCCGAAGGTCGGGTGCTTCCGGGGACGGCCACTCCCGGCGTGCAGGAGCTTCTGGATCGTGGAGATGCAGGGGAGCACGCCGCTCGCGCAGACGCGGCGGGACCTGACCCGCGTCGCCGGCGGCGCCTCCTACCCGACGCAATCGTTCGAGCACGTGCTGGAGTGGAACCTCGGCCACATCGTCAACATCGGGCCGTCCTTCGCCCTCGGTGGCGTGATCACGGCGGGATCGGGCAGCGACGATCCGCTGACCGGGGTGAAGCTGCGGGCCCGCAGATGGTTGTCGCCGGATGCGAGTGTTGAGCTCGAGGGCGGCCTGATGCGCACGAACGCCGGCCACGTCCTTTATCCGGCGGTGACGGGCGGCACGGCGGATGTCCGGCTCAACATCCGCGACCAGGGATCGTTCTACGTGCGCTGGGACGGCGTGGCCCTCCCCAGGCGGGACTATATCCTGAACGGCAGCAGTGATCCGGGCGGATTCCAGCAGGCGTTCTCGGTGGGCGTGGGGCTGGGCAGTGTACCGGCGCTGCTGGGGACCGGCGCCCTGGGACTCGCCTACGTCGTGCTCATCGCACTCGTGGCGCACGACCTGTCATGAGCCGACGGTCCGGCTTCGGACTCGTCGCGTGGGCGACGACGATGGCGTTCGCCTCCGGGCGCTACCGTCCCGTGAGCGCCACCCTGCTCCCGTCCGGGAGGCTCAGCGTCACCCACTTGTTCGTCGTGTTGCACAGCGTGCACAGCGCGAACGTCTCGTCCAGCACCTCGAGGTCCGAGACCTGCCCGCACCCCTCGCAGCGGGCGTGGATGGTCTTGAACGTGTCGTCGTTCAGGTGGCTCTTGGCCAGGCGCACGCCCATGACGATGCCCGGCTTGCCGGTGGTCGGGCACTTCCCGGCGGAGCAGCCCTCCTTGTAATCGAGGCACACGATCTCGGCGCCGTCCTTCAGGTTGGCCTGCCCGTCGTGCGGGGGCGCATCCGTGAAGACCAGGCGAACCTGATGTCCGCAGCCCGAGCAGAACGCAATCTCGGTCTTCATCGGATCAGCCCTCCTCGGATCCGGGGTCCGCCTGCCGGCGGTACTCCTCCAGGTTCTCATGCATCTGCTCGCTCGGCACCTCGAAGATCGGGCAGACGGTGCCGACGCTGCACGTCTCCCCGTGCTCCAGGCACACGATGTCGCTGGGCTCCAGGTCGTGGGGACTGGGCCAGGCCGGAGCCGCCTTCTTCACGAGCACCCGGACCGGCCGGTCACAGGTGGCGCAGTATGCGATGCGGGCTTCCATGGGGCTCCTCCTAGATGTGATTCACGACGCGTGCGTCGGGCGCGGCGCGCTGCAGGATCTCCCGGGCGGTCGCGTCGGAAGCGCCGAAGAGTGCGGTCGCCGCCGCGTCGGCGGTGATGCACGAGCCGGCCTCGATCGTGATCGAGCGCATCCCCGTATTCCGGGGCTCGCCGGTGCTCGGGTCCATCAGGTGATGGTAGCGGTGCCCCCCGAACTGGAAGTACTGGAGGTAGTCGCCGGAGGTGGCCACGGCGCGGTCACTCACGCGCAGGACCTGGACGATCTCGTCGAGGTGGTCGGGCGAACGCACGCCGACCCGCCACGGCTCGTCGTTCTCGTCCACGCCCATGGCCACCAGGTCCCCCCCCACGTTCACCAGCCCGTGGAAGACGCCCTGGTCCCGGAGCGCCTGGGCGGCCAGGTCGACGCCGTAGCCCTTCGCGATACCGCCCAGGTCCACCGCGACGTTGTCCCGATCGAGGGCGGCGCGGGCCACCGAGCCCGTGCGCTCCACGTCGAGGGAGCGGTAGTGGTTGCCAGGCGCGGCCGACTTCAGCTCCGCCACCGAGGGCGGGCGATGCCGGGTGCCGACGTGCCAGAGCTCCGAGACGCGCCCGAGGCAGGGGTCGAAGCGCCCCTCGCTGGCCCTCGCCCACGCGAGCGCGGCCACGAGGACCGTCGCGGTGTCGTCCGAGATCGCGACGGCCGAGCGCCCCGCCGCGGCGTTCGTCCTCCCCACCTCGGAGTCCGCACTGAAGCGCGTCATGGTGCGGTCCACCCGGCGCAGCTCGGCGAGCGCGCCGTCGATCGCGCGCTGCGCCCAGCGCTCGTCGCGGTGGCGTACGGCGATCTCCGCGATGGTCCCCATCACGGGGATCTGGCGGCGCACCAGGTGGTCCCGGCGGCGCAGCGCCCGCGGCAGCGAGGCCACGGCGAGCGCACCCACCCCCAGGGCCAGGAATTCACGGCGATCGACGTTCATGGAAGCCTCCCATCGGCTTCGATATCGAGATCACAATCATGTGAGCAGGAATCGCAGTGGTCGCCGCCGCATCCGCCCGACGACCCCAGGCGGAGGAGGCCGAAGACCACGAACAGCATGGCCATCACCAGGATTGACAGCGCGCCGATCATGAGCTGAACAGCCCCGCGAAGCCCATGAAGGCCAGCGACAGGCTCCCCGCCAGGATCAGCACCAGGCCCATGTTGCGGGCCATCGCGGGCACGTCGGCGATCTCCACCGTCTCGCGGATGGAGGCCATGAGGACGAGCGCCAGCGTCAGCCCGAGCCCACCGCCGACCGCGAAGAACAGCCCCTCCACAAAGCCGTAGCCGCGGTTGGTCTGGAAGATGGCCAGGCCGAGGATCGCACAGTTCGTCGTGATGAGCGGGAGGAAGATCCCCAGCTCCCGGAAGAGCGTCGGTGACAGCTTCTTGATCGCCATCTCCACGATCTGCACCAGCGAGGCGATCACCACGATGAACGAGATCAGCCTCAGGTACGGCGCATAGGGAAGCACGTACGCGTTGAGGAGCGATGCCACCATCGACGTGATCACGAGCACGAAGATGTTGGCCATTCCCATGCGCAGCGCCGTCGACACCCGGCCCGACACCCCCAGGAAGGGACACAGACCGAGGAAGAGCACCAGGGTGAAGTTGTTCACCAGCATGGCGCTGATCAGGATCCAGAACAGCTCGCCCATCATGCGCCTCCCTCGCTCGCGCCCACGCCCACCGGCTCAGCCTCCACCGCGGTCGTCACGCCGTGCGGCCAGCGCCGGGGACGGACCGGCACGTGGTGGCGCTCCTTCCACCACGCCAGGACCAGGAGGATGACGCCCAGCGTGAAGAAGCCACCGGGCGGCAGGATCATGATCACCCACGGCTCGAAATGGGGGCCGAACGGCGCCACCACCCAGGGCGTGTCGACGAGGAGCGTGCCGTTGCCCAACAGCTCACGGACCGAGCCCATCATGAGCAGCGCGACGATGAAGCCGACGCCGGACCCGACGGCGTCGAGGATGGAGCGCCAGATCGTATTCTTCGAGGAGAACGCCTCCTGGCGCCCCAGGATCATGCAGTTCACGACGATCAGTGCGATGAACGCGCCCAGCGCCTTGTGGGTCTCCGGCACGACCGCGTTGAGCACGAGGTCCGCGATGGTCACGAACGTCGCGATGATGAGGATGTAGGCGCTGATGCGGACCTCTTTCGGGATCCAGCGCTTCAGCGTCGAGACCAGGATGCTCGAGCCCAGGAGCACGAAGAACGTCGCCAGTCCCATGGCGATGGAGTTGAGCACGGTATTCGTCACGGCCAGGGTCGGGCACAACCCCAGGAGCTGGACGAGCACCGGGTTCTCCTTCCACATCCCCCGGAGGAGGTCCTCCTGCTGCGTGGTCTGCCTCATGACCCACCTCCCGCCGTCGCGGGGGCACCGACGTCCGCCGCGCGGTCCGACGAGACTCCTCCCGCCGTCAGCGTCGCCGACCAGTACGTGTCCACGGGAGCCTTCAGCGCCTCCAGTCGGTGGTTGATGATGCCGATGACGGCCCGGGACGAGATCGTGGCCCCGGTGATCATGACCACCTCGTCGTGGCCTCCCGAGCCCTGCCCCTTCTTCACGCCCACCAACGGCGTGCCCACGTTCTCGAACCCGTCGATGAACGCGGTGTCCTTCACGATCTTGTCGCCGAGCCCGGGCGTCTCCTTGCTGTCGAGCACCTTCATGCCCATGAGGTCGCCGCTGGCCGGGTCGTAGCCGAAGATCAACGTGATGATGTCCTGGAAGCCGGCCTCGGCCGCCTCGAGGGCTACGCCCATGGGCTTCCCGTTCTCGTCGTACCCGACGTACACACGGTCCAGCCCCGTCGTGTCCAAGGGTTGCGTGGTCAGGGCGCCGTTCTCGACGTACACCGTCTCGTAGTGGTCCGGCCCGCCGAGCACCTCGGTGATCGACTCGGCCAGCACCTTGGCCTTGTAGGCCTCGATGCGCGGGTTGGCCCACTGGAAGGCCATGACGATGGCGAGGCCGGCGAGGGCGCCGGCGGTGGCCAGCGTCGCGATGAGGCGCGCCGACGAAGCGGATACCTGGATGGGCGGCGGGGGTGGCGCGCCACCGTTCCCGCTGTCGGCCATGGGGAGCTTCTGCTCGCTCACTGGACCATGGCCTCCTTCCCCGTCCCGAACAGCCTGGGCTGGGTGGCGCGGTTGATGAACGGCACGAAGGCGTTCATGAAGAGGATCCCGTACATGACCCCTTCGGGCAGGCCGCCCCACAGGCGGATCAGCACCACCATCGCGCCGATCCCCGCCCCGTAGATCCAGGCCCCCTTCGTCGTGGTCGGGGACGTCACCATGTCGGTGGCCATGAACACGGCGCCGAGCATGAGGCCGCCGCTGAAGAGCATGAAGAGGGCGTCGGGCTTGGCGGGGTTGAAGAAGTGGATGATCTGCGACAGGACGGCGACGGTCACGAAGATCGAGGCCGGGATCCGCCAATCGAGGTACTTCTTCAGCGCCAGGTACCCTCCGGCCAGGAGGATGACCACCGCCGCGGTCTCGCCCAGCGAGCCCCCGGTGGCGCCGAAGATCAGGCGACCCAGCTCGGTGTGCGTCCCCTCGAACTTCATGAGTCCGAGGGGGGTCGCGCCGGTGACCGTGTCCACCGGGTTCGCGCCCATGAGCGGGAACGCGAAGTTGTCGCCCCGCAGCGCGTGCCACGGGCCCGACAGGTCCGGCCACGTCGTGAGGTCCTCGGGGAAGGCCGCCTGGAGGAAAGCCCGCCCCAGCAGGGCCGGGTTGAAGATATTCTGGCCCAGGCCGCCGAAGAGGAGCTTCCCGAAGCCGATGGCGAAGGCCCCCCCGAGGAACGCCATCCAGATCGGGAGGCCTGGGGGCAGCGTGAGTCCGAGGAGGAGGCCGGTGATGGCGGCGGAGCCGTCGCGCAGCGACCCCCCGGGACCGAACAGGCGCTCGGTTGCGACGCAGCCGATGGTGGAGGCGCCGATGACCAGGACCGCGCTGGGTCCCCAGTACCAGATGGCGGCCAGGATCACCGGGACCAGAGTCCCCACCACCGTCCACATGATGCGGGGGGTGCTGTCCGGTCCTTTGATGTGGGGTGCGGCCGTGAGCTCGAAGCGCGGCGTTTCCATCAGGCGACCTTCTCCCCTTCCTTCTCGGCGTCGCTCTTTTGAGCGCTCGCCTGCGCCGCGGCGGCCTGCTGTTGTTTGCGCAGCGCCGTCTTGCTCAGGGCGAACATCTGCGACAGGGGGATGTTGGACGGGCACACGTACGAGCATGACCCGCACAACATGCAGTCCTGCAGATAGTAGTCCTGCATCTCGTCGTAGCGGCCGGCCTGGGCGAGGAGCCCGAGCTGGGACGGGTTGAGGAAGACCGGGCACGCGTCGAGGCAGTGGCCACACTTGATGCAGGGGTACGTCTTCTTCGGCTTCACCTCGCGCGTCGTGAGCACGGTTATGCCGGTGGTTCCCTTGGTGATCGGCGTGCGCATGTCGGGCTGCGAGGAGCCCATCATCGGTCCGCCGAACACGATCTCCGCGGCGTCGTCCGTGATGCCGCCGCAGAACTCCAGCACGTCGCCCAGCATGGTGCCCACCGGGACGATGAGGTTCGACGGGCGCCTCACGCCGGGACCCGTCACGGTGACCACCCGCTCGATCAGCGGGAGGCCCGTCTCGAAGATCTCGGCGATGGTGGCGATGGAGCCCACGTTCTGCACCACCGTGCCCACGTGCATGGGGAGCTTGCCGGAAGGCACCTCGCGGCCGGTGACCACGTTGATGAGCATCTTCTCGGCGCCCTGCGGATACTTCACGATCAGGGGCTGTACGGTGACGTCGATGTCCGTCGGGCGCGTGCGCTCGAGCGCCGCGATGGCGTCGGGCTTGTTCATCTCCACGCCGATCACCGCGCGCTTCACACCCAGGCACTGCATCATGATGCGGATGCCGAAGTGCACGCGCTCCGGGTACTCGACCATCGTGCGGTGGTCGGTGGTGAGGTACGGCTCACATTCGGCGCCGTTCACCAGCAGCCACTCGATGGGGAGGTCCTTCGGGGGCGACAGCTTCACGTGCGTGGGGAATGCCGCGCCGCCCAGGCCCACCACGCCACCGTCCTGCACGGCCCGGCGCACCTCGTCCGGGGTGAGGCCCTCCCAGCTCGGCACCAGGCGGGGCCGGGGGATCTGCGGGCTGTGGCGCTGCACGTCGATCACCACGGTCTCGGCCATCGACCCGTCCGGATGCGGCCACCAGCCGATGTCCGCCACCGTCCCGGCGGCCGAAGCGTGGATCGGCACCGACACGTAACCGTCCGCCTCAGCGATCTTGTCACCCCGCTCCACACGGTCGCCCTTCTCCACCAGGCAGCGGGCCGGCTTGCCGGCGTGCTGGCGGAGGGGAAGCGCGATGCGGTCGGGGAACGGCATCCGGCGGATCGGCAGATGCTCCGTCAGACTCTTGGAGTCAGGCGGGTGAACGCCGTGCCGGAAAGTCACGCCGAAGAGGTTGAGCACGTCCATCTCCCTTGGTCCGCACAGATGCGGATCCGCCCGCGCACGCGCTCCCACGCGAGGCGCCGGCGGCCGGAGCTTCATCACCATACCGATGGCCCAACGAGAAGCTACCAAGCGGCCTTTTGAAGGGGTGTCGGGAGGAAAAGGGCCGCTCCGGTGGGGATTGTAGCGGCGACGGAGTGGGGAGATTCCCTACCGTCCCCGACGCCGATCTGGCCAAACAACCGGAATCGGTCTTATTCGGGCACGTCGCGCACCGGACCTGTCCAAACCGGGTGGGGAAAGAGGGGGGGAGCACCGGGGATTCCGGCCGCGCGAAGGTCCTCATTCGCTGTGAAGATCATCCACAAGCTGCTGGCCGGCATGATGCCCCCGAGCGGCGCCAAGCGGCCGGATCCGGCGATCCTCGACGCCCTCGCCACGACGCTCGAGACCCGGATCGACGCCGCAGCCGCCGGGCATCCCCATCCGGGAGGGCGCACCTTCCAACGACTCAACCGCCTCCTGGGCGTGGACTTCGTGGGCGCGACACCGTTCTGGCGTGCCTCGTACGCCCTCGAGGTCCCGGCGATGACGCCACTGGTGGCCCACGGCGCGGACCCGAACGTCCCCACCATGAAGCCGCCGTCACGCCGCAGGGGCGGCTCCCGCGGTGGAGGCGGCTTCGGGGGCGGAGGGGGCTGAGCGCGGGCTTCGATCGCGGCCGAAGTGCGCGGCCCTCCTCGACTCACATGCCGGCGGCTTTCAGCTGGCCACGGATCTCGCCGCGCGGGTTCGCCTTGGTGTGCACGTTGACGTAGGCGTTTCCCGAGCGGATGGCCGCGATGACGTCGTCCTCCACGGTGGTCTTGCCCTCCGTGAGGACGCCGGAGAAGTCCTCGCCCTTGTCCTCGCGGAACAGGGGCACCAGCACGCCGCCGTTCTCCCCCGGGGCGGCGCCGTGGATGTGCGCCATCGTGGGGTTGTCGAGTCCCTTCACCTCCACGCGCCAGGACAGCTCGTTGCCGTCGATCGTCACCGTTGCCGTACCCGTGGCGTCGGATGTGACCGCCGGCACTTCGTTGGCTCCGGAGAGCGCCGCCGTGTACGTGTCGGCGGGTCGGACGGACCCCGGCGCCCAGAACAAGGCGGGAACGAGGGCGAGGGGTAACGCGCGCTTGGGCAGGTCGAACATCGGTACCTCCAGGTTGGGTCGCGGGCTCTAGCAGCCCGTTGGGGTGGACCACGATGGATCGGAAGGGGCGCGCCCATCAAGTCGGATGCGGGGACGCAGGTGTGCGACGATGGTCGGGATTCGTGGACTTCCGGGCCGGGCGTGTACCGAAGGCCCTGGCAGGCTCACCGACCAGGGCCTCTTCGCGCGCGCCGGCGGCGGGGCCGCCGACCGCGCGCGATCGGCGTCGATCCTGAGGTGGGGTGTCAGCGGGTGCCCGTCGTGGCGACGGGTCGCGTGGTACGCGCCGCCGCGAAGCCGAACACGGCGAGCACCGCGCCGACGATCAGGTTGTTCCACCAGACACCGGGTGCGTACAGCAGACCGCCGATGAAGCCGGCGACGAACATCCACGCGCCCAGGATTCCGGTCACCCAACCTTCAGTGGGCCGTTCGCGGACCATCGCGAAACCGAGAACGGCGCACACCGCCCCGACGATCCAATGGCTCCAGGAATAGCCGAGATTGCCCATGTCGGTGAACGGAGCGATGAACGCCCACACTCCGAGAATCCCTATGATCCATCCGTTCCACATCGTGAACCTCCTCGATGGGGTCGCAATCACATCGTCACAGCGCTGCAATCCCCATGCCGACGGAGGTGCTCGAGGAACTCGTCCCGGTCGAGGTCCTCCTTCTGGAGCAGGGCTTCGGCGATGGCGCCGAGCGCCGCCCGATCGGCTTCCACTAGCGCGCGCGCGGCCGCAGCCTGCTCCTCCAGGAGCAGGCGGATCTCCCTGTCGATGTCGGCCGCCGTGCCGGCGGAAGGGCCCGGACCCTCGCCGCCGCCGTCCCCCAGGTGTGGCGCCGTCGGGCCTCCGACGTAGCGCACGGGCCCCAGTGTGGTGGACATGCCGAACTCGCACACCATGCGACGCGCCAGCACCGTTGCGCGCTCGAGATCGTTCGCCGCGCCGGTGGAGACCTGCCCGAACACCACCTCCTCTGCCGCACGTCCACCCAGGAGCACCCTCAGGCGGTCGAGCAGCTCGTCGCGCTGCAGCAGGTTGCGATCCTCGGAGAGCTGCTGCGTGAAGCCCAGCGCCCCCACCGTGCGTGGCACGATGGAGATCTTGCGCACGGGACCGCTCGTGCCGCTCCGCTCCGCGACGATGGCGTGTCCGGTCTCGTGCACCGCGACGATCCGCCTCTCCTTGTCGTTCAGCAGCTGACCCTTGCGCTGAGCACCTGCGAGGACGCGGTCGATCGCCGCGTCCAGATGCGCCGTCCCCACCTCCTCGCAGCCCGCGCGCGCGGCGAGAAGCGCAGCCTCGTTCAGGAGGTTCGCCAGGTCCGCTCCGGCGAACCCGGTCGTGCTGCCCGCCACCGAGCCCAGGTCGACGGACGCGGCCAGGCGGATCCGGCGGGCGTGGACGTCGAGGATCGCGAGGCGGCCCTGCCGGTCGGGCACGTTCACGGTGATCCTGCGGTCGAAGCGACCTGGGCGCAGGAGGGCGGAATCCAGGACTTCCGGCCGGTTCGTAGCGGCCATGACGACGATGCCATCGGCGGAATCGAACCCGTCCAACTCCACCAGGAGCTGGTTGAGCGTCTGCTCGCGCTCGTCGTTGCTCCCCACGCCGCCGCTGCGCCCCTTCCCCACCGCATCCAGCTCGTCGATGAAGACGATGCAGGGCGTGTTCGCACGGGCCTTCTCGAAGAGCTTCCGAATGCGGCGCGCACCCACGCCCACGAACATCTCGACGAAGCTGGACGCGCTCACCGAGTAGAACGGCACACCAGCCTCGCCGGCGGTCGCGCGGGCCAGGAGCGTCTTTCCAGTTCCGGGCGAGCCCACGAGGAGCACCCCCTTGGGCGCCCGTGCGCCCAACTGCGTGAAGCGCTCCGGTTTCTTCAGGAAGGAGACGACCTCCTCGAGCTCCTCCTTGACCTCGTCGATGCCGGCGACGTCGGCGTATCGCACCCCCCGTGCCCGTTTGCCTGCATCGCGCACGTCGAGTGCGCCACCGCCGATGCCCGCGAGGAGGCCGTTCCGGCGGAGGTACAGGACCAGAGCCATCAGGCTACCGGCCGCCAGAAGCACGAGGAGCGCCTGAGCCGGGTGTGGCGCGCCCGAACCACCCTCCCCATCGTACTCCACGCCCTTCCGCTCCAGGAGCGGGATCAACCCAGGGTCTGGGCGGGCCGGAGAGGCGCGCCACGCTTCGGGCGCGCCCGCGGCGCGCGCGTCCTCCGTGGGCGTGGCGACGATCCGACGCTCTCCGACCACGACCGAGGCGACGTCCCCCCGATCGACATGCTGCTTGAGCTCGCTGTACGGGATCTGTTCCTGTTCCACCCCGCAGGACGCGAGGACGGCGGCGAAGGCGGCGGCGGCGAGCGCCCACCAGCGCGAGCGGTGGGCCACCGGCCGGCCCGGTAGGCGAGCGGTCATCGGATTGGGCACGGCGTGGATTCGCGGGGATCGAGCCGAAGAGCGTCGGTCATAGCGGGACGACCGCGGTCGAGTTCATACGGTGCCGTGCGCGTGCAGGTTCCCCGTCGCGTCGACGCTACGCCAGCCCGAGGAGATGAGGAGCGCGAACCCCCGGCTCGTCTGGACGACGCGTCCCGAACGGGGGCCCCGAGCGTCCTCCTCGGCCTCTTCCGTGGGGAAGTCCGCACGTTCCTGGAGCATGCCCGCCAGCGCCCCGGAATCGAGGCGGCGGCGATTCCCAGGACCACGCCGGCACCGGCACCGACCGCGGCTCCGCGACCCGCGGCATGCTTCCTGCGCCGTCCTGCACCCATGAATCGTGCAGCCACCACGCCGGGTGCACTCTCCGCGGCCCGACGCCTCGGTCTGCGATACATGCCGGCCATCGATGCATGGAGGTAGGGATGCGGAAGGGCCCGATCATCGCCTGGTCGATCCTGGGTACGCTCGCGGGACTCGTCGTCCTCGCGTTCGTCGTGCTCTTCACCGGCGTCTACGACGTGGCCGCGTCGAGCGGTCACAACGCGTTCACCTTCTGGTTTCTGAGCACGCTCTCGGACCGCTCCGTGGAGGTTCACAGCGCCTCGGTGGCGGGCTCTCCGCCCACCGACTCCGCCGCGCTCCACGACGGCTTCCGCGAATACGACGGCATGTGTGTAGGGTGCCACGGAGCCCCGGGCGTAGAGCGCGGACCGGCCGGGAAGGGGATGATGCCCAAGCCGCCCGACCTGGGCGAGCAGTCCGACCTCACCGATCGGGAGATCTTCTGGATCGTCGACCACGGCATCAAGCTCGCGGGGATGCCGGCCTTCGGTGCGACGGAGTCCGACGAGACGATGTGGGGCATCGTCGCCTTCGTGAAGCAGCTGCCGAGCATGAGCCCCGCTCAGTACAGCGAGTGGCGGAGCACGTACGGCGTGGAGGAAGGACACGAGGGCGAGGCGTCTCACACGGATTTGGGAGACAGGACGCCCTGAGGCAGGCCATCGCCCAGAGGCCCGGGATCCTTCGTGCTTGACGTGGACGACACGCCGCGCCCAGCGTGGAACAGGGGGGCTGGAGCAGGCAGTAGGAAGGGTAGACCCCCCGGTCGAGTCAGCCGAACGGGAAAGGAAGGGCTACCCGCGATGATCATGCCGACGATCCGGGCCTCGTTCAACCGACAGGAAGCGCAACATCTGGTTTGGCTCCTGGGCCGCAGCGATCCCGAGTTGGGGAGAGCGGCGCAGCGCCGCCTGGAGGAGGACGGGATCGACAGCATCCTGGACGACCCGCGGATGCTGAACGCCTTGATGACGGACCCCCACGCCGCGGCGTCACCCGAGCTCTTCGCGTATGTCCTGGTGCGGCAGGCCCTCCTGGAGAGCGACATCGACGATCGCGCGATGGCGGACTACATCGCCACCGTGCTGGTCCGCTTCGGGTGCGGCTCCCGTGCCCATCGGATCTCGGACCGATCGGACGAGGAGTTCCACTACCTCGTGGACATCGTGACCCGCACGGACGAGGAAGGTGGGAAGAACGCCTTCCTCCTCCGCTGCCACCTCGGCAACTACTCCCTGTGGATCTCCGGGCTCTTTCCCGACTTCCTGGAAAACCGCCTGGAGCGGAAGGGCGCGCCGCCCATCTCGTACTACGAGCGCATGGGCGCGACGGGATACCGCCTGGCCGCGGACTCGCCCGAGGCCGAATCCCTGGGCGTGGGGAGGCTCTTTCGCGGTGTTGCGCGCGAGTTTCCGGGCGTGCGACGTGCACTCAACCGGATGTCCGACCGCTACCTCTGGCCAGAGTCGGCGAACGTGGTGAACCGGCTCCTCCGCGAAGTCGCGTTCCGCTATCCGATCCGCCCGGCAGGGGGCTGAGGCGCGACCGACCGGGTCCAACGAAGCACGAGGGGGCCGGCCTCCTCGCGGCGGCCGGCCCCCCTGTGGTTCGCGCTGTGGCCGCTCAGTTGAACGGCTCTGCCCGCTTGATCCACTTCTCCAGGTCCTTCTCCTTCGGGTTCACCGGATCCCCGGGGTGGATGATGCCCGCCGGGCACTTCTCGGCGGCCTGGACCAGTTGGGCGAACGTCCCCGCGTGGATGTCCTTGATGTACGCCTGCTTGTTCTCGTCGTAGGCGAACATGCGGTTGTTGAGGTTGGTGCAGTCGTTGCACGAGGTGCACCGTGGGGTCTCGATGTAGGCCTCCATGGAGAGGCCTTCGTCCTCCTCCTCGGCGACCGCCACCGCTGCTTCGGCGGGGGCGGCCGCAGCCGTCGCCACCACGCCGTTGCCGCCGGAAGGCGCCTTGTCCGCCACGGGGGCCTTCGCCGGGGCGGCGGCGCCACCACCCCCGAAGTCCACCCCCTCGACGGGCCCGATGGGCTCGAGGCCCCTCGCCGACTCGGCGCGGGTGAGCAGGTCGGCCACCGTCATCTGGCCGTTGCCCATCTTGAGCAGGCTCTCGGCCATCCGTCGAGCGATCGCACGGGGATAGGTGGCCTTCAGGCTCGCGAGCTTCGCCTCGTACTCCTGCTTGAGCGCGTCCAGCTTCTGGTCGAACTCGGCCTCCATCTCACCGGACAGCGTATCGTGCACGGCCTCGGGGACGTCGAGTCCCGCCATCTCCTTGAGCTGGTGCCAGAACATCAGCCGATCGTCCGCCAGCGCGAGCATCTCGTTGCTCACCTGCAGGCGCTTCAGCTTCCGGTCGGCGGCGAGCGTCCAGATGAACGCCTTCTTCCCCGCGCGCTCCTCCGGGGGCAGCAGCGCCAGCTCGTGGAACGGGACGAAGGAGTCGTCCACCGCGTCCGGGGCGAGCTCCGAGAAGTTCTTGCGGAAGCGGACCTCCGTCGCGGCCCAATCGGCGATGGTGAGCGGCAGCTCCATGGACGCTTCCTTGCCGTCGTCGTCCACGAACTTGAGCTCGTACGTCGGCCAGACCTGGTCCACCGACGGGTTGCCGTCGAGGGACAGGCAGTCGGCCAAATCCTTCCCAGCGTCCGGATCGTAGGTCAGGAACGGGAAGGCACGCGACTCCAACGCCAGCCTGGCGGCCGTGGGCGCCCAGTCGTCCGCCAGCCCGTGCTCGACGGGGCACGGCGTGTAGACGACGAAGACGGACGGGCGCCGGGTGTTGAGGCCCTTGATGACGCCCTGGATGAGGTGGGAAGCGGAGGCCTGAGAGGACTGGTGGACGAACACGCCTCTGTGGGCCATGGCGATGAAGGCCAGTTCCTTACGGACCTCCGACTTCCCGTGATGCGCTTTCCCCCACGCGGACATGTCGGCAACCTGCCCGGTGTATCCGGAGGTGCAGGCCTGACCGCCCGTGTTCGAGTAGACCTGCGTGTCCAGGACCATGACCCGGATGGGCTTCCCGCTCGCCATGAGGCGGGAGAGGTTCTGGAAGCCGATGTCCATCATCGCGCCGTCGCCCCCGATGCTCAGGATGGGCGGGCACAGGTGGAACTCCTCGTCGGTGAACTGCTGCCAGTCGAACTCCTCCGCGAGGCGCTTGAACGCGGCGGCGTCGTACGAGCCGTCCGCGAGCTGGCGCGCCTTGCGCAGCGACAGGAAGTGATCGCCCATCTTCCGCATGTGCCCCTCGAATACGCCGATGGCGATGGACGGGGCATCCTGGAAGAGGTGGTTCACCCAGGGGAAGGGATAGGGGTTGTACGGGTACGTGCTCCCCCACACCGAGGAGCAGCCCGTCGAGTTCGTGATGCCCAGGCTGACCCGCCCGCGGCCGCTGGGGCCCTGGACGTACAGCCACTTGAGGTGCTCGAGCTCCGCCTTCGACTTCTCGAGCAGCGCGAGCTTCTCCTTCTTCGCGGCGGGCAGCTTCACGCCCACCTGGTCGCCCGGGTCGGCGGCCGCCTTGGCCAGGTCGGCCTCCGAGCCCACGAGCTCGCGCGCCTGCCTATCGAGCTCCGCGACCAGCGCGTCGACGTCCTTCAGCAGCTTGTCGACCCGCGGCTGCATGAGGGCCTCGACCGTGGAGGTCACGAGGTGGACCGCGGTCTTCTCGCCGCACCCCATGCACGCCCCGTCGCCGCCGGCCATCGAGCGATAGTTGTCCTTCTTGAGGAGCAGCGAGGACAGCACGCCGATGCCCTCGTCGATGTCGCGGACGTTGATGTAGCGGTCGTCGGTGTCCGGGAGCCGCTCCCAGAACTTCCAGTTCCGGCGCAGGCGATCGACGATCTCCTCGTCCTGCTGCACGGTGACCAGAGCGTTCTCCGGGCACACGTCCACGCAGATGTTGCAGCCCTTGCAGGCCTCCGGGTTGATCGTGATCGCGAGCATGCCGCCCGAGTCCTTCGCCTTCGACTCGGGGAGGTCGAAGAACGGGGTCGTCTTCGCGAGCGGGAACTCGGAGAGGACGGGGAAGACCCGTGACCACTCCTCGTCGAGCTGCGCGCGCCGGTCCGCGTCCCATCCGAGCTTGCCGACCACGTTCGCGTAGGCGGACGAGGCCACGTCGCCGAAGGTCTTGAAGGGCACGCCCTTCAGGATCTTGCGGGACTCCTTGGCCAGGTGCTTGGCGATCTGCTTGACCCGGTCGTTGGGCTTTCCGTTCGCCGTGGTGCGGATCGCGGTGTCGTAGATGTCCTCCACCGACAGGACGAGCCCCGGGATGGCCGCGTCGGGGCACTGCACCCAGCACTGGCTGCAGCCGGTGCACTTCTCCGCGATGAAGTCGGGGACCTCGAAGCGGATGTTGGTCATGTCGCGCACGGTGCTGGTCGCCGCCGGAATGGCCGACAGCGCCGCGTACGGGTCGGCGATCCCGTCCTGGCCGATCGAGCATACCGCGCACACCTGCTCGAAGAAGCGACCCTGGTTCCCGATACCCATCTCGGCGTCGGGCGTGTCCATGAGCGACGGGATGTACGAGCCCGGCGCCGCCTTCGCCTCGTCGGCGTCGTGGTCGGCGTCGGTCGGGACCTCCCTCACCTCGTCGTAGCCCCGACGGATGACGCGCATGTTGTCGTCCACCACCCGCTTGCCGAGCTTGCCGAACTTCGCCTCGATCTGGGCGGTGATCCCCTCGAACAGGCCGGCCTCCTCCATCCCCTCCTTTGCGGCGAGCGGCGCGCACCGGAAGAACGCGCCCATGAAGGCGACGCCCTGCATGCGGTAGCGCAGCTCGGGGTCGGAGGCCTCGGCCGAGGCGATGCCGAAGGCGTCCAGGCAGTAGACCTTGATCTTCTTCTCGCGCACGAATCGCCGGGCCTCGGCGGGAAGCGCCTTCCAGACCTGCTCCGGCTCCTCGTGGCTCTGGATGACGAAGACGCCTCCCTCCTCCATCCCTGCGAGGGGGTCGGAGTGGCGGAAGACGTTGCCGTCCGGAGACAGCACGACGTTCACGTGCTTGAGCTCGGCGTTGAGCTTGATGGGCTCGTGCGCGAGGACCGCGTAGAACGTCGTGGGCTGGCCCTTCTTCTCGGAGCCGTACTTCGGGTTGGCCTTCACGTGCATCCCGAAGAGCTCGAACGCCGTCATCGCGATGTTCTTGCCCATCGTGATGGCGCCCCATCCGCCCACGGAGTGGATGCGCAGCGCAGTCGAGCCCTCGGGCAGCAGGTTGAACTCCCCCGCCGACTGGAGCGCCAGGTCGCCTAGGTTCGGGTAGCCCTCCAGCAGCTGCTCCTGCCAGATCTGCAGCTTCGGCAGGCGTGTGCCCTTCCGGATGAAGTCGATCCCCAGGTAGAACTGGCGGGTGTGCTTCCCGTCGGGGAGCATGTTGTCGACCGCGGCGATGATGTCGCCGGGCTGCAGGTCGCGGCTGCCGAAGCCGAAGCCCGCCGAGTAGAAGTCCGGCATCCCAGCCGGGTCCACCGACTCGAGCCCCGGGTAGGGCAGCGGGCGCGCCGGTGCCTGAGCCTTCTTGCGGCCGTTGCCCGCGGCGGCGGCGACCACCCTCCAGTTCTCCATCCCCTTCGTCATCGCCGCCCGGACCTCCCGCAGCAACGGCGCGTCCACGGCCAGCGGCTGATCACACCGCTCGAGCACCGTCACGCCCTTGGCGCCGGACAGGATCTTCGTGATCAGGTCGGCGGGGAACGGGCGGAACATGCTCACGTTGAGGACGCCGACCTTGAGGCCGCGCTCCCGGCGCAGGTATTCCGCGACCACCTCGAGGTTGGGAACCACGGAGCCCTGGCCCACGAGGACCCAGTCGGCGTCCTCGGTCAGGTAGCCGACGGCGCGGGCGTAGGCGCGGCCGGTGAGCGCGGCGAACTCGGCGAACGCCTGGTCACTCAGCGCGGTCAGATGATCGAAGTAGAACGGCCTCTGGGCCGCGACGCCCTGGGCGTAGGAGTCCTGGTTCTGCACGGTGCCCAGCATGGCCGGATAGTCCACGCTGAACAGCTCGGGGATCCGCCGGCGCTTGTCGCCGAAGGTCAGGCGCTGAGCGGGCGTGGGCGACTCGATGAGGTCGGCCGGGTCGCCCAGGTACTCCTTGATCATCTCCGGCTCGGCGAGCTTCGCGGTCTCGATGACGTGACTCGTCAGGAAGCCGTCCTGGGCGTTCAGGCCCGGGTTCAACGACAGCTCGGCGATCCGGTGCGCGATGAGCGCGAAATCGCCCGACTCCTGCACATCCTTCGCGAACAGCTGGAAGAAGCCGGTGTCGTCCACTGCGTGGTAGTCGTCGTGGCCGGCGTGCACGTTGAGTGCGTGCTTGGTCATCGCGCGCGCCGCGACGTTCAGGACGTAGGTGAGGCGCTTGCCGGTGGCCGCGTAGAGCGACTCGTGCATGTACGCGACGCCCTGGCCGCTCGTGAAGTTCGTCGAGCGCAAGCCGGTCATGCTCATCCCCGCGGTGACCGCGGCGGCGGCATGCTCGCCCTCCGGCTCGAAGAACAGCAGCCGGCGACCGTTCACGTTCTTCATGCCGGCGGCGTGCGCCACCGCCCACCCCTCGCCCATCTGCGTGGACGGGGTGATGGGGTAGGCGCCGGCGGCCTCGCTGGCGTTCGTCTCGGAATGGACGACGGCCCCGGTGCCGTCCGTGGCGGTCAGGATGCCCGGGAACCTGGGGCCCTCGCCGGCCCCTTTTTGCTTGCTCATGCGGCCTCACTACCGGCAGAAACGAAAAGCTCGGGAAACTGCTGCCCCTCGATCCACACGATGGCGCCGGTCGGGCACCGCTCGATGGCCTTCGGGTTCTGCAGCTCGATCTGGTCGTAGTCGATGGTGGCCAGGCCGTCGATCATGGAGATCAGGCCCGGCGCGGCGTCGGCGACGCAGCGCCCGCAGGCGTTGCACACGACGGAGCAG
>Ga0307423_1000719_pt1 | contig 21879 bp, 15 predicted proteins | sample SalMarWE160310MG_FD_202154 | JGI IMG/M metagenome (GOLD analysis project Ga0307423, IMG submission 202154) | Salt marsh sediment microbial communities from the Plum Island Ecosystem LTER, Massachusetts, United States - WE1603-10 | ecosystem: Environmental > Aquatic > Marine > Intertidal zone >...
GATCGTAGCTAAATTCATCTGTTACCCACAAGAGGATTAATATCGAACAGGTAATTCCAATTGACAGACCAAGGATATTAATTATTGAATATGTTTTGTTTCTGAAAATATTTCTTAAGGATATCTTCAAATAATTTTTTAACATTTTATTCTCCTCTGTTTTTTATTCATACCTTAAAGATTTAATCCGTCTGAGTCCGACAAATGCCGGATTGTAAACCGGATTCCGAGTTTACTCATAACGTAAACTCTTAATCCCGCAAAGCGGGATGTCATCACTCATATCTGAGTGATTCCACAGGATTTGCTGTTGCGGCTTTAATCGTTTGAGAACTAACTGTGATTAATGCAATTAAAAGCGCAATAAAAGCCGAAAGAATGAATACCCAAACGGTCATTTCTGTTCTGTAAGCAAAATTCTCAAGCCATTTATTCATAAAATAGTAAGCGATGGGCCAGGCAATTAAGTTTGCGATTAAAACCCATTTCAAGAACTCTTTTGAAATAAGAAATACTATGGTTGATATCGATGCACCTAAAACTTTTCTTATCCCAATTTCTTTAATTCTTCTTTCAACAGTAAAGATCGTTAAGCCAAGCAATCCGAGGCATGCAATTAAAATTGCTAGAACAGAAAACGAAGTAAATATCTGTCCCGTTTTCATTTCGGATTGGTAAAGTTTGTTGAAATCTTCATCGAGGAAGAAATATTCAAACGGTTTACCCGGTACAAATTTTTCCCACTCATCTTTTATAAAGGAAATAGTGCCGGAAATATCAGCTGGTCGCAGCCTGATCGGCAGATAAGCTGTTTGCCCCGCATTAAGAATAATTGCTAATGGTCTTATTCGCTGATGTAATGATTCATAATTAAAGTCTTTTAAGACACCGATAATTGTAAAAAACCTGCTCTTATTATTTGGCGTAGGCATCATTAATCTTTTACCCAAAGGGTTTTTAAGCTCCATAAATTTTACAGCCTCTTCATTCAGAACAATTGCAGTTGTATCGGTTGTACTTTCCCTTGAGAAATATCTCCCCTCCAATAGTTTAAGTCCCAATGTCTTTGCGAAATCATAATCTGTTGACATTATAGAGAGCGGGTATTGCTGACTTTGTGGAGCATCTTCCGGTTTAAAAACAGTTGATCCGAATAATTTGCCCGGTAGATTATCTGTGTTTGAAGCACTTATTATATTTGAATTCTGCAGCAGCTCATCTTTAAAAGCCTCTGAATGGTTTTCCAGCGCCCAGGCTCTTTGTATAACAAGAACATGCTCTTTATTGAAGCCTAACCTTTTATTCTGAACGAACTGCATCTGGTTATAAACGATAAACGTGCAGACAAAGAGTATAATTGTAATTGCAAACTGGAAAACAACTAATCCGCTTCTTAACCAACCACTTTTAGCGTCGTTTAGCTTTCCTTTTAATACTCTTACCGGCTGAAATCCTGAAAGGAAAAAAGCAGGATAGCTTCCTGCAAGAAATCCTACAACCAATACAGTAACAACTAATGCGGGAAGAGCAAAAAGATTTTTAAAATAGTCCGTGTGAAGATTTTTCCCGGAAAGCCGACTGAAAGATGGAAGAAAAATTTCAACCAGAACGATAGCAATCAAAACAGAAAAGAACGTAAGCAGGACAGATTCACTTAAAAATTGCTTTATTAGTTTTGCTTTATTCGAACCCAATACTTTTCTGATACCTACTTCTTTAGATCGAATTGAAGACCTTGCAGTAGTAAGGTTCATAAAGTTTATGCACGCTATCAGTAAAATGAATAGTGCTATTATTGAGAAAATATAAACGTACTTTATATCGCTGTTCGGCTCTATCTCATAATCCAAATGTGAGTTTAAATGAATACTTAAAAGCGGCTGCATTATAAATCCATAATTGTACCCGCGTTTTTTAGCTTCATCGAAAGTAATACCGAGTAATTGCTGAAGCTGAGGACCAGCATATTTTGCTGCAAACGCCGGCAATTTCTTTTGAAGCTCTGACGCAGATGCACCCTTTTTAAGTACAATGTATGTATAAAAATTATTGCTGACCCAGAATTTATTTCTTTCAGCACCGCCCCAGCTTGAAAGCGATGCAAACAAATCATAGTGAAAATGAGAATTGGCAGGACAATCTTTTATAACCCCTCTTACTGTGTAAGCTGTTCCGTCTTCCATATTCATAATTCTATTTATGGGGTCTTCGTTTCCAAAATATTTTTTTGCCGTGGTTTCAGTAAGAACAATAGCGTGGGGTTCGTTCAGTGCAGTTTTAGGATTCCCTTGTATAAACGGCATTGTAAAGACATCAAAAATTGTGGAATCTGCCCAGAAGAATTTTGTTTCATTAAAAACATTATCCTTGTAACGGATAAGCATATTTGCATTATAAACCAACCTTGTAGATTTAATTACTTCAGGGAAATCACTTACCATTGTTTCTCCCAAAGGAGCAGGTGAGACAGCCATATTTAAGTCACTCCCCAATAATTTCCCCATTGAGTGAACACGGTAAATTCTATCTGCTTTTTCATTAAACTTATCGTAGCTCAGTTCATCCCTTACAAAAAGCATTATAAGTATGCAAGCAGCTATACCTATGGCTAATCCGAAAATGTTTATTAAAGAGTAAGCTTTGAAGCGAATTAGATTTCTAAACGCTATTTTCAAATAATTTTTTAACATGACATTTCCTTTTTATTCATATCTTAAAGATTTAATCCGTCCGAGTCCGACAAATGCCGGATTGTAAACCGGATTCCGAGTTTACTCATAACGTAAACTCTTAATCCCGCAAAGCGGGATGTCATCACTCATATCTGAGTGATTCCACAGGGTTTGCAGTTGCAGCTTTTACTGCTTGAAAACTTATTGTTGCTAAAGCAATCACTAAAGCAATGCCGCCTGAAACAGCAAAGCTCCACCAGCTTATATTTATTCTATACGCAAAATCTTGAAGCCATTTATTCATTAAATAATAAACTACCTTTCAATACTATTGATAGTTATAATCCAAGTTTAACTACAAAAGCATCATCCTTTTGCTGATTGGAATTTTTGCTGAATAGATCAGCAAATGTAAATCCAGTAAAATAAATATATTTATTTCTATAGACTTCAAAATGCCTTCCTCCCGTTCCAGCTTTTCTTCCTCTTGCAGCAAATACTTCATTCCACTCCAGGTTCCCGTTTGTATCATATAACCTTAAGTATGCATCGGGATTGCTGCTACCGCTTACTAATAATTCCGTATCTGATTTAATTAATTCCAGACTCCATGCTTCATCCCAGGAAGGTGTTCCGTACTGTTTCTTCCAGATTATCTTCCAATCCTTATCAAGCTTCATTAAAAATACATCTTCTTTCCCTTTATTTTCGGATGCAACTTTACCGAATGTAGTTCCTGCCAAATATATATTTTCATTTTTGTCGATTGAAAGACAATTAGCATCATCATATTGATCCGTACCAAATTGCCATATTTTTAACAGTTTGCCCTGTTTTGAATATTTAGTAACAAATGCATCTGTTAAGCCAATATTTTCCCTTCCGGGATTTCCCATAGTGTATCCGCAGATAAAAATATTACCGTTTTTATCAATTTTAAAATCTCTGCAATAATCCCTTTTATCGGTACCAAACTGATATGTACATATCTCATTAAAATTACTATCAAGTTTCATAATAAAATAATCCCAATCGCCGAAGCTATTGCTGCCTAATTTACCTTTTGTATTGCCTGCCATATATATGTTCATATTTTTATCTACATAAATCCGGCTTAAATTGTCGGTGCTGTCTGTTCCTAAAATCACACTTTTCAACAAATCACCATTTTTATCGAACTTGTACACAATCATATCCTGATCACCGAATCGTTTTCCGTTGACTGTTCCATTTGTATTCCCCGCAGCATAAAGATTACCACGGGCATCTTTTTCCAACTCCCACACTCTATCTTTTTCTTTTGTGCCGAATTGTTTCTTCCAGATCTTATTTCCTGTGCTGTCATATTTAATTATGAATCCGTCACCCTTGCCCAAATCATTTGGACATAAATTTCCGAATGTTGTACCTGCCAGTACAAAATCACCGGACGAAAGTGTGACAATATCCTGGCCAGAATCTTCTTTATCTGTTCCAAATTGTTTGCCAAAAATAAATGAAGGCTGTGCAAGAGAAGAATTACAAATTCCGAATATTATTAAAGTAAAAATAACTCTGAATATTTTTCCCGATAAAGAATTATTTTTTTTCACTGATTTCATTTCAATCTACCTTTTTACTATGATTATTTAATTTACAAATTCCCCGGTTACTAAATTAATTTATGTCTCAAACTATTAATCCCGACTCGCCGGGATCACAGCATTACGATATTACTCGTAACAAAGCGCTTCGATCCCGATTAAAAATCGGGATTTCGGTCTTCGATATTATTCATATCGAAGAGCCTCAACTGGATTTGAAGTCGCCGCTTTGTAAATCTGGTATCCTATCGTAAAAGCTACTATAAAAAATACAATCATAATAGCAACTAAAAATGGTAGAACACCAAACTTCACGTAATAAACAAAAATACTCGATATAAACATCTTCGATAAATAATAACCCGAAAAAATTGCAATACCACTCGATAGTATAAACAGTATGATGTATTCTTTCGTTATCAACCTGCTGATTCCTGTAACTGTTGCACCAAGCACTTTCCGAATTCCTATCTCCTTCGTCCTTTTTGATATACTCAAAGAAATTAGTGCAAATAATCCCATAGCAGAAATTATCAGTGCAAGAAGCGCAACATAATACATAACAGTGCTTATACTATTGGAAACAAATATCGCATCATTAAGCATATCGCTTTGATAGAAGGCATCAAAGGGTTCATCGGGGAATAATTTTTTCCACTCTCTCGCCAGGTATTCATAAACTCCTTTTGTATCGTTACCGCTGAATCTTATCACCATATTTTTGCTATCGGTTGTGCGTGAGAACCTTAACACCAGGGGTTCTATCCTATGCCAGACTCCGTTAGTATTAAAATCTTTTACTATACCTATGACCTTGTATTCTTTTTCAACACCATCGTTATTGAATTTTATTGTTTTGCCCTCGATTGAATTCCAGTTATACTTTTTGACAAAACTTTCATTTACCATTATCGAAGCGTCATAATCGGTGTCCATATTTTTGTTGAATCCCCTCCCCTTTATTACCTTCAGCCTCATTGTCTGCAGATAATTTTCTCCGATTACAAGATAATTCAGTTGAGTTCGCGTACCGTTCAGCAAGGCTTCCGTAACATTGTAGCCAAAACCTACAATAAACCTGGTTGCCGATATTTCAGAAATCTGCGGATTATTTTCTATCTTTGATTTATACAGTTTAAAATCGTTTTCATTCTGTACAGGCACCGCGATAATCTTGTTCACCTCAAAACCCATATCGTAATTCCTGACAAAATCAGCATTCTGGCTGAATACTACCCCGCTAATAATGGTTATCATTGATAAGGTAAACTGGAAAACGAGTAATATTCTTATCAATGGATTCGCACCTTTAAGTTTTTGTTTATTCCTGAAAATACTAACGGGTTTGTAACTGCTGATATAAATTGCAGGATAGGCTCCAGATGTTATCGTAATAAAAAAAAGTAAGCCTACCAGAAACAATATAATGTCACGGTCAGCAAGAAAATTAGTCGGGAAGTGAAGCTGCGGCCACAGGCTGGCGTAAGCAGGAACAAACACTTCGGCAAACATTATCCCGATTAGAAGAGCAATAAAAGATAGTATAAAACTTTCACCGATAAACTGCAGGAGTAATTGGAGTTTTTTAACTCCAAGAACTTTTCTAACTGCAATTTCATTTAATCTTTTTCCTGAAAAAGCAATAGATGTATTTAAAAAATTAAAACAGGCAAGTAAAAGAACAAGTGCCGCAACAATGGAAGGAACCATTATTGCAGCAGGATGAAGATTAGGTTTTAAAATGTTTGCCCTGAGTTCCTGGTAATGAAAAGATATAAGCGGCAGAGGATCAAGATAAAACCCTGCAGCCCGCCAGCTTTTATTGGACTGGTTTGTTATTTCTTTATAAGACTGAAGCTGTTGTTCAATCCGTGATACAGGGGAATTTTCTTTCAACATTATAAAAGCACTGCCAGCCCAGTTTTTCCAGTCAGCAGGATCAATACCGGTTAAATCTTTATACCTGCCCATCGGGAAAAGTATCCTTATATACAAGCTCGAATTCAGGGGAGGGTTTTCTACAACACCACTGACAACAAATTCAAATTTTTTACCATTAGTTCTTATGGTTATCTGTTTACCGACAGGGTTAATATCGCCGAAATATTTTTCAGCAACATCTGCAATCAGCACAATTCCATCGTTACTGTATAATGTTTTTTTAGAACCGTACTTTACCGGGAAAGTGAACATATCGTAAAAATCTTTATCTACATAATGGAAATTTTCATTAAAGACTTTTTCACCGTACCTGAAAATACCCGATCCTCTTGCTATTCTGCTGAATTCATCAACCCCGGCAATATTTTCTTTAAGTGCAGGAGCCATAGGCATAGGAGTAACAGCCCAGTTTTCTCGCTGGTTATTAATTATTTTATAACTGTTTAGTCGATAAATCCTGTCTTTATTTACATGGTAGGAATCAAAATTCTGGCTGAACTGGTAATTTAGATATGCTACAATGCTACACCCTATTGCTACTCCCAAACCGACTATATTGATAATTGTATATAATTTATTCTTGAATAAAACTCTGAGTGCGGTCTTCAAATAATTTTTAAACATGACATTTCCTTTTTATTCATATCTTAAAGATTTAATCCGTCCGAGTCCGACAAATGCCGGATTGTAAACCGGATTCCGAGTTTACTCATAACGTAAACTCTTAATCCCGCAAAGCGGGATGTCATCACTCATATCTGAGTGATTCCACAGGGTTTGCAGTTGCAGCTTTTACTGCTTGAAAACTTATTGTTGCTAAAGCAATCACTAAAGCAATGCCGCCTGAAACAGCAAAGCTCCACCAGCTTATATTTATTCTATACGCAAAATCTTGAAGCCATTTATTCATTAAATAGTACGCAACCGGCCATGCGATTAGGTTTGCAACAATTATCCACTTTAAAAATTCCTTTGATAATAAAACCAAGAGAGAGTTAATAGAAGCGCCAAGGACTTTTCTTACTCCAATTTCTTTTGTTCTTTGTATCGTCATCAATGATGATAATCCAATTAAACCGAGACACGAAATGAAAATTGATAGGAAGGTAAACAAACCAAGTATTTGTCCTGTCTGAATATCGGCTTTGTATTGCTTGTCAAAAAATTCATCAAGGAAATTATATTCAAAAGGATTACCCGGGAACATATTTGCATAATTATTTTTTATAGCACTTATTTTTCCCGCCATATCTTTTGTACTAACATCAAATATGAAATAATTGCCCCTAGTTACCCCTTCATATATTGACGGAGTTATTTCTTTATCAAGTGATTGTTGGTGATAATCTTTAATTACTCCAATAACATTTCCTATCTTATCCTTATCGTAAAGAATTGAAGCCCCGAGTGCTTTTTCAGGAGATGTAAAACCAAACTCTTTAACAGCACTCTCGTTTATTATTAATCCCTTTGCATTATAACCGTTTTGATATAAACCTTTGAGTTCACTATCAAAGAAATTACGACCACAAACCAAATCAATATCAAAAAAATCCAAATAGTTTTGTGCTACATACACAAAATAGACCTGTTTACCCTGACTTAGAGATTGTCCACTTCGCCTGATCCCACCTGTCACTTCACCGTTTTCCAAACCGGGAATAATAGATGAAAAAGTAGAACCTTTTATTAATGACTGATTTTGCAGTTCATTTATAAATGCATTATAAGCACTGGTTCTATCCTGTCCTTTTTCTATGTTGGCAGGTGCATTAACAATCAGCTTCTGTTTTATATTAATACCGAGATTTTTATTCCTCATAAAAGACAATTGCTGTTCAAAAACTATTATGCCTGTTATTAGTATTACGGAGATTGCAAACTGAAAAATCACAAATCCCTTTCGAACAAATATTCCCTTACTTGAACTTTTGAATCCCCCTCTTAAAATTGAAGCCGGCGAATATGATGATAAAACAAACGCTGGATAGATTCCGGCAACCGTTGGACTCAGAAGAACCAGAACAAATAGCAGTATAATAGTATCTGTATCCTTCCATAAAGATATTGCAGCAGGAATTCCAATAAGTTCAGTCCAGAAAAGAGAAGTTATTTCAACAATGAGAAGTGCAAGGGCGATAGCTATTAAATTGGTTATAAATGATTCCAATAGAAATTGACGAACAAGTGTCCAGAATCCGGCACCGACAACTTTTCGTAAACCGACTTCTTTTGCCCTTTCAACAGAACGTGCCGTTGAAAGATTTATATAATTTATCCACGCAATTAAAAGAATAATTAAAGCGATCAGCGAAAGAACATAAACCGTTTCGGCTCTCCCGTTTTTTTCATGTTCAAATCTTAAATTAGAGTGTAAATGGATATCTTTTAGCGGTTGGAGAAAATACGCTCTATCGAATCCATTCTCTTGTCTATTATGTAACTTATCAACAATTAAAGGAAGCTTGGGTTGTAATTCTGATTTCTTCGTTCCTGATTTAACAAGTATATATGTATTGTTATTATTGCAATCCCAGCAAAAGTGATCATTCAATTGAGTGTTAAAAGAAAGGAGAATATCAAAATGTATATGAGAATTGGGAGGTACATCATCTGCAATACCGGTTATATTAAAATCCATTCCATCAAGATGAATAGTTTTACCAATTGCGTTTTCGTTACCGAAATATTTTTTTGCTGTATTTTTTGTAAGTACCGCACTAAATTTTTTGGCTAAAGCTTTTTCAGAATTCCCTGAAATAAGTGGAAAGGAAAACATAGAAAGAAATGAAGAATCTGCCCAGAACATATTATGTTCATTAAAAGCCTTATCGTTGCAAGTTACAATTGAACTATTTCTTTTTACCCGAGTAAAATTTAATACTTCGGGAATTTCCTCCTTTAATGTCGGACCCAACAACGCAACACATCCGGCACTGCTATCCGTACCGCTTGCGTAATACCTGACATTTTCTATACGGTAAATATTATCGGCGTTTACGTTAAAAGTATCATAACTCTTTTCATAGGAAACATATAAATAAATTATAGCACAGACAGCGATACCAAATGCTAAACCTAAAATGTTAATTAATGAAAAGGCTTTATGCCTGAACAAATTTCTTAAAGCCACTATAAAATAATTTTTTAACATTTTATTCTCTCTTATTCATATCTTAAACTTTTCACAGGGTTTGCTGTTGCAGCTTTGATTGCTTGAAGGCTTACTGTAGCTAATGCAACCAATAAGACAACTCCTCCGGCAAGAACAAACACCCACCAGCTAATATTTATTCTATATGCAAAGTCCTGGAGCCATTTATTCATTATGTAGTAAGCAACGGGCCAGGCAATTAAGTTTGCGAGTAATACCCATTTTGTGAAATCTTTTGTCAACATAAAGAAGATATCCTGCAAAGAAGCCCCGATAACTTTACGAATTCCAATTTCTTTTCTCCGCCGTAAATTTGTAAATGAAGCTTGACCAAATAATCCCAAACAACTGATCATAATTGCCAATAAGCTGAATAGACTAAATACCTTTCCGAATTGTTGATCAGCTTTATATTGCGAGTTGAAAATCTCATCCAGGAAATTGTACTTGAACGGCTGGTTGGGAAAAATTTCATCCCAATTATTTTTAATTTTTGCGAGTATCTGTTTAATATTTTTACTTCCAATTTTAACAGAAAAATATTTTGGTCCGTTACCACCATTAATCGGATTAAAAACTACGGGGAGAATACTACTTTTAAGGGATTCCTGATGATAATCCTTTGTAATCCCTACAATTCGAATACTTTGTCCATAAAATCCATCAAACACTAATTTTTTATTAATAGCATCTTCGGGATTTTTGAAACCGTAAACTTTTACTGCTTCTTCATTCAAAATAATTTCATGGTTGAACCTAGATTCCCGTGTAAAATACCTGCCTGCAACTAACGGAACATTATATAGTTTGAAATAATTTTCATCCATGCTTATAAAAAATCCCTGTGTTCCGTCCTCAGGATTACTGCCGTATTTTCTAACCCCGCTCGATGCGTTTGAGTAACCTTTCCCCGGAACGGAAGCCGAAACCGAAGCATTTCTAACGCCAGGAATTGTCAGTAATGCATCTCTGAAATTTACAGCCGAAGAATATGACTCCTCTTTTCCATTGGGTGCGTTTAAGATAAGAGTTTGATCGATGTTGGCACCTAAATCCTTATCACGCATAAAAGACAATTGTTCAAAAACAATGAGCGTGGATGCAATAAGAATTATTGATACGGCAAATTGAAAAATCACAAGACCTCTACGTAAATCAATTTTACCGGGTAATTTTCCGGAATGAGTTTTAAAAATTATAAGTGGATTAAACGATGACATAACAAACGCAGGATATATTCCCGATAAAACCACCCCGGTGGCGAATATTGCAATTAACATCAGCCAATTATTTTGTAATAGACCGATTGAAAGAGGTTTGCCCGTCATGCTATTGAAATATGGCAAAGATATTTCATCGACAACAAAGGCAAACATCAATGCTATAATATTTAATAAAAAGGATTCTGTTAAAAATTGTTTTATTAGTTGAAACCGGTTTGATCCTAAAACCTTTCTGACTCCAACTTCCTTTGCACGCATCAACGAACGACCCGTTGAAAGATTCACATAATTTACCCACGCAAGAATCAACACAAACAATGCAATGATTGACAAGAATTTAACAGTTTCTGCGCTGCCATTTACTTCCGGCTCAAAACGCAAATTGGAATGAAGATGAATGTCTTTTAGCGGCTGTAAAAGATAAACTCGTTTGTAGCTTGCTTCATAATTTTTGTATTTCTCAACCATTGATGGAAATTTGGTTTCGAGCGCTTTCGGGTCCGCGTTCGGTTCTAAAAGTATATACGTATTAAATGCATTCCATCCCCAATAATATTCGGCTTGTTTATTTTGTGATATAAGTGTTTTGTATGAGATCAACATATTGAATTTAATGTGCGAGTTAGGCGGGACATCTTTAAACACCCCGGATATTTTATAATTATGATTTCCGTACTCGTTGGTAAGTGAAATTTCTTTACTGATTGGATTTTCATTTCCAAAATTTGTTTGTGCAAACGATTCAGAAATAATAACATTGTACGGTCCTTCAAGTACGGTTTGAGCAGAACCTCCAACCAATGGAAAAGTAAAGATTTTTAAAAATGAAGGTTCGGCGTAATATACCTTATCGATATTCTCTGCAATATTTTTTCCTGCATCAATGTAAGTGACATCCGTGCCACGTAATCTAGCAGCTTCAACAACTTCCGGGAATTCTTTTTTAAGAGTAGGCCCTAATGCAGGCGGGCATCCGGCGCTTTTATCGTGTTTGTCTGAATAAATTCTATCATTTCTAATCCGGTAAATTCTATCGTCATTTTTATTAAAACTATCATAACTCAATTCAAAAGAAACATATTGAATAATCAGAAAGAAAACCGAAATTCCGAGTGCAAGCCCAACAATATTAATTGCCGCGTTTCCTTTATAACGCAGGAAATTTCTGAAAGCAGTTTTCAAATAATTTTTTAACATTTTATTCTTTCTTATTCATATCTTAAACTTTTCACAGGGTTTGCTGTTGCAGCTTTTATTGCAATCAAACTAACTGTAAGCAAAGTTATAATTAAAGTAATGGACCCGGCGGTTATAAACATTAGCAAATTTATGTTCATATGGTAAGCATACGAATGAAGCCAACTGTACATTGCAAACCATGCAGCAGGCCATGCGATTATATTAGCAATGATCAGCCACTTTGTAAAACTGCCTGATAAAAGAGAAAGAATATTTATCACTGAAGCGCCCATAACCTTTCTGATACCAATTTCTTTTGTGCGTTGTTCAGTCATAAAAGATGCTAACCCGAACAAGCCGAGAATTGTTACAAAAAGTGCTAACGAGGTAAAAGTTCCGAAAATATTTGCAAGTCTCTCTTCAGATTGATAAAGATTATTATATGTTTCGTCAAGAAAGTTATACTCAAAAGGGTAGCCGGGATTAAATTTTTCCCAGGTGCTTTTTATAGCTTTGATAGTTCTTGTAACTTCCCCTGGTTTTATTGAAATATAAATTACCCCGAATAAATTCATTACATCATCAGCAAAATTATTTGTGAGATTAAAAATTATAGGCTTGATAGGATCTCTCAGGGATCTAAAATTAACATCTTTAACTACACCTATTATAAATCCGTCTTTATCCGCTGTTTTTAAGCGAGTCCCAATAGGATTTTTTAACTCCATCTCTCTGACTGCTTCTTCATTTATAATAAATGCCTTTGATAAATCAGTCGGAAATTCTTTAGAAAAATTCCTTCCCTCAATAATTTTAAGACTGAGAGTATTTATAAAATTGTAGTCAACTTCATCAATTTCAGAAATAAATTCCTTATTCGGATCCTCTCCTTCCCACCAGGGTCTTGTATTATTTATAGCTTGTGTAGTTAGTGAGTTTTTTATTCCAACATTAATAATATTTCTTTGTTTTAATAATTCATTCCTGAATGATTGATAATGACTTGCTACATTCGCTTTTACGGGTAGGCAAACAACATTATCTTTTTTAAAGCCAAGCTTTTTATCTCTCATAAAATCAAGCTGATTGGAAATAACAGAAGTAACTATTATTAAAAAAATTGATGCCACAAATTGAATTATCACTAAGCTTCTACGTAACCCGCCGGAGCGTGAGCCTATCCATTTACTTCTAAACGTCTGAATTGGTTTGAAATTAGAAAAGTATATTGCCGGAATTATTCCTGCCACAAAACCTGTTAACAGTATAAGAGATAAGAAAGCAACAAGTTGATATGAATTATTATATGATAAAATTAAATGTTTTTCTGTAAAGCTATTAAATAGAGGAAGAACCAGTTCGACTATTAAAACGGCAAGAAGCGCAGCTATAATCGACATAAAAATACTTTCGCCTAAAATTTGTTTTACCAGGGTACCCTTGTTTGCACCAATTATTTTAAGCATTCCTATACTTCTGGCGCGAGCTGCAGTGTGAGCTGTTGAAAGGTTCACAAAATTTATACAACCAATTAACAGGATGAGCAAGGCAATTAAAGAAAAGATGTAAACGTACTTTCTGTCTCCTTGTTTAACTGTCCCTCCGGTAACATCTGAATCAAGATAAATATCCCGCAACGGCTGCAGGTAAATTCTTTTTAGATTCTCTGCAACAAATCGATCATTATCTTTATTCAGCTTAGCCAATTTTTCAGCTACAACTTTTGGGTTACTATTAGGCGCTAATTGAACATAAGTTTGATGAATAGCATTTGACCAGGTAAAACCTCCGGGGAAAAATCGTTTAAGATCTTCAAGCCTGCTGAACAATTCACCATTTAAATGAGAGTTTTCGGGAATATCTTCAATTACTCCGGAAATATTGATATCGAACCAGTTGTTAACGTTTAATCTTTTTCCCAAAACATCGGTAGTACCGAAATATTTCAAAGCGATACTTTTTGTAATAACCATTCCATTATCAAGTGCCGTTTCAGGATTTCCATATATGAAAGGAAGAGTAAACATCTTGAATAATGAAGGATCTACGAGATAATAATTGCTTTCATAAAAAGCGGTTTGATTGTTTTTTCCTTTTTCATCCCCAACGGCCTTAACAACCATCTTGGGTCTCTTCAGCATTCTTGCAGCATCAATGACTTCGGGTATTACCTTCTTTGATTCGGGACCCAGTAAACCCGGAGAGCATGCAGACATTCCGGAAAAGTATTTTCCAATATAATCTACTCGATAAAGGTTATCCTTATTAACATTGAAATCATCATAACTAAGCTCATCCTGAACCCATAACAGGATAAGTATGGTACATGCCATCCCAATGGCTAAACCGAGAATGTTAATAAAAGAAAATACTTTTTTTCGAATAAGATTTCTAAACGCAATTTTAAAATAGTTTTTTAACATCTCTTCTCCCTGATTTATTTCTATCCTTAATCTTTTGTTTTTACTTTGAAAAGTACCCGACCCAAGTAACCTTTCGGATCAATCTCGGCAATGTACAAACCGGACTGAAAATAGGCATTTGTTCTGAGCATCGGTTCTGAAAGATTTGATAAAAGACTACTCGCTTCCCATTCTCTGCTGCTATCACATAATAAGATAGGCGATTTATCTTCCACGATCTTCTGAAGAATTTCTTTTAATTTCAATTCTTACTCCTTTTCTTGCAGGTTTCTGAACAAAATTTTGAAATGGTTTTTTAGCATTTATTAATTCCTATGATCATTCATACTTAAGTGATTTTACCGGGTTAACCAACGCAGCTTTTATTGCCTGGTATGAAACCGTCAGCAGGGCAACAACCAGCACAAGCAGCCCGGCTAATGGAAATAACCAGAATGAAATGTCAACCCTGTAAGCAAAATCCTGAAGCCATCTGCTCATTAAAAAGTAAGCAACAGGCCAGGCAATTAAGTTGGATATCAACACCCATTTCGTAAACTGGAGTGAAAGGAGATAAGATAAATTAAACACGTTTGCGCCAAGCACTTTCCTTATCCCAATTTCTTTTTTTCTTCTCTCAGCTATGTAGGATGCAAGACCAAATAAGCCTAGACAGGAAATTATTATTGCCAAGATTGCAAAGTAGCTGAAGATTGTTTGCATCCGTGTTTCGGACCTGTATAGGTTATCGAAGTCTTCGTCCAGAAAATGATAATCAAACGGTGCTGATGGGCTGAATGTTTTATACACATCCTTTATATAATCTATTGTCCCGGTTAAATCACCCGGTTTAACTCTTATAAACATCGAGAAAAGCAAATTGTCTGTGTACCTTATTACCAATGGTTCAATTTTGGTATCGAGAGGTTTGAAGTTAAAATTTTTCACAACACCTATGATTGTTAACTTATCTCCCCACATAGTTAAAGTTTTCCCAACAGGATCCTTCATCCCAATAATCTTTGCTGCTTCTTCATTTATAACGATAGATGATGTGTCTGAACCAAAATCCTTTGAATAAAATCTTCCCTCAACCATTTTCATTTTAAAAGTATTAGCTAAATCTCTATCGCTGAACAGGAAATGAATCAGGATTTCATCTTTTTCGTTTTTACCTTCCCAATCAACTCCCGAAGTCGAATTCATCACGTACATGGGATTCAGACTTGAAGCAGCGACGGAAATTATTTTAGGATTCTGTTCTAATTCATTTTTAACAGTTTCAAGATTGGAACTAATTGATTTATTAATGTTCAATGCTATCACATTTTCCCTTTTGAAACCGAGATCCTTGTTTTTTATATAATCAAGCTGGCTTGAGATTACAAGAGTACCTATAATCAAAATAAGTGATAATGAAAATTGGGTGACAACAAGAACTTTTCTGAAGAACGATCCGCCACCGGAAACCGATTTATCACTTTTTAAAACTTTAATTGGTAAAAATGAAGAGAGATAAATTGCCGGATAACTGCCAGCTATAATTCCTGTAAATATTGTTAGAACTATAAATCCAATTATAGTTGTGGTTCCCAAAGAAGAAAGAGTTATCTCTTTGCCCGACAGGTTATTAAATGCATTTAACAATAGATCGGACATTGCCAGAGCCATTAACAGCGCAATAAATGCAAACAAAATTGATTCAATATAAAATTGTTTTACAATTTGTAAACGTTCAGCACCTATTACTTTGCGCATCCCGACTTCTTTTGCTCTTTTAGTAGCACGTGCTGTGGATAAATTCATGAAATTGATGCAGGCAATTAAGAGCACAATTAAAGCCACGAGAGAAAAGATATTTACATATTCAATATTTCCAAGTCCACCGATGTCTGCTGTATATTTTCCCGCAGAATAAAGATGAATTTTCAGTAACTGTTGAAGTTCAAGATCGGTTACAGAACCCTCATTATGTTTTTTAATATCGTCTTTTATTTTTTTGTTGACTTCCGAGATTTTTGCATTAGGCTGAAGCTGTACATATGTATAAAAAGAGTTGTTTCCCCATTCATCCAACTTTCTTCCCAAATTTTTTAAGAAGTCAAATGGAACAAGAAAATCAAAACGTAAAGAAGAATTTGTAGGTATATCTTTTAATACCCCCGTTACTTTAAGACTTAAGGAATCATCCATCATGATGGTTTTACCAATAGGGTCTTCGCTGCCAAAATATTTTTGAGCAGATTTTTCCGTTAGTACAATGGAATGAAGATCGCTCAAAACATCATTGGCATTTCCATTTACAAGCGGGTAAGTGAAAATCTTCAGGAATGACGGATCGGCAAAACCTATAATCTCACTAAATATTTTATCATTATAACGAAGGATTTCTCTGCCGTAATTAAATCTTGATGCGTTTTCAATTTCCGGGTAATTATCCTTAAGAGATTTGGCTAATGGATCAGGAGTAACAGCTACCGGAAAAATAGTTCCGCCGGCATAATGCTGGATTTCAACAACACGGTAGATGGTATTAGCGTTTTTATTGAATTTATCAAAGCTCAGTTCATCCTGTACCCATAACAGAATAAGAATGGTGCAAGCCATTCCAATTGCCAGTCCTAAAATATTAATAACTGTGAATGCTTTGTATCGTGTTAAATTCCTATAAGCAATTTTTAAGTAATTTCTAAGCATAGATCTTCCCTGAAATTATTTAGTTGACCTGCCGGAACATTATAGGTACATTTTTCTCATCCGCAGAACAGATTTGTATCATCTGCCAGTTTTTATCATAATGACTGAGGATATTTTTCAAACATTCGGCATGTGATTGTTGTGTTTCACATTCGTCCCAATGAAAGACTTCAATCCTGTAATTGTACCGTTTGGATTCCCCGTTGATCTTTACCTGTATTTCGACAACATGATCGGCATTAATATTAGGCAGTTGTATTGAAACGCTTGGCATGTTTATCTCTCACTAATTTTTTAAAGAATTTTCTTCCTCCTGTTTCGGCGACTCAATCCATCCATCAAAAAGCCGTATAATTTTTTGCCCGTAAGCAGCATTTTCTTTTGAATGGGTTACCTGGATAATTGTAGTTCCCTGTTCATTAAGCTTTTTAAGAAGCTCCATTATTTCTTTGCCCTGGTCGGAATGAAGATTACCGGTTGGCTCATCTGCTAGTATTAGTTTCGGCTCGGCAATTATCGCACGTGCAATTGCTACAAGTTGCTGCTGTCCTCCTGAAAGCTGGTTTGGAAAAAGATCTTTCTTTGCAACCATGTTGAACCTATCGAGTATTTCTGCTACTCTTCCTTTTCTTTCAGAGGTTTTTACTTTCTGATACAATAACGGTGTTTCAAGATTTTCAAACACGGTTAACTCATCTATTAAATGGTATTGCTGGAAAACAAAACCGATGTAATGTTTGTGAAGATCGGAAAGCTTTCTTTCATTCATTTTGTGAACAGCTTCATCGAAGAAAAAATATTCACCATCCGAAGGAGCATCGAGCATACCGATAATATTAAGCAGTGTAGATTTTCCCGAACCTGATGGTCCCATTACAGAAATAAAACTTCCTTCTTCAACTTCGAGATTTATATTTCTCAGAACATAAGTTTTGAGGAATTTGTTAGTGTAGTATTTTTCTATGTTTTTTAGTTTGATCATTGTGATTTCCTGCCTAAACGTGAAACTTTTCTTTATAATTCTCCGTAACAACGTGACCGTCGAAAAGGTGAATGACACGGTGTCCATAATCTGCATACGTTGGAGAGTGAGTAACCATTAATATTGTTGTTCCACCCTCGTTCAGTTGTGTTAGCAGATTCATTACCTCATCGCCATGAGCAGAATCAAGGTTTCCTGTTGGCTCATCAGCAAGAATAATTTTAGGACTTGCAACGATTGCCCTTGCAACCGCAACTCTTTGCTGCTGACCACCGGACAGTTGTTGTGGAAAGTGACTTTGCCTGTGCATAATTTCCATTCGCTCTAACACAGTATTAATTTTTTCTTTTCTTTCAGATGATGAATAACCGAGATAAAGCAGAGGCAGTTCAACGTTTTCGTAAACTGTCAATTCATCAATCAGGTTAAAGCTCTGGAATACAAAACCTATGTTCTTCTTTCTTAACTGTGCACGTTGTCTTTCGGAATGTTTGGACACTTCGTGTCCAAGGAAGAAATATTCACCATCGGAAGGATTATCAAGCAAACCGAGAATGTTTAACAATGTTGATTTACCGCAGCCGGAAGGTCCCATAATCGATACAAATTCCCCTTCATTAATTTCGATGTTTACGTTGTTTAATGCTGTTGTTTCTACTTCCTCGGTGAGATATATCTTACGAAGATTTGTTGTTTTAATCATATTTACTCCGTTGTTTTTCTTATTCACTATTGAATTGTTGAATGATTAAAGGAAATCCGGTTGCTCCAGTCCTCCCATTGCGGATTATAAATATCCACAACTTTTTTAATTCTTAATTTCATCCACGAATCGATTTCGTGCTTGCGTTCATCCGCGCTTAATTTGTCCTGGTACTCTTCGTAGAAAACAAGCTTGCTGTCGGATTTCGTTTGAATTGGATCAAGATTAACTTTTATTTCCGAAGACTCCGGCACTACATCGATGTGGATCGACTTATCATTATTCGCTATAACACAGACGTAATGTTTGTTCATGTTGTTACTCATTGATGATTATCTTTTCCACATCGCCAAAATTATCGTACGAGGAAGTGATTACTTTTTCTCCTGCTTTCAGTCCTTCCAGAACTTCGAATACCTGTGAGTTCTGTCTTCCGAGCTTTATATTTCTTTTGACTGCCTCAGTTCCGTTTTGGTTAAGGACAAATATCCACTGACCGCCGGTTGTTTGATAAAAACCGCCTCTCGCCACAGTTATGGCTTTTGTAAGTTCGCCAAGTTCTAGGCGGATATGTAAAGTTTGCCCACGTCTTATTCCCGCAGGCTGACCATCTAAAAACAACATATCGACTGTAAATCTTCCATTTGTTACTTCGGGATAAACATTTGAAATAATCAAATGATAATCCTTACCCGATAATGTAAACTCACCAGTTTGTCCGGTAGCAACCCTTGCAATATAATGCTCATCTATTTCTGCTCTCACTTTGAACGAATCGATAACGTCTATTTGTCCTAAGTTTTCACCGGGAGAAATCGATTCGCCGATTTCTGCTTTTAACGACGTAAGCTGTCCTTTTATAGGAGCGGTTACTGTCAGATTCTGCAACTGGTTTTTTGTGAGATTAAGATTATTCTGCATCTGGCTTATGGATTTTTCAAGCTGCTCGACTTGCTGAACCCTGAAAGCCGAATCCTGCTTAAATGATTCAAACGTTAATGATTTTTTGTTAACCAGGAAGTCGTATTGTTCTTTGCTTCTTTTAAATTCATTTTCCGAGATCAGGTTTTTACTAAAAAGTTCCTTGTTAACTTCATATTCTCTTTTCTTGTCTATCAGATCGTATTGTACCTGGAGAATTTGTTCCTGCAGGTTGAGCCTGTTTTGTTCCATAGATAAGCGAGTGCTTCTAAGGTTGTTTATCTGCTGGAATAGTTGGGCTTCGTTATACATAATATTTAATGTAAGTGCAGCATTATCTAATTTGATGATAGGGTCACCGATATTTACAAAGGCACCTTCTTCAACAAATTTTTTAACAACCCTTCCACCTTCGCTTACATCAAGGTAAAATGTTTTAATAGGCAGAACTGTTCCGGTGATGGGGATGAACTCCTGGAATGGTTCATAATTAACAGTTGAAATTGTTATTCGTTCTTTTTCAACATTCAGCCTTGAACTTTGATCGGCAAAAACGAAGATGTAAAAAACAAATAACAGGAATAAACCGCCGCCGCCGAGATAAACTATATTTTTAGTAGTCCATTTCTTTTTCTCTATTTTTCTATCCATTTTTTCTTCTATTCTGAATTTCTTTTAATCTGTTTTTTGCTATGAAAAGCCAAGTATCGTGCCCTCTGCCTCAATTTAAATTTCATACAACCGGCGGTCGAAAAACCTGTTAAATGGTTTAGTATTAAACAGGTGAAAACATTTAACAGTACGCTTACGTAACAGGTGTGTACGAATTCGAACATATTAATTATATTAACTATGATAAAAAAACAAAGGAATGCTGGAATAATACTTGTCCTGATGCATTTCTATCAAAGGCGGAAATAATTGGATAAGAAATTCACAAAGACTCTCATAGTTGACGATAACGAAGACATTCTTCTTGCTGCAAAATTGTTGTTGAAACAGCATGTTGGAATCGTAACAACTGAAAAGAATCCGGAAATGATTCCCAAGTTGCTTAACAACGAAAGCTACGATGTGATTTTCCTCGATATGAATTTTACTCGTGATATGACGAGCGGTCAGGAAGGATTTTTCTGGCTAAAAAAAATTCTGGAGATCGACCCGCTTGCGGTTGTAATTCTTATTACTGCCTACGGCGATGTTGAAACAGCGGTTCGTGCAGTAAAAGAAGGTGCAACAGATTTTGTTCTAAAACCATGGCAGAACGAAAAATTCATTGCAACACTGAATGCCGCTTTGCGTTTAAGAGAATCGCGTATAGAGATCGATAATCTAAAATCGAGAGAGAAGCAGCTTACTGCAGATATCGACCAGAGATATCATGAACTGGTTGGAACATCTCCCGGGATGCAAAACGTTTTCAACACGATTACAAAGGTTGCAGCCACAGATGCTAACGTTTTAATCCTCGGGGAAAACGGAACGGGAAAAGAATTAGTTGCACGTGCTTTACATAAACAATCCAAAAGAGCGAAAGAAGTTTTTATAAGCGTCGATATGGGGGCAATGACATCGACTCTATTTGAAAGTGAATTATTCGGACACGTTAAAGGTGCATTTACTGATGCCAAAGAAGACAGAGCAGGAAGATTTGAAATCGCTTCGGGAGGAACAATATTTTTAGATGAGATAGGTAATATTCCACCTGAACTGCAGGCTAAACTATTAACTGTTCTTCAGAACCGGCAGGTTGCAAGAGTTGGATCGAATAAATATAAAGAGATAGACATTCGTTTGATTTGTGCAACGAACACACAGATAAGAAAATCGGTTGTTGAGAAAAAATTCAGGCAGGATCTTCTTTACAGGATTAACACCGTTGAAATTCAATTGCCTCCGTTACGGGAGCGTGTCGAAGATATTCCGCTGCTTGCAGAATATTTCCTCTCTATTTATAAGAGAAAGTACAACAAACCGGGATTGCAGATCAGTCCACTTACAATAAAGAAGCTTGAAAAATACGATTGGCCCGGCAACGTAAGAGAACTGCAGCATTCAATTGAGAGAAGCATTATTCTCAGTGATTCAGACAATTTGCAGCCGGCGGATTTTATGCTGAGACCTCTCGAAGAACAGGATGAGCAAAAAGTTGTTTTCGATAATTATAATCTTGATGAAGTTGAAAAAACAATTATCCGGAAAGTTTTAAGCAATAACGGTGGAAATATTTCCAAAGCTGCCAAAGAACTCGGTTTAACAAGAACATCACTCTACAGGCGGATGGAAAAGTATGGGTTGTAACAAAAGAATTACAGAGGCTCGGATAAGACAAACAAATGGGAATTATTCTAGAAATAATTTTTAATTTACTTGCAGAAATTGTTCTACAGACAATCATCGAATTATTAGTCGCTTTTGGTAA
>Ga0307423_1000720_pt1 | contig 21867 bp, 20 predicted proteins | sample SalMarWE160310MG_FD_202154 | JGI IMG/M metagenome (GOLD analysis project Ga0307423, IMG submission 202154) | Salt marsh sediment microbial communities from the Plum Island Ecosystem LTER, Massachusetts, United States - WE1603-10 | ecosystem: Environmental > Aquatic > Marine > Intertidal zone >...
TCCTCGGATCGGCTGTCGGTTGTGGTGCGATCACGGAGCGATTATGGCGCAGACACCACAAAAAATGAGGAATGAGGAATTAGGAATGCCACCCATCCGCCCGGGAGCGCTCCAGAGAGGTGGGGGTGGCGGAGGGAATTCCTAATTCCTAACTCCTCATTCCTCATTCGTTATGCGAGGTCCTCCAATACTGCAGCGAGATGCTTGTAGAACTTCTGCACCGAGGAGATTTGCACGCGTTCCTCGGGTGAGTGAGCGTTCTCGATCTGTGGGCCGATCGACACGACGTCCATGCCGGGAACCTTTTCGATCAAAAGCCCGCACTCGAGGCCGGCGTGGATCGCCTTGAGCTCGGGCTTGTTACCGAAGAGTTTTTCATAGACGGCGCTCGTTTTCTGGACGATGGGCGAGCTGGGGTTGGGCTTCCACCCGGGGTAGGCGTCTTCGACGTGGACCTCGGCTCCGGCCTGTCTGAAGATTGAATCCACCTGGCGGCGAACCGCGAACAGCGCCGGCATGACTGAGGAGCGGTAGGAAACATCGATTTCAGCGTGGTCGCCATGGCTCTTGACCACGGCGAGGTTGTTGGAAGTCTCCACCAGACCGGGGACGTCTCTCGACATCGAGAGGACACCGTGCGGCAGGCCGTCGAGGACCCTGAGCAGGCGGTCGCGGGCGTGAACGTTGAGCACCTGGCGCAGCGAATCGTCGTCTTCCAGTTCTTCCACAGCGACCGAGAGGTCGGGGTCTGATGGCCCGAACTCTTCCAAGAAGTCCTTGGCGCACGCCTTGGCCACGTTCTTGAGCGGGTCAACCTTGGATTTTTCCACCCGACACACGGCGAACGCCTCGCGCGGGATGGCGTTGTGCTTGTCACCACCATCGATCGCCACCAGGTCGAGCTCCAGACCCTCGTCGATCGCTGCGAGCAGGATCCTGGTGGTGAGTTTGATGGCGTTGCCGCGGTTTTCAATGATGTTGAGCCCCGAGTGACCACCGCGAAGCCCGGTCACCGAGATTCTTATCGGCACTGACCCGAATGACGCTGTGCGGCGGGCGGTCTTGAGTTTCGCGATCGTATCCGCGCCGCCGGCGCAACCGATATAAACCGCCCCGTCCTCTTCCGTGTCGAGGTTGAGCATGATGCGGCCGCTGATCATCGATGGATCCAGGTCTTTAGCGCCGGTGAGGCCGGTCTCCTCGTCCACCGTGCACAGCAGCTCCAATGGCCCGTGGACCACGTTCGGGTCGTCCGCGACGGCCATCCCGGCGGCGACACCGATGCCGTTGTCGGCGCCGAGTGTGGTGCCCTTGGCCTGCACCCAGTCGCCGTCGACCTCGACCTCGATTCCCTGGGTCATGAAGTCGCGCACGACGTCGGAGTTCTTTTCACAAACCATGTCAAGGTGGCCCTGGAGAATGATCGTCGGTGCGTCCTCGTGACCGGGCGTCGCCGGGACCTTGATCGCCATGCTGCCGGCCGCATCCTGAACGACTTCGAAGCCGCGGTCTGCGGCCCAGCTTTTGACGCCTGCGATGATCTTTTCTTCGTGCTTTGACGGGCGGGGGATCTGACGGATGGTGTCGAAGTGCTGCCACAGGAGCTTTGGCTCGAGGGCTTCCAGGGGACTGCTCATGACCGGCCTCCAATTGTGAGCTGGGCCGACCGCGCGGATCGGCCCCAGCATGATACCGGATCTCGCCGTAACTTACATGTTGCTTGATCCCGGCGCTCTTTTTCTCTTTTTTCGAGCCGGAGAAACCGCTTGAGCGGTCGAAAAATTGCGGTCGGCGTCGATACGGTTTCTACGGCTCGAAAAAAGAATAGCGAAAAGCACAAGGTCGAGAGCGCTGGTCAGATCAGCGCTTCGAGGATTTCGACCGCCGTCAAAGCCCCGCCGACGCGGAGACCGTCAGCCATCATCGTCAACGCGAGCTGGGTGCCGTCCGGCGACAGCCACGGTGGAGTCACGACGACCTGATCCCGGTTGATGACCGCGTCCAGGCTCGCGGGACACGATTCGACTTCGATGGCTTCGGCCTGGGTCAGGGCGTCTCGCACGTCATTCGTCTCGAGCCGGTGCTCGAAGCTCAGACCGAGATGCGCCAGGTGGCCGTGGAAACAGCCGAAAAGGGTGCGTGTGACCGCCAACGGCAGATCCGGGAGGAGCAGCGAAGCATCCTCCTGGAGCTCATCACTCGCAACGGCTATCGCGTTGAACGCGAGGACGAAGCCATGGACCCGGTCTTCCACCTGCGCGCCCTGAGCCCTCTGGGACGCCTGCCTGGCGAGGATTTCGATCGCCTCACGGCCGTACGCCGACGCAGGGTCGACGACCGCCAGCGTGCCACGGAGCGCGCTCAGATGGGACAGGACCTCGACGACTCGCGATGTCGCGAAGAGGGCCGGGTGGGCGACCCGTAACTGACGCGAATCTGGCCCGACATCTCCGACTGAAGGGATGGTGCGATCGCGCAGTTTTTCGAAGCCGAACAGATCGAGGAGGATCGACTCCGGGTTGTCGTCGAGGTATCTCAGCAGGTGGTCGTGGCGAGAGGACCAGCCGTCGGAGGCGACGACGATGACGTCGGCGCCGACGAAATCATCCGGCCCATCGAGGGGTGGGACGAGCGCCGGACCTGCACTCATGTCCGCGATCTGATGTTCGTCATCGACATCGGTGTGGCGAAAATCCCACTCGCCGACGACGCCGTCGAGTCGCTCGGAGTGGGTCAGGAGCTCGCGGCCCCTGAGCGTCAGGGGGTCAAGAATCAGGGTTTTCGACGGCACTGGGGACATCTCCTGAGGTCGACGGCAGCTCCTCAGTGGCGCGGGGTTGGCGCCGTACCTTGCGGGTCAGCACGATGACCGGAGCCGAGAGGATATAGATGGCGGCAAACAACGACAGGAAATGTGGCGTCAGGGTGATGAGGGAAAATGCCAGGGCGATGAGAAAGAGGGTGGGGGCGGGCCACTTCTTGCGCAGGTTGACGGCCTTGAATGAGGGGTAGGGAAGGTTCGAGACCATCAATAACGACAGGCCGAGAACAAAGGCCACGACCACCGGGATGACCGCGGGGTGCGTGACTGGCGTCGGCGACGTCAGCACCAACATCGAGATGGAGCCGGCCCCGGCGGGAATCGGTAACCCGACGAAGTCGAGTGACTCGTGGTGGGCGCTCGAGAACCTGCCAAGTCGAATCGAACCCGCGACGAGGAAGAGGAACGCCACCGCCATACCGACCCTCGGAACCTCCCACAACCCCCACTGGAAAGCCAGCAGAGCGGGCGCGACCCCAAAGGAGGTGACGTCGGCCAACGAGTCGAACGCCTCGCCGAATTGGGTGACGGTTCCGGTCAGGCGGGCGATGCGGCCGTCGAGGATGTCGGCGAAGATGGCAATCAGGATCAGGATCGAAGCACGTTCGAATTGGCCACGGCTCGAGGCCACGATCGACAGAAAACCGCAGAAAATGTTCGCCACGGTGAATAGCGAGGGAATGACGTAGAAACCTCTTCGCTTGCCCGTCGTGCTCTTTCGTCGCTTGACCCGCGGTTTTCTCACGTCGGGGTGTTTCCGGTGAGTTCAGCGATAGCCGATTCGCCCGCCCTCACTCGGTCTCCCTCTTCGACGAGTATGGCCGCGTCATCAGGTAGAAAAACATCCACTCGAGAACCATAGCGGATCAAACCGATTCGGTCACCGCGGAGGACCGCATCGCCGGGGCTGTGGTCAAAGACGATCCGCCGTGCCACGATCCCCGCGATCTGTTTGAGGGCGATCTTCCCCGATGGCCCGTCCCAGACTGAAAGGTTTTGCTCGTTCTCGAGCGAAGCTTTGTCTTTGAAGGCCGATATCTTCCGACCTTGGTTGTAACTGTAATCAATGAGCTCGCCATCAATCGCGGCCCGGTTGACGTGGACATTGAACACCGACATGAAGATGCTGACCTGCTTCGGGAGACCTCGCAGGACCATGTCTGCAGGGGCGGGACAGACCTTGATGACCTTGCCGTCAGCCGGCGCACACGCGGTTTTTGGGCTGAAGGTGCAGTTTCGTTGTGGGTTGCGGAAGAAGAAGAGGGCAAAGACGCCCAGCGCAATCAGAAGCACACCGGCGACGGGCCAGCCGACGACCCAGACGACGGCGCCGGCGAGCACTGGTATCACAGCGAAGGGCCACCCCTCCGGGGCAATCATCAGCAAGGCCTCGTCAGAACTCTAGGAGGCCATCCGGCGGAGGCGCTCCATCTCGTCCTTGAGGTGCAGCTTGAGCTTTTTGAGGCGTTTTTCTTCCATCTCCTCGTCGGGCGTCAAGAACGTCCTGCTTCGCAGCTCCTCGAGTCGGCGCTCGTGGTCCTGGTGCTGGAGTTGGAGCTCTTCGATGGTGAGAGACCTCTTCTCAATCTGCTCCTGATTTGGGCTCATTCTGACCCTCCTCTGTGAGTGACGTACACGATCCATCGTATCACCCGCAAGAGCGCGCTTCAACGCGGGTTTATTCCCGTGAAAACCCGTGTCCGAGTCCGCGTCCGTGCCCGTGCCCGAACGCTGAATTGTGCAGCGACTGACCGTCCCATTGAGAGCGCTTCCAGCTTCGATGACACCGGTGCCACTCTTCGCATTGTTTGCCCCGAACGCGCTGCAAGTCTCGAACGTCACGACTCAAACAATGCGAAGGGTGGCACCCATCCCGCCGAAGCGGGGAGCGCTCATCGGGTTGGGTTACAGGTCTGGAGGCCCTTTGGGCCTAGTAATACGGCCGATACCCCAGATCCTCTTCCTCGATGGGGCCCTTTTGTTTGAGTTCGTCGATGCCGACAATCGCTTCTTCGCGAGTGGTGAAGACGAAGTCGTGCTCGCGGCTCATGACCAGGGCCTGCTTCGGGCAGGCATCGACGCAGAATCCGCAGAAGACGCACCGCAGGAGGTCGATTTCGAAGCTGACCGGGAGCTTTTCCCACTCGACGGTCGCCTCCGGGTCCTCGTCGGCGACGATGGTGATGCAGTCGGCCGGACAGGCCGTTTCGCACATGTAGCAGGCGACGCAGCGCAGCGAGCCGTCGTCCTTGGTGGTGAGGATGTGGCGACCGCGCATCCGTTCCGAGTACTGGCGGACCTCTTCGGGATATTGAATGGTAGCGACGTCTCGTTGTCCGAAGAAATTGCGCAGAAAGTGACGCAGCGTCACCGCCAGCCCTTTCACGATCGGTCCGAGATAGCTCCATTCACCGAAGCCCCGCTGCGGACGGTCGACATTGACGGTCGTTAACGGCTTCATCGGTCGAGCTCCCCGGCGATGATGTTGAGGCTCGAAAGAATGGCGATCGCATCCGGCACCAGGTGGCCCTCGAGCAGGTGCGGGTAGGCCTGGAAGATCGCGAAACACGGTGGCCGAACCTTGATCCGGTAGGGTTTGCCTCCGCCATCCGACACCACGTAGTAACCGAGCTCTCCGTTCGCCCCTTCGGTCGCCAGGTAGGCGGACCCGGCCGGTACCTTGATGCCTTCGTAAATCAGCTTGAAGTGCCAGATCAAGGCCTCCATCTCGGTGTAGACCTTGGACTTCGGCGGCAATGCGGCATGGTGATTGTCGGTGATGACCGGTCCGTCCGGGAGGTTGTCGATGGCCTGCTCGATGATCCGCAGGCTCTGGCGCATTTCTTCGAGGCGTACCAGATAGCGTGCGTAGCTGTCGCCGGTAGAGGCAACGGGAATGTCAAAATCGTAGTTTTCGTACCCGAGATAGGGTCTGGCGCGCCGCAGATCGTAGGGCACGCCGCAGGCGCGCAGACAGGGACCCGTCCACCCCCAGGCAAGAGCCTCCTCGGCCGAAAGGGCGCCGATGCCCTCGGTGCGGCCGCGAAAGATGCGGTTGGTGGAGACCAGCTTGTCGACGTCGTCGACAAACTTTGGGATGTATCCCAGCAGGTACCGAACCTGGTCCTCGAAATCGGCCGGGACCTCGTGCGCCAGCCCACCGATTCGTGCGTAGGACACGGTCAATCGTCCACCAGCGCACGACTCGAGCAGGGTATAGATTTCTTCTCGCGGCTGGAAAAAGTACCAGAAGTTGGTGAGAGCGCCGACGTCGACGAGGGCGGCGCCGAGGCATACGGCGTGGTCCATGATGCGCGAGAACTCGGACAGTATCACTCGGACGACTTGGGCCCTCGGCGGCGCTTCGATACCGAGCATGTGTTCGACAGCGAGGGCGTAGCCGACGCCGTTGATCATGCTCGAGCAGTAGTTGAGGCGGTCGGTGTACGGGATCACCTCGCTCCAGCTGTGGGTCTCGGACATCTTTTCGAAGCAGCGGTGGAGGTAGCCGATTTCGCACTCGGCCCTGGTGATGATCTCGCCATCCAGGCGAGCCACGATCCTGAGGGTGCCGTGGGTTGCCGGGTGGGATGGTCCAATGTTGATGATCTGGGTCTCGAAATCCTCCTCCTCGTCGGGCTCGGTGACCCAGTCGGGGACAAAGGTCTCGGCCTCGGTCAGGACCCATCTTTTTTCGGGGTCATAGTCCTTGCGCAGCGCGTGTCCCTGGAATGCCTCGTGGGTAAGGATGCGGCGGAGGTTGGGGTGGCCGTCGAATCGTATGCCCATCAGATCCCAGGTCTCGCGCTCGAACCAGTCGGCCGCCTTCCAGATTCCGGAGGCGGTGGGGACCCGCGGATCGTCTTCGTCGACCGGCACCCGAACCCGAATACGGTGTCCCTTGGCGAGGCTGGTGAGGTGATAAACCACCTCGAACCGATGCTCGTTCATCGGATAATCGACGCCACACACGTCGAGCAGCAGGTTGCAGTCGAGCTCGGGACGGTCGCGGAGGACGCGCAGAACTCCGATCAGGCGGCTTCTGTCGGCAGTGATCTCGGTGAAACCGTCGGCCGCGGTGATGACCTTCAGGTCCTCGCTGCCCGGAATGAATCTGGCCAGGGGGTTTGGTGTCGCGGTGTCAGGATTTGAGACGGTCATACTGTGTCTCTCCGGATTGGATCAGTTCCTGGAGCTTGAGGATGCCACCGATCAGCGCTTCCGGGGTCGGAGGGCAGCCGGGGACGTACACGTCGACCGGGATGAACTCGTCGACGCCCTGGACCACGTGGTAGGCGCGATAAAAACCTCCAGTGCACGCACAGGCGCCCATCGACACAACGTACTTGGGTTCCGCCATCTGGTCATAGATTCGTTTCACCACGGGCGCCATCTTGTCGGTGATCGTTCCGGCGACAATCATCATGTCCGACTGACGGGGCGAGAATCGAACGACCTCGGCGCCGAAACGCGCCAGGTCATAATGTGACGAAACCGTCGACATGAACTCGATCGCACAGCAGGCGGTGCCAAACGGCAGAGGCCACAGGCTGTTCTTTCGAGCCCACGCGAGCATCGCCTCGAGCCGTGTCGTGAGCAGCGCGGAGCTGCCGTCTGGTTGACGCATGCCACCTCCTCGGTAATTGCCAGAGCTAACCTGCATATCTCACCAACTGTCTGCTGCGGCCGGGAATCTGCAGCAATCTGCGGCGTCTGCTCCCATCGGGGTGCTCCACGTACCGTCAAGTACCCGTCCGCGCCCCTCAGGCCGCAAACACCGCATCTCACCACAGCTTTCCGGCCTCGCGACGAAATCTGGTGAAATATGCAGGTTCGGTCGCGCTCGCATTATACCCACGCCGGATTTCTACGATTCGGCATCTTATAGAACCTCTTGAAGGCCGGAAAACATTGCATTTCGGACCTTTGCGTGATAATTTTTTATCGTATGACCGTTGGGATCGGGGGTCGTTCACTGCTTCGAATCGGTCAGATTCGGGCCATTTGCGATGGCTTTGGGTGCGAGATAGCAAGGAGTGGGTGAATGGAGAAGCGACTGTTTGTTGGCAACCTCCCCTACAGCGTTGGCGAAAGTGAGCTCGAGACCGCATTCGCCGAGTACGGCACCGTGGTGAGCGCGGTGGTCATCCGTGATCGAGAATCGGGTCGGTCGCGCGGCTTCGGATTCGTGGAGATGGAAACCGACGAGATGGCCGAAAGCGCGGTGGGCGCGCTCGATGGATTCGAGATGGATGGCAGGCGCCTGCGGGTCAACGAAGCGCAACCGAAGAACAACGATCGTCAGCGGCGCTCGGATTTTGGAGAGCGCTGGTAGGGTCAGGAGGGCGCGAGAAGAAAAAGCCCCGCTTTCGCGGGGCTTTTTCATTTTGAAGCTATCAGCAATCGGCTTGGGGAGGGAGGGGGAGCTGATAGCTGACGGCTGAAAGCTGATCGCTATGAGCTAGAAATTGTACGAAAACCCACCAACCAACTGCGCGCCCGAAAGATCAATCGTGCCAAACCCAGCGAAATCCTTGTTGAGCTCGTCCTCGGACCACCTGTAGCGACCCTCGAAGAAGAAACTCCAGCGGTGGCTGAGCCGGAAATCCAGCCCGGCGAGGGCGAAGAACTCCCACGTCAAACCGTCCGCACGATAGTTACCGAAGAAGATCGGCAGGTCTTCCTCGTCGGAGAAGTCGACAAAGTACCCCTCCTCACGGAATTGCCACCACAACATTCCGCCGCCTGCGCCGACATAAGGACGAACGCCGCTGCGCCCGAATCGAAGGACATATGCGGCGGTGAGGTCCGAGAGATCGAGCGACGTTGTATGGCTGATGTCCTGGCCGTCTGCATCCACCCAGTCTCGATAGGCGAGGGTCGATTGTCCGCTGTAGAAGCTGGCACCGAAGAGGACACCGCCGTACCGTGAGTTTCGCCACAGGTAGTCGGCGCCAAATACGAGATCGTTGAAACTGGACGGCGAGCCGTTGAAGTCGAAGAAATAGTCGTCCCAGAACTGGGAATCGCAGTTCGGTTCGAAGGTCCCGATGAAGAAACGCCACGATCCGAAATCGCCGGGTTGCCAGTTGCCTTGAGCTTCGGCGCCGACAGTCCACAGACAGGTGGCGACGATGACGAGGGCGAGAACACGATATTTCTGAGAGCTCATCTGACCTCCTTCTGCCCGGTCGGCTTTGGCGTCCCGGACACTGTACCTCGTCGAGTAGCAACATCGATGCCACACGTCAGCAGCGCTGAGAATCCGTCTTTCGAAACAGCGATCATCAATTCCCGCGTCGCGGATCGATGGCAAGTGACATCTGGAGGAGACACTCGGATGCCACCCGCCCGCCCGATTCTGGATGCTAGATGCTGGATACTCGTTTCTCGATCCACCCACCCTTTAAAGCGCGAAACAGCTTCGACGACACCGGTGCCACTCTTCGCATTGTCATCATCGCCTTGCCATCCGGATCGCGCAGGTGACAATGCGAAGGGTGGCACCTGACACACCGAAGCGAGAAGCGCTTTCCGGGTTCAGCATCGAGTATCACGCATCGGGAGGGCGCGTCGGGCTGCTCTGCCTTTCCCTCCTGCGGGCGTTCCCGGTAGCATGGGCTTGGAGGTGTCAATGATCAACCGGATGATCCACGGCGAGGTCCACGAGCTGCGGTTGAGCCGGCCGCCGGTCAACGCCCTGTCACCCGATCTTCTGAAATTTCTGGCGGACGAGATTCGTCGGTCGCCAACGCAGGGTGCCCGAGCACTGGTCCTGTCGGGTAAAGAAGGGATGTTCTCGGCCGGTCTGGATATACCCGTGCTCATCGAGCTTGAGCGAGAGGAGCTGGGCCGTGCGCTGGTCGCGTTTTTCGACGCGATCGAGGCGTTGGCGGCATCTCCGGTGCCGGTGGCTGCGGCGATCACGGGTCACAGTCCGGCTGGCGGCGCGGTCCTGTCGTTGTGCTGTGACTGGCGCGTGATGGCTGAGGGCGACTTCACCATCGGCCTGAGCGAGGTGCGTCTCGGCATTCCAGTTCCCAGAATCGTGGCCGACCTGGCGACTCGCGCGGTCGGGAGAAGAATCGGCGAAAGCTTGTGCGTATCCGGCAAGCTACTCAATCCAGAGGAGGCCCTCGAGGTCGGGTTCGTCGACGAGCTCGCGCCTGCCAATGGGGTCGTGGCTGCGGCTCGCCGCTGGTGCGAAGACATCATCGAGGCTCCCGCACAGGCGCTTGCCGACACCAGATCGGTCATGCGACGCGACCTCGTCGAATCGATTCAAAGCCACAGCAAAGACGACGTTCGCCTCCTTGCCGACCAGTGGTTTCAGCCTCCTCTCCGGACCGCGATGCGGGAGCTCGTGGCGCGCCTCAAGGGCGGTTGAGATCCAGTCAGCGTCGATTTTCGTGGCCGACGAAAGTGCTACAATGCGCGGGCCTTTCGTCGCTCGGAAGCAATCTGCCGTGGAGGAGAAGCGTGAAGATTCCTTCGCTCGTCCTGAAGCAGCTCTATACCTACGGAAGTCTTGAGAACACACCTGATGGTGTGGTCTTTGGCCTCAAGAACCGGCTCAGCGACGCGGTGGTTACCGGGATCAACGAGATCGCGGTTGACAAGCGATCGGTTCCGCTCGACGCCCTCCGGTTCTCGATGGGTGACGAGGTGTTTTCGCCTGCAGAGGTAAACGCGGACAGCCCGATCACGTTCCCCCTGGGCAAAACCATGACCGTTTTGTGGAACGGGCAGAACCTCGACATCGGGAAACACTCGATTGCGGTCAGTTTCGAGTCAACCCCGTTCGGCAAGCTCTCGTTCTCGGTCGAGGATTCGATCCGCGAGACCAAGAAGAAACGGGTCAAAGTGCCGTACGACCGCGAGGACGATTACAGCGGTGAGATCATCAGCAGAAGACAGGAGTTTTCCCGGTCCTTTTCCGGTGTCGATTTCAAGCACGTCTCGAAGTTCTCCTTCGATCCGGGCGTGACAAAAGGTAACATCGAGAGCTTTGTCGGTGTCGCGCAGGTGCCGATCGGCCTCGCCGGGCCGATCAAGGTCAACGGTGAGCACGCGAAGGGTGAGTTCCTGGTTCCGCTGGCCACAACCGAGGGCACGTTGGTGGCCTCGTACAACCGCGGCATCAAAGTGATCAACCTGTCGGGAGGTGTTACCTGTACGGTGTCGGACGATCGCATGCAGCGCGCACCGGTCTTCGTCTTCGCGTCGGCGAGGGAAGCGAGGGATTTCCGCGACTGGGTCAGCGGGCACCTGGACGAGATCGCGCAGGCCGCCGAGGCGACCTCGAGCGTCGCCAAGCTCCTCGACATCGATATGTTCCTGGCAAGCCGCTTCGCCTACCTCCGCTTCAACTATTTCACCGGCGACGCCGCCGGCCAGAACATGGTCGGGCGGGCGACCTTTGCCGCCTGTTCGTGGATTCTGGACACTGTCGACAACGTCGAGCGCTTCTACCTCGAGTCGAACCTCGCCACCGACAAGAAGCACTCGCAGATCAATATCATGCGGACCCGCGGCAAGAGGGTGATCGCCGAGGCGGTTGTTAGCCGCGACGTGCTCGTGCAGCACATGCGGGTCGAGCCCGAGAGCCTCCAGTACCACTCCCAGATCTCCAACGTCGGTTCGTTCCTTTCGGGCGCCAACAACAACGGCGCCCACTCGCCCAACGGCATCACGGCGATGTTCATCGCCACCGGGCAGGACGTCGCCAACGTCGCCGAGTCTTCGGCCGGCATTCTCTACACCGAGCTCAGACCGGACGGCGATCTCTACATGTCCCTCACCATTCCCTCGCTGATCGTCGCCACCTTCGGCGGCGGCACCGGTCTTCCCACCCAGCGCGAGTGTCTCGCGCTGATGGGATGCGTGGGCAAAGGAAAGGTCAAAAAACTGGCGGAGATCATCGCCGGCGTCGCATTGGCCGGAGAGGTCTCGCTCGGCTCGGCCATCTCCTCGCTCGACTGGGTGTCGAGCCACGAGAAGTACGGGCGTAACCGGTGATGGCGATCCCGGGGCCTCAATGACCGAAGAAACGTCGTCGTCGGGCGCCGCTCAAAAGGTGCCGCGACCGCCGGAACCGCGCCGCCGGAAGGGCCGGCGCGCATACATCAACATTCCGGGCCTCGCCCGACGGGGGCGCGCCACTCTCAGCCAGGTCGTCGCGCTGTTGTTCGGTAGCTATGTTTCGTCGGTTGAGTCCAGCCGTCGTCGCGGGGGCCGGGGCCTTGTCTTCCGGCTGCGGGCGTTGTCGGCCTGGTTCATTCGCCTTTTCCTCAACAAGGACATCGTCAGCCAGCCCTTCCCGGTCCAGCTTCGAATGCGGCTCGAGATCCTCGGCCCCACCTACGTCAAGCTCGGCCAGATCCTGAGCCTGCGCCAGGACATCCTCCCGGATGTCGTAACCTCCGAGCTTCGCGATCTTCTGTCCGACCTCCCACCGGTGGACTACGAGAAAATCCACGCGATTGTCGAGGCCGACCTCGGCAGACCGATTGATGAGATCTTTGCCGAGGTCGCTGAGGTACCGCTGGGGTCGGCCTCTATCGCTCAGAGCCACTGGGCACGGTTGGCGACCGGCGAGCAGGTAATCCTCAAGGTTGTCAAACCGAATATCCGCGACCTCCTGTATCGCGACGCCACTCTGCTGCGGATCACCGCACGGTTTCTGCAGGTGATCATCCCTCGATACCAGCCGCGGCGGGTCATTGACGAATTCTGCGAGTACACGTTGCGCGAGATCGAGATGAAGCTGGAGGCGGAGAACGCCGAAACCTTCAACGACAACTTCTCGGACATGCCCGACGTGGTCTTCCCAAAGATCTACCGCGAGTTTTCGGCCAACAACGTGCTGTGCATGGAGTACCTCGATGGTGATCGTCCCGACGCCGAGGCGGTGACCTCGAAGCCGCTCGATGAGCGCCAGCGCCTGATCGATCTCGGCGCAGAGGCCATCATCCGCATGCTGTACCAGGATGGTTTCTTCCACGCCGACCTTCACCCCGCGAATCTGCTCGTCCTTCCGGAGGTCAAGGTTGGCTTCCTCGATCTCGGGATGGTCGGGCACTTCGACCCGGAGCTGCGCCACAACCTGCTCGAGCTCTTCTATGCCATGGTGATGGAGGACTTCGAGGGCGCGGCGCGTCATCTCGCGGCGGTCTCACAAACCGGGCCCCGGTCGGATGTGCCGGGATTCCGGAGCGCGGTCAAGGAGGTGGCTCGCAGGTGGCGCCGGCAGGCGCGGTTCGAGGATTTCTCCCTCGCCCTGCTGATGCTCGAATGCATCCAGCTCGGGGCCCGTTATCACCTCTACTTCCCGGTCGAGATGGTGCTGATGGTCAAGGCGCTGGTGACCTATGAGGGCGTCGGTTATCTGCTCGACCCAGACTTCAATGTGGCCGAGGTCTCGGAGCGCCATATCCGTCATATTTTCCGTCAGGAGTACTCTCCAGCGCGATTGCTGAAGGAGGGGCTGCGGGTGGCTCCCGACATCTTCGATGCGGCCCTCAAGCTTCCGCTCCTGGTGTCCGAGGGACTGACCATGATCGAGGAGCGGACCCGCAGGAAACCGCAGCGGCCGTTAACGGGGGTGCGCGCAACACTCTATGGGGGCGCCTGCATGGTAGCGGGCGCGATTCTGATTGGGCTCAAGGGCCCCTGGCTGCTGGCGGTGCTGTTGTTCACGGTCGGAGTGCTGCTGCCGCTTCGTCGCGGCGAGTGACGTCGCCTGCAGGGCGTCAGAAACTCAAAACACCCCGCAGCCATCTTGCGTATTTTTCGGCCGGTGGTACTCTCCGCGTGCGAGAGTCGAGATCCGGATGATCCGGATTCGAAATCGACTCCACGATGGGGGATAAATCATGAAGAACAAGAGGTTTGCGGTGATGATGGTGGCGGCGGTGATGCTTGTCTACGGGGTCGCCGAGGCGACCGAGGTGACCCTCATTCAGGTGACCTACCCCGAACGCAACGAGATCGAAATCGGCTTTGCTCGTGACCAGCGCGCGCCCGAGGCGACGATGATCGCCGAGGTCGAGTATGGCGAGGGGCAGGCCGAAATGAACATTCGCTACAAAGAGATGAAACCGGCGATCCTCTTCGGCGGCGACGTCACCTGTTACGTCCTGTGGGCGGTGACCCGCGACGGCACGGTGGAGAACATGGGTGAGCTGTGGGTCCGGGAAGCCTCGGAGACCGTCGAGTACTCGACCGGCCTGAAATCGTTCGCGATGATGGTCACCGCTGAGGCCCACCCGCTGGTGTCGCGGCCGTCGGAGCTGGTGATGTTTCGCTCGCTGGCGGCCAAGGCCAAGCACGCGACGTCCGCAGAGTTCACCTTTTCGGGCTTCGCGCCCGCGCCCGAGATCGAGTATCCGTCGGTTGCGCGGGTGATCTGGGACCGCAGCGAGCCGCTCGATCTCCGACAGGCCCAGAAGGCCTACGAGCTGGCGGTGGAAGCGGGGGCCGAAGTCTACGCGCCGACCCAGCTTCTCCGGGCTCGGACCACCTTGGCTCAGGCGAGCGGCTTCTCGGCCGGGAAGAAGGAGAAGGCGACGGTGGATTACAGCCGGCGGTCTCTGTCGCTGAGCGCGGAGGCGTTACAGGTGACGGCGAGACGCAAGGAGGCGGAGGCTGTCGAGGCCGAGATCGCCCGCCGAACGGCCGAGATGGATGCGCTCACAACGCGCGCCGGTGAGGCCGAGGCCAGCGCGGCGGCGGCCGCGATCGCCCTCGAGGAGGCGAATCGCGCCATCGAAGAGGTCCAGCGGTCACGCACCGAGGCCGAGGCGGCCGTGCTTTCCGCCCAGGGGGAGCTCGCCCGCATCGAAGCCGAGCGCGTTGCGCTCGCGGCTTCGGTATCGGCCCTCGAGGTCCAGTCCGCAGCGCTCGAGCGCGAAAAGGCCGACCTGTCGGCCCGGCTTCAAGGGGCCCTCTCTCAGGTCGCGGACACCCAGCAGTCGGCGCGTGGGATGATCGTCAGCCTGCCCGACATCCTCTTCGATACCAACGAGGCCACGTTGAAGAACGAGGCCAAGATCGTGATCGCCAAGCTCGCCGGGATCCTCCTCATCCTCCCGGATCTCAATCTCCGGGTGGAGGGTCACACGGACTCCACCGGCAGCGCCGACTATAATCAAGGGCTGTCGGAGCGCCGTGCATTCTCGGTCCGAGATTTCCTCGCCCAGCAGGGGATCGGGGGCCAGCGCATGGTCGCGGTCGGCTACGGTCTGACGCGCCCGGTGGCCGACAACTCCACCCGCGAGGGTCGGGCCAGGAACCGCCGGGTCGAGATCGTCATCGCCGAGGGCGTAATCTCCGAGAACTGACGACGAGCATGCCCACCGCGGGCCTCGGCCCGCGGTGGAGTTTTTTCTACCACATTTCCGCCACATTCTGCCTAAGGATTGCCCAGATTTGACATCAAGATCCATCAATTGGTGGCGATATTTGGAATTCAAGCCGCTTGACGTTTCAAGGATTTGGCCTGCGGGCGGTTTTGATCTACGATATGGCGCGAGGACTGCGGTCTTCAAGCCGATCGGGGGGCGCAAGATGAATGAGACAGAAAGCCGTATCAGCGAATCCTCGAACCATGTCCTGTTTCCGATGGCGGTTGGGGTCCTCTTCCTCGCAATGCTGGTCGCCGGCGCCCTCCTCGGCTGACCTCGCAGTCACCGATACGACTCATTCCCCAAAAGCGATCACGTAGCCACCGTCGCGGATGAGGTCGAGGCTCGCCCCTCCTTCGCGCTCGAGCACGACCCGAACGGCGGATACCTTCGGCTGGAGCTCCGGCAAATAGACGTGGTCCTGGTGCATCACCGCTTCCGGCCGGGAGAAGTCCCTTGGTCCGACCTGGCCGCCGAAGTGCTCGCTGCGGCCAAAAGCGAGGTGGAGACCGAGCTTTTCGTCCAGCAGGACCTCACCGATGGGTTTGATCCCGAAATCGGCGAGGACGCCGAGGCCGAGCTCGGCAATATTGCCTCGCGCCGGTTCGGCGGCGAGTCGAGCGGCCTCGGCTTCCGACTCGGGCCCGGTGCTCGAGATCCGACGCGCACGGTTTTCTTCGATCTCGAAGATGACGACCTCATCGCCGAATTGGACCGGCATCTGACCGCGGCTCGCCGTCGGATCGCCGTCGATTTCGCCCTCGTAGGGCACGATGTAGGTCTCGCCGGACGGGAGGTTGCCGGCGGTCCCAGGCTCGGCGAGGAGGCCGCCCGAGGCGTGGGCCGTGCGGTAGCGAAGGTCGAGGTGGAGGTGATACTCCGCCGAGTTGTCGACCATGAAGTGAAAATCGGCGCCGACGCAATCATCGAGCAGCTCCTTGAGGAGCCACACACGGCGGTTGATCTCGGTGTAGTCGAGACGCAGGGCGGGCACCATCGCCGACGAAAAGCCCGGCATTGTGGCGCCGCGGAAACCGAGCCGCGGGGCCATCATCTTGAGCGGCGCGGTGGTCGAAAACTGAGTCGGTGCAATCACCAGTTGGTGGTTTGCCAGCACCTGTTCCATCGGTTCTTCGAGGCGGCCGGCCATGTCGTCGATGTGATCGGGGACGGTATCGTCGGTCCACCGCCAGGCGGAGGCCGGCAGGTCGGCGTTGTTCGAATGGACGTTGCGGTAGAGAAAGAGGGAGACCTCGAGGCCGTGGTCGGATCGAGCGCCGACCAGCTCGTGGACCCATCCGGCGGCCAGCGAACGACGTTGGCGCCAGCGTTGAGTGTCCGGCGCCTCGTCGTCAGGGAGATCGACGATCACGGCCAATGCTCTGTCCTCCGGACCCGGTTCGAAGACCCGCTTGACGAGACTGGTGAGCTCTTCGGCGGTCAGTCGGTCGTCGGCCATGTTGCCTCCCCGGGCCGACATCCTACCTTGTCCGATCCCGATCCCGTTCACGATGTCCCGCCCGCCGCGATCTTTGATCGCGGCCACGCGTCCTCGGTCGTCCCGCCCTCCGAGTTCAGGCACTCGTCGGTCGCTCCGACCTCCGCCGCTGCGCGCCGTTGGCGCGCGGGCGGGCCCGTACTTTGTCATCCCGAGCAAGCAACTTGTCTCGGCGTAGCCCACAGCGCGAAGCCGGAAGCGAGTCGAGGGATCCCCCAAATTCTGGGAGTGAGCCCCCTTTCATCCTTTTCCCTCGCGCCGATTCCGGACCTGGGAGCCGCGCGTACTGACGGCCTTCGGCCGTCGTGACTCATCCCCGCCAGCGAGTGGCCGTAAGGCCGTCCACCCGCCCTCTCCGGCGCGGCGGCACCGCGCCTGCGACCCCCTCGGCCACGGCCACTGATCGCTGCCGGCGGCGAGTTCGCTGTCGGCTTCGTCGGGATGATCACGAGATCAATCCCTCCTCGCCTCTGTCGCTCATCGCGTCCCCAGGTCCAATCTCTGCGCGACACGAAATCTCCGCTGTTGCTCCGATTTCGTGAGGCGCGTTCACGCCGGTGAAGGACCGAAGTCAGCGGGGCGCCTTTGGCGCCCGCGAGCTTCGCTCGCCCGCTCTCGTTTTCGGCTTCTACTGCGGCCCAAAACCCGCCGCAATCTGGCGCCCGCGAGCGGACGCCATCTCACGACGTCTCCCGGCCCTCGCGACGAAGCCCTTCACTCCAACGGCTGCCGACAGATGCAGTTTTGACGAGTGCGGATGGGCCTCAAGCCAGGTGTTCTTTTTCAGTCGATAATCTCGACGGTGATCTCGTCATACCAGTCGATTGAGCCCGGCAATCCGATACTGATGATCTCCGAGTGGCGGCGACCGATGCGGTCGAACGGCATTCCGCGGACCGATTGGACAAGCGCGCCGTTGCGCCAACCGGAGATCTCGAACATCAGGTCGCGGGGGTCAATGTCGCGGTTGCAGTTGTTGTTAGCCCTGATCTCCGTCAGCACCTGGGCCGATGGCCTGAAGACCTGGGAGGTGGTCCAGCGGTAGCTGACGCACTCCGAAACCCTCGGTGTCGGAGTCGGCTCACGCCGGATGGGCGGCGGCGAGGTCGGCCACGGCGTCGGTGTGTCCTCCGGGCTCGAAACCGTGACCCAGTCTGAGTTCAGCTCGACCATGACTGTTGCAGTCGGTGTCGGGGCTGGAGGGGCAGTTGCCGGCGGGGGAGGAGTCGGCGGAGGTGGCAGACTGACGATCTCGGGCGGTTCCTCGCGAGAGACGACTGCGATCAGCACCGCCAGCGCCGCGATCGTCACCGCCGCGAGAACAGCCGGCGAAGGTCCGCGCCCGGGCCGACGAGCGCTCGAATAGCGGTATCCCCTCGACGGCTCGTCCATGCTCACGTTTATATCAGCAAAGCGCCTGCGGCTCACGCCGCAGGCAGGAATCTGTCGCCTCTCCGGCGCTCAGTGTCAGCGCGACACTGAATCGGGGCGAGCCTCCGGAGGAGGCGACAGATGGATAGCCCGGGGCGTAAGCCCCGGATCTGGCGTTACATCTCGAACGGCCCCTTGGTGTAAGCCCCAGTTCCGTGAGGCTCACATCACATATCGTGGAGCGGTGACAGATTTGGGAGCTTTACGCATCGAGGCAACACCGTTATTCTGAACCGGCTCATGCGATGGGTGGTCTTCAATCAGAAGGGCGGCGTCGGCAAGTCGACCATCGTCTGCAATCTGGCCGCGGTCAGCGCCCGCGAAGGACGGCGGACCCTGGTTGTCGATCTCGACCCCCAGGCCAACGCGAGCCACTACCTGCTTGGATCTGATGTCGAGGCGGCCGATCCAAACCTCGCCCGGTTCTTCGAGCAGACGCTCGGTTTCAAGCTCTTCCGGGATGGCGCCAGGGGTTTCGTTCACCACACGCGCTTCGATAACCTTCACATCATGCCGTCAGACGCCGATCTCGGAGAGCTCCAGGCAAAGCTCGAGGCGAAGTACAAGATCTACAAGCTGCGGGATGCCCTGGATGAGCTTGATGGATACGACGAAATCTTCCTCGATACTCCTCCAGCATTCAACGTCTACACACTGTCGGCGCTCATCGCAGCCGATCGCTGTCTGATCCCATTCGATTGCGACGACTTCTCCCGCCGCGCCCTCTACAACCTGATCGAAAGCGTCGACGAGGTTCGCGAGGATCACAACTCGAAATTGCGGGTCGGCGGGATCGTCGTCAATCAGTTCCAGGCCCGAGCCCGCCTGCCGCAACTCCTAGTCGACGAGCTTGCCAGCGAGGGTCTGCCGATCCTCGAGCCGTTCATTTCGGCCTCGGTCAAGGTGCGCGAATCGCATGGAGCTTCCAAGCCATTGCCGTACATGGCGAGGTCGCACAAGCTGACGGGACAGTTTGAGGAGCTGTTCAGCACAATTCAGCGACTCTGAGGGCTGAAGGTGGGCCAAGGCGCACTCTGCGCCGAGTCCTTCACGCGAGGATTTGTAGGGTGGGCTTCAGCCCACCATCTAAAGGTGGGCCAAGGCCCACCCTACTTCACCGGATAGTAGACCTCCGTGATCAACTCCTCTTCAGGCGTGTCCCCCGGATCACTCACAAAAACGTCCCAGCTGCGACCGTTGGCCGAGAGTTTGTGCGCGACGATAAAGGCTTCCACGATGGCGTAGGTTTCCTCGAGCGTGGTGTAGGGGCCAACATGCACGGCTCGCACGGCGCGGCCGCCATAGGTCTCGCCCATACGGACCGGTGAGTCGGTTCCGACACCCCGTGCAGGTTCGCCGCTTACCGGGATGCCGGCGTCGAATCCATAGCCGCGCTCGTCCCAGTAGTTGTTGATGGCCATCGGCTGTCCATCGATCTGCAGTCCGTTGGCTGAAATGAACATCACAACCCGGCCATACGCTGCGCCGAGGGCCGCGCTGATATCCGCAGGCTCACTGCCGGAGCTGCCGGTGAAGTAGGCGATGGTCGTTGACGGGACCTCGGTGATACCGATTTCCAGGCCGGACCAGTCGACCTTCGGGAGTGCCTCTGCGATTCGTTTGAGATTGGCCAGACCCTGGGCGTAGAGTGGTCCAAGCTGACGATCGAGCAGCAGACCCCAATACCGGCCGAGGATGTTGAGCCCGAAGTCGGTGTCAAATGTCCAGGTGAGGTTGGTGCCGTTGTTCTCCGGGACCAGAATGTATGCGGCTTGAGCGGTGCCCTTGGGACCGAGGTCGAGCTCGACGTCGACCCGTTCGTACGGGGTGCTGGCGACGACCGTCTGGCTTCCGCTTTCCGGATGCGGCCCGGTCACCGACCAGCTCATCTTCGATCCGACCCCGAATTCCGGCCCCTCGTAGGCATACTCGGCGTCGGGCATCACAGCCACGAAAGGAGACCAGTCGGCAAAGTTCTTGAAGCCGTTGACCTGTGAGAAAACGACGCTCGGTGGTGCGTCAATGAAGATCGAACGCTCGACGTGCCGCTGTCGCGGCAGCACGAAACCGACAATGACGAAAACCAGAACTAAGGCCACGAGAACGAAAAAAAGCCTCTTGAGAACCTTCATTTCCAAAACTCCTTTGACCTCAAAGCGTCGGCGCGGCGAAACAACGCCTGTTCATCGCCTCCTGAGGTGGTTTCGCGGGCAGGATATCATGGGAAGGCTGAACAGAACGTTGGTGAGATATGAGGGTTGAGAGTGATCTCGGCCACCAACCGATGTCTGCCGTTCCTCTATGATGAATTGGGACCCCGGTGGTGCCCGTGGGAGGAAAAATGTTCAAAAAAGACGCCAATGAGTATTCATCCTCACAGCCGCGCCCGGTACAGAGCGCCGCGGGACCCACTCCGGCTCCGCGACGAAGCGGCGGAGCGGCGATCATCGGCCCGTCCATCACCATCAAGGGTGATGTGTCCGGTGACGAAGACCTGGTGATCCAGGGCCGGGTCGAAGGCAAGATCAAGCTCGCCAAGCACAACGTGACGATCGGCTCCGATGGCCATGTCAAGGCCGACGTCCATGGTCGAACGGTGGTGGTCGAGGGTCAGGTGGAGGGCGACCTTCACGCCAAGGAGCAGATCATTCTCCGCCACACGGCCCGGGTCGAGGGCAGTATCGCCGCTCCGAGGGTGACCCTTGAAGATGGTGCAGTATTTCGAGGCGGAATCGAAATGGATGCGGGCGGCAAGGAAGGCAAGCCGGTCGTTGGCAAGCTCGCTGATGCTGGTCAGAAGGCAGGGGCCGACAAACACGATCAACCCGCAAAGAGCGCCGCAGAGGAGAAGGAGTCTGGCAAGAGCCTCCAGACGTAGGGTGAACCCACATTGTCCATGAAGCTGCCGTGGCGCTCTCGAGTCGAACCCGCGAGCCCCGAGGTGATTGCGCCCGAACCCCCGAGTCCGGTGATCGATATCCACAGCTCTCCCGGCCTCGAGGAGGCCTTGCGCGGGGTTCCGAATGACGGGAGCTGCAAGGTGCTCGATCTCGGTCCGTCGGTGGCGGACAACATCGAGTTCGTATCCTCATTCGCCTCCTATCTCCAGATCATCGATGCCGTTGATCGCAACCCGTCGGCGTCAGGTCTCGGAGCTGGTGGCTACGGCCGTTTGAGCAGCCTGCAGCCGCTCTTCGACCAGCACCGAAGAAGCTTCAACCTGGTGTTGATGTGGGACGTGCTCAACTATCTGTCGACCGATCAGGCCGAGAGGTTGCTGCTGTCGGTGGCCGAGCTCTGTCTCCCCAATGCTCGCCTCCACGCGTTTGTCTTCGCCAAAGATACGATGGCGGTCGTGCCCAACCGGTATCGGATCATCGACAGCGCCCACCTCGCCTATGAACCGGTGACCACCGAGCTGCGGGGTGCCCCGGACCTGCCGCCTTCGGCTGTCGCCAAGCTCCTCCAAGGTTTCCGGGTCGAACATTCCTTCGTGCTCCAACACGGTGTGCACGAGTATGTCGCAATTCGGAAGCGGTGGTACCCCAAGAAGTAGCCACCGCCCACCCGCCCAATGAGGAGTTAGGAATTAGGAATGCCGCCCAGCCATCCCTGAATTCCGGATTTCGGATTTCGGATTTGCCGCCCACCCACCGACAGCGATCCGGGTCAGGGGAGGAGGGGAGGGAATTCCTCATTTCTCATTCCTCACT
>Ga0307423_1000721_pt1 | contig 21839 bp, 25 predicted proteins | sample SalMarWE160310MG_FD_202154 | JGI IMG/M metagenome (GOLD analysis project Ga0307423, IMG submission 202154) | Salt marsh sediment microbial communities from the Plum Island Ecosystem LTER, Massachusetts, United States - WE1603-10 | ecosystem: Environmental > Aquatic > Marine > Intertidal zone >...
ACCATTGCAGTACAAGGCGTAGGAGTTAAGAGGGCGTTCCAAGCTATAGCACGAGAAGTCATATTAAAACGCATGTATAAGTAATTTAAAGGTGAAACAAAATGGGAGAATCCCGCGAAAATACACTCGAAGGTGTTCTGAACGAACTTCAGGGAAGTATTCCTGAGATTGAAGCCTGTGCTATAGTAAGTGTTGAAGGGCTCCCAATTGTATCAGCTCTTCCCACTGATGTTGATGAAGCAAAGGTAGCAGCTATGACTGCAGCAATGCTGACTCTAGGGGAGAAGGCTGCAATGGAACTGGGTAAAGGAGAGCTAGAACAAGTAAACGTCAAGGGTGTCAATGGCTGGTTGCTTGTTGTTCAAGCTGGAATGAATGCCTGTCTTACCGTATCTACAACTGCAAATGCTAAGCTCGGGCTAATATTCTTGGATATGAAACGTGCTGCAGAAAAAGTCGCAGCAATGATTTAGTACACCAGCATTCCTAGCACCAACTCTATTAGGGGTACATGTTCGACTACTCATTGCAGAGGGCGTTATCGTTGAATATTACCGGACCTGTCTATCGATTATACGAGTACTTCCTGTATCGGCAGTTAGATAAAAAACACTCCCCACGCCATGTTGGTATTATTCTAGATGGAAACCGACGTTATGCCAAAAAACAGGGTATGGAAGTTCCATGGTTTGGTCACTATAAAGGTGCAGAAAAAGTCTTGGAAGTGTTACGTATCCTCTGGGAGGCTGGCGTTAAAGTATGCACACTTTATGCATTTTCGGTAGAGAACTTTAACAGAAACGAAGATGAAGTTCGAGAAATTATGAATTTGGCGAAAGACAAGTTCTCAGAAGTTGTAGGAAATCCTGATGTTCATAAACACAAAGTACGGATTCAAGCTATCGGACGAGTTGATCTCTTACCTGAGGATGTTCAAGTAGCAATCATGGCTGCAGAAGAAGAAACTCAAGGTTATACAGATCATATCCTCAATGTTGCTATTGGCTATTCAGGTCGAGCAGAACTCGTAGATGCTGTAAAAGCGATTGGGGAAAAGATACAGGCTGGTACAATGACACCCTCCGATATCACTGAAGAAGTAATTGAAGGTCATCTCTATACAAGTGGTGTACCGGATCCTGATCTCATTATTCGAACATCAGGTGAAGAACGATTGTCCGGTTTTCTTCTTTGGCAATCTGCATATTCAGAGCTATATTTTGCACAGATTTATTGGCCTGCTGTTAGACGAATTGACATCTGGCGCGCATTGCGCTCCTATGGTGAACGTTCAAGACGATATGGAAAGTGACCTTTGAACCCATTATGACACAGTCTTTTATATGGCAAATTCCTTGATTTGATATTACAGGAGACTATGCGATATTGGCTAGAACTCCAGTTGATGTCTATCGAGGTCTCATAAACACGCAGCTCGATGACGAAACAGTGGAACAAATCAACTCAGTTGTATCTAGGTTTGCTGACTTTGTGTTCGCTGGTGAAAAACTATCTATTCATCTCAATAGATTCATTCGCCTTACAACTCGGTTGATAGCATTCATAGACTCTGAAACAATGGTCACTCATGATCATCTAACAATGTCTGTTGATCTTCTTGATTATCTTACTTCTGCTTCGAAATGGTGGACAGTTACGCGACAAGAACCTGGCATTGTTCTGAGACCCCCATCTCGCGAAGCTCGTGGATTTATCAAATCCATTGCAGACCTTCATGTTGGTGGAACTACCCTCCAAAGAATCTCTGGAGCTACAGACAAACTCTCTAGATTTCTTGAAGAACATGATATTGAATCATCAACTCAGGTTGAAGATTTCTGTAGTAGTATGCTCTCAGCTTGGGCGTTACTCAGTGCATTTGCATGCAAAGGGCAAGGGCGGAATGTTGCTACAGAAGCTGATTTCGAAACAGCTTATGATGTTGTACGTATACTTCTATTCTATGTTGAACTTTATGACTTCAAAGCTCTTACCGTAATTCGCCAACTGGGCTCTCACACTCTGCTTCCTAAAGCCGCTAGTGTGAATTTCTCTCCAGGATTTGAAAAGAAGCTGAATGCATCAGTTGCTGCAAGCCTTGAGAAAGAATATGGTGGGCATTTTATTCAGATGGCAAAGGCCACGTCTGGCGCAGCTCGTTCTATTCTAACAAATTCATTAAGGATACTTGGCCAACTTCAGGCTGTGAAACAGGGCATTAAACGTCTTGAAGAGGAACACTATGATTCTATCATTATTGGTTCATTAGAGCTGATAGAGAGTGTAGGAGTATCATCTGACTTCCTTCAGGATGATTCAGCAGCAATATCGATTTTCAAAAGCCTTCAGCCAGGCGATGGAGTTGAAGAAAGAATCCAACTATTGGTCAGACGACTCGAAGGGTTAATTGTAGACTCTACAGGGAATAAGGACTTCCTCTTGCAATATGCACGACTGGTACCACGTCTTATTGCATTGATTTTACTTCTAGCTAGTAGAACTAAAGATTCTCCAACTACTCCCATTCAGGACGCTGATCTAAAGAGAGGTCTGATTCTTGTCTACAAATTAATCAATGGCTAACTTCTGATTCACCTATAAGAATTCGTGCATCAACGACAAGAGTACCCTTTCCCTTCTCATACACAAAGGTTGGATTACAATCCAGTTCATTAATCTCAGGATTCTCATCAATCATTTTAGATACGGCCAGCATGACCTCGACTAAGGAATCTATATCTCTTGCAGGTTCACCGCGGATACCTTCAAGAATCTTATACGCTTTCAGTTCTTTCAACATCTCTCTAGCATCAATCTCAGTGAAGGGAATCAGTCTGAATGATACATCTTTGAGAACTTCTACAAAGATACCACCCAGTCCGGCCATCAGTGCATGACCGAATTGTGGGTCCTTTGTGACGCCAACAATAATTTCTGTCCCCATTTCTGCGAAATCAGAAATGAAGACGCCACGACTGAGATCTACTTCAATTCCCTTCTCTTTTCCGTAGTTCTTTGCATTATCCATAATCTCAGTGAATGCCTTACGAACTTCATCATCGTTCTTAAGATTGATTTTAACTCCTCCCGCGTCGGATTTGTGCAAAACATCCTTGGAAAGTATCTTTAGCACTACAGGATAACCGATTGCCTTGGACTTTTCCACAGCCTCATCCGCAGTCACTGCTGTGTCATAAGCTGGAATGGGGATCCCATATGCATTCATTATGTCCTTTGCTTCGTTCTCCAGTACAAACGTTCTTCCCTCTTCGAGGGCAGTCTTGAAGATTTTTTTCGCTTCCTTCATCGTTTTCCAGACCTCTACTCTACTTGCTACCGCAGTTAGTTCCTTTTATGGTTTATCCGAGATGCGAGTTTTGTTGAACTTATGCCTGTATTTGATCTCTCCATATTGTGCTAGCCCTTTTGCTGCAAGTGCAGCCTTTTCACCAGTTGCATATGTTGGTACACCCATTAATTCCATTATCTCCCCCGCTTTTGTAGTGAATCCGCCTCCCATTGAAACCACAACAAAGGGAAGCCCTGATTGTCTTTGGTGATTTGCTATCACGTTGGTGATCTCCATGCTCAGACTAGGGGTCTGAAGGAGCATACCTACTACATACATGTCATATTCACCACTCTTGATTGCTTCTTCGAAGACAATATCATACCTAGTTGAATTTGCATCTCCCACAACATCTATGGGATTTCCTACCGCACAATAGGCTGGCAAGCGCTCTTTGTAAATTTGTGTTAGTTCTTTTGATGGGGATGGAATGGCTAACCCTGTGGCTTCGAGTGCATCAGTTGTCATAACACCCAGACCTCCGCCATTAGTGACCATTAGAACTCTATCTCCCTTTGCAGCATGTTGCATTGCAAGAGCTTTAGCTGCATCAAACATATGTTCAAAGTCATTCACTCTGATTACACCAGATTGCTTGTACGCAGCATCAGCGACTTTATCTGACCCTGCAAGAGACCCTGTGTGAGAACTCGCTGCAGCTTTTGCTTTCTGTCCTCTTCCTGACTTGACAACAAGGACCGGCTTGTGTGGAGTCACTCTACTAGCAGTATCAAAGAAAGTTCGACCCTTGTCTTGATCGTAGCCCTCTGTGTAGTAGCATATGACTTGAGTTGAATCATCATTGGCCAGATAGCAGAGTAAATCATCATCATCTACATCACATTTGTTACCTAGACTGATTAGTTTACTAACACCAAGACCTAATTCAGAAGTCCAGTCCGAGATTGCCGCTGCAAAGGCTCCTGATTGAGATACCAAGGAGATATTGGCAACGTTACTGGGTTTTGGCCTACCACATCTATACTCGGGTAGGAAAAATGTGTCAATGTGACTGAGCGTATCTACTACACCGATACAGTTTGGTCCAATGATACGAATCCCATGTTTCTTTGCTATATCTACAACCTCATCCTCGAGTTCTGCGCCAATAGGTCCCGTTTCTGAAAAGCCTCCAGAAATGATGATTGATGCTTTGACTCCTTTTGCTGCAATATCTTCAAACACTCTTGGAGTTATTCTCGCTGGAACTGCAACGATTACCATATCAATAGGGTCTTCAATGTCTTGGAGTGTTGGAAAACAGGGAATCCCAAGGACTTGCTTGTACTTTGGATTCACCGCATAGACCTTCCCTGTGTATTGCGGTTTGATAAAATTCTGAACTATTGAAGCTCCTACACTGTTCTGGCTAGCTGATGCACCATAAATTGCAACGCTCTTAGCGTTGAAAAAGACATCAATTGACTCGGTAGACCCGCAGTTCACTATTTGTTCACCCTAATATCCTATGATGACTGAACTGGTTTCGCTCCTAAATAGTACTTGTTCTTTGCCATATAGCCCCTAATGATAATCCTAAAAGCGGAAATAGTTGGGTCTGTGATGAGGTTGAACTGTGAGCTTTGACATCCTTAATGATGGCTATCAGATTTTGAGGTCATCTGCAAATGAATTTGATATGTGGTTGTCTAAGGCTTTCCAATCTAGACTGAATTCCTTTGGTAAGCAGCTTGCTTGTTATAGCCCTACAGCCTATCCCTATCAGATTAAAGATCACAAACAAGTACGTTCTAACAACTTTCTCTCTCTCAGTGTAACTGGGACTTCCTGTTCATTAAACTGCGAGCATTGTGATAGTCAGCTCCTGAAAGGTATGGAGGAAACTCTTACTCCTGAATCGTTGTTTGAGCGATGTTTGGATATTAAGAATCAAGGAGGAGAAGGTGTCCTAATCAGTGGCGGCTCTGACTCTACGGGTCATGTTCCCCTTGGAAGATTTGGTCAAGTAATAAAGCGAGTGAAGAATGACTTAGACCTGCAAGTTGTGGTCCACACAGGTCTTGTGACACCTGAAACTGCATATCAATTAGCGGACGCAGGAATTGATGCTGCAATGCTTGATGTCATAGGTGATGATGAAGTGTCATCCAAAGTGTATCACATTTCTGATGGTCCAAAAAAGATGCGTAGGTCTCTTGACATTCTTGAAGAGCACAAAATTCCTACAGTTCCTCATATTCTCGTTGGACTGAATTATGGCCAACTCAGAGGAGAAATAGAAGCCCTTCATATGATTTCAAAAGGCAATCCTTCTGCTGTGGTTATCATAGCCCTCAATCCTGTACGAAAGACTGCCATGGAGAATGTCACTCCTCCATCGCCCGAAGCCATCGGTCGAATAATGTCAGTGGCGCGCCTTGGTTTCCCAGAAATCCCAATTTTGTTGGGTTGTGCACGACCTATGGGACAGCACAAGATTGACACAGACATGTATGCAGTAAGAAGTGGTGTTAATGGTATTGCAATGATAAGTCAAGAAGGTGTAGATTTTGCTAGGGCACAAGGTCTTGAACCAACATTTGAAGATGTGTGCTGTAGTCTTGCCTATCAAACACTATTGTGATTTCTTCTTACAATCCATCCTACAATCTCATAGCCAAGATCAAAGAACCAGAGACCTACTGCTGCTGGAAGTAGTAATGGCCAAATCAGTGCAATCAGAATGACTGAAACCTTCAATGTAAATCTGTACTCAAAGAATTTGTATGCTCTTGGTGAAACTTCTTTGTCTGTCCATTCATTACCTCGTTCATCAAGAACAGCAGCAAGGAACATCATAATGACCAGTGTTAACCAGTCCAACCAACTACTGATAGGTGGAATTCCAACGAACAATACTACTACAAAAATCAACACAAATCCAACTACAAACTGCAGACGATTGACTTTCCCGGATGCAATTACTCCAATGATTATACTCGTTATGAGGGCTAAGTCATATTCCGACACAGTCATGATGAATCCAAAAAGAATTCCCGCAAGAGCGAGCGGTACCCATGATAGGTCTGGTTTATCCAACTCATCAAGTAGATCATCACCAATCTTCAGGGTCAGTCCAGCAAGAAAATAGGCTGAGAAATACGCTACCCACTCTATCATTCATATTCACCATTAGAAATAAACAATATTGTAAAGTGGCCCCTCAGCTTAACTATGACTCGTCGCTGGATATTTCTACCCTCGGATAGCCAATTACATCACCGGAGCCAATTGGACTTTCGATGATTTCCTGATAAAACTTCGTGATTGTCCTATATGAGGACAACAGGTGTTCCAATAGCCTGACCTGGGAGGTTAGTATTGAATTTTGCTCTGACTGCACCGCTGTTGCCATGTGGTCCCAACACTTTACCCAAGATTTCCTTCTCACCGGGTGAAGTCCATTTCACCTTACGCCCTACAAGTGCTGCAGCCTCCGCTTTGGTCTTTGTCTCACTAAATAGCAAAATCACTTGATTTGTGTGCTGTAGGTGCTTCCCTCTTCTATAACTAGTGACAACACCTTTTTGACCAGTTGATACTTTGGTTGGAGACATGCGGAGTTCCTCCTATGGGAGTTCTCGTGAACGCGCTTTGAAATCGGATATAAGACTTACTGAATGAACTTTCTTTTTTGTTCATTTGCTAGCCAATCTCAGGTCCATCCTTTGTACTCGAATCAACTGAACTTGATTTCGGGCTCTGTCTTTGAAAACGGGCATCTTCCTCTTTCCCTTTCTCCATCAGTACATCTCTGATTACCCATCCGACCTGGTCTTGTTTCTGAGCAAGTTTGAAAAGTGCAAACCATGTTCTTCCATCCCCCATGACTCCCTGAAGATAGAGATCATCTACCATCATTCGCGCCACGCCAATCTTGTCAGTTGCGGTTCGTATTGCAGTGTCTATTCTTCCTTGACTATCGACAACTTCTTTGACTCTCCATGCATGCTGTAATGCGCTCAGAAAAGAGAGGAAGACAACAAAAGCCACAATCAAGAAAGATTGGTTCACATCCTCTACGGGAAAGAACGAAAATCCAATAGTATACAGAGAAGATACCAGAAGTACAAGAAATAAAACCCCTTCACCAAATGCATTTTCGAAACTAGTGATTCGCCAGTTATAGTATCTAGATAGCCTTGAAGATGGTGAACGAAAAGTCATAATATCCATCAAGTATCTATTTCTTGAAATCCTACCTAGATAGAGCCAACCGGCTTGCAGGACTAATGCGTGTAGTATGAACAACAGTGAAACTGGGCTGTAGAGGACCTGCATAAATTATCACTTGTTGTTTTGCGTTTAAACATATGGAACAGCGCTATAGCGTAATACTTTCGGAGGCCTCTCTAAGATGCTTCCATCTATTCTAGAAAACGAAATACAATACAAAACCTGAACCTCTCTGGAGTATTAGTGCTCATAGGGTTTATTCTGGCCCAGTGCCGTTCCTGGGTGGGCAAAGACCCGCTTGTCGAACTTTGCCCAACTAAAAATGATCGGTTTATTCTGGATTGCGCGGGTCCGGGTCTTGCCCTCCCGGAATTGTACCTGGACTCGCCTCCTCTCCCTCTTCTTATAGAATCACTTATCATCATAATCCTTGGTTCGGACACTGGTGACTACTATGGACAGAGTTCATCATATCGATCCATCACAATCCAAGGAGCTACATTCGTTCCTTGATGCAATGAACAGAGTAGGAGTACTGGGAGCTGGCCGTTTAGGTAGAACCACAGAAATCATTCGAAAGATGTTCGATGATCCTGAATGCTTCACTTTCCTGTCAATGTCCGGACCAATGGTTCCCGGAGGACTGAGAAAAGTCGTTAGTCACCTTGTGAACTGCGGAAAAATAGATGCGATAGTCACTAGTGGCGCTAACATAGTTCATGACTTGGTTGAAGCATATGGAGGGGCTCATTATCGGGTTCCCAGTGGGAAGGATGATTATGAACTACGTAAGGCTGGAATGGGTCGTATTGCTGACATCTATGTGACGGACGAGGATTTTGAGAAATTTGAGAAGGGCATCTATGCATTTCTTGATAGTCTCCCCGAAGAAAAGATGACAACTCTTGCACCCAGCGAATTTCTTACTGCACTTGGCCTTACAATTAATGATGACGCATCGATTTTGAAACAGGCTGCGAAAAAAGGAGTCCCCATTTTCTCTCCCGGATTGATGGACTCAATGCTAGGATTTCATCTTTATACATACAGTACGACTAAGAAACTGTCACTTGATTTTGTGAAAGATCTGCGGATCTTAGGGGAAATTGTGACCGCGACCAAGAAAACTGGTGCAATCATGCTTGGGGGAGGTCTCACGAAACATTTCACCATGGGCTCAACTATCCTCAAGGGAGGTCTCAATATGGCTGTTCAGATCACATTGGATCGCCCAGAAGGGGGCAGTCTTGGTGGAGCTCCACTTATTGAAGGTATTTCTTGGCAGAAGATGCAGACTGAGTCCAATTTTGAGACGGTCATTGGTGATGCAACCATCATCTTTCCCCTGCTTGTTCTAGGTGTGATATCTTAGTTCTCTCATAATGCCAGAATGCTTGATTTCGATTTGTAATCCCTAAACCAATTCACAATAGTTAAATATCAACTTCTGTAATTGTTCGATGTGTTTACTATGGGCGAAACGAAATGGCCAATGCCTTACAAGAAAGGCTCTGTATATTTTCAGTATCAAGTGAAGGACTTTGATCGTGCGAAGAAGTTCTATTCTGAAATCATGGGATTTGAGATTACTTGGGATGGTGGAACAGATGTCGGATGGGCTGAATTTGCATTACCAGCCGATGGTGCACGACTAGGCATCAATCTGATACAAGAAGGTGAACATCGACAGGGTTCAGGGACTCTAACACTGGATGTCTGGGACCTTGATACGTGTAAGACTTACCTAACTGAAAAAGGCGTGGATACATCTGATATTATTGATATCCCTGATATGGTTTCATACTTCAATCTAAAAGATCCCGAAGGGAATCCTATACAGATCGTAGCTGACCCTCGTGTTAAGACTGAAGAGTAGTAATTCTCTATCATTCGTCGTACTTCATAGCTATAATCAGTCCGATTAGCATTATTATGGCACCAATGTAGAGATGGTGTATCTGAAATCCACCGATAATGTACGGGTCGAAGTCAGGTAAAAAGTGAAGGAACTCAGTACCTGCCACAAAATCGTGAAGATCATCAATAAAAATTAACAGACCGATTATGACGGTTAATATACCAACAGCGACGCCTTTCTTTCCCACGATTATTCACTCCTATTGAGGGTCTTGACTAATCCCTCTCCCTTTTACATACCCTCGAACAGTTATCAATCCTGCTTCTTCACGAATTGCACGGTTAGAAATAGAACATCTGTGACTATAATCAGAAATCGCTCGTTTGGGTAGATGTTATTGACGCTATCAACATAGAATTCCCTATCCACTCCTTAATCCCTTGCATATATTGATATGACCACATTATAGAATGATACACGGAAATCGTTTGGTTGGGTGTTATCATGCACAATCAGAAATGTCTGACAGTCATCTTGGTAGCAACAAGTATTTTTTTGCCATATGGGGTTGTGACAACAAGTACAGTAGCAATGACTACAAACCAATACTGGTTGTTTCCCTTGTGGATTTATGTGTATGACTTTTCTAATTGGCTGAATTGGAGTTTTATTATCCCCCCTTTCCTGTCAATATACCACATTGTTCCATCTGTCTTTGGACTGATTTGGAGTGTACTGGGTTTCTATACTATTTATGCCATGCACCAACACTATGAGAATAAAAGAAATGTTGATTCAGTACGATTTCTCACACAGGTTTTTCTGGTCCTACAAAGTCTGACTGTGATAATTATCGGTTATTCATTGATGAACGAATATCTTCTCTATGTTGTTCCACTACCAATCCATTTTCTGGTTGTACTTTTCCTCATACGAAATCCTGTGAAGGATGTTGATTGAGATGGTGCTCATCAAGAAACACTCATTGTATTTGGGAACGTACACGAGGTCCTAGTCCCAATCAAGAGTTTCTTTCGCACAACTTCTTCAGATTGGTTGGTTTTAATCCCATATTTCCAGAAATTACTCGTTCCGGTAGCTATTTTTGACTCATCCACCAATGAATTCCCTATCCATGCCATAATCCTTTTATTCAAACACCTCGCGGAACCGTTGAGTCTAGTGACTCAAGACCATAAATTTCAAGGTGACCAATTATGGGAAAACGTCCCGGACAATGTTATGGTCTTTCTACTACTTTACTTTGAAGTTACTCAAATTAAATCGTATTTTTGAAGTATTTTGAGGAGTTTCTCTAGTTTCTCAGGATCCATAGTTGAATCGAGTTTAATCTGAACTGCAGATTTTGATTCATCTGAATCCAATTGCCTACTCTCTTGTGGTTGTGGTTTTACTTCTTCAACTGGCGTATCTTGTGCATTCTCAGCATCACTAATTTGAGACGATTCAGTTTGTTTTGAAACTCCATCTACTTTGATCAATGAAATCCCGCCAGTAGTAGCAGTTCCTAACCCAGCAAAAATAGCTGATGTCATGAATATTTTTGCGAACTCTTCTGTGTTTTCAAGGTGTACACCAAGGCTTCGATTAGCGTAGGTTTCTATTTCCGAAGTTTTCACAACCCTCCCACTACAAGTGTTGTAAGTTTTTTTGAAAACACTGCAGCTCATAAATGCCTTCACTAAATACGATGACCTCTCTGTTTTGGGTCTAGCAGCTATTTCTGAACAAAGCTCTGTAGTTTTGTACTGATCTTTTTCTAACAGTCCAAAATGCCTAAGTGCTGCAACCCGATATCCACATGCCTGACCAGAACTTATTCCTAAAACACCTCTACAGAAATCATCTTCATTCATTGCTTTCTTAGAAGTTTTTGAAGCAACTAGCTCGAAATTCTTTGATAGCTGTTTCAAATCATATCTTGGAAAACTAGCACCACCCTTTCTACCTTTACTCTTTGACATTCTATTCCCTCCGTCAGTATAAAATCCTGTGCATTACCACATAATGATAAGTGCTTCGAATAGATAGTAGAAGTTGAAAAGTACCTACTAATGCAACTTCAGTACCTAGTGACCACCGCATATCTGCTTCAGAATCGCGCCCGTGAACTGGCATATTTCTCCAAGCATTGAGGCCACGAAGTAATTCAGTACATGTGAAGACTTCAAGACCTCTAAGAATATTCCCTTGGTGTTTAGCTATTACTCTATGATGTCTAAGTTTAGAAATTATAGGTCCAATTGAGGTTATATCGTTACCATTATGGTCTACCAACTGAATGTTCCTTGCATTTGCTATCAGTTTCAAGTGATCTTCTAGTGCCCGCCCAATACATACAACTGCGTTTTCCGGTTCACTGACTGATAGTGTCAATGCTCTTGCTAAATCATTTTGAACATCACTTTCAACAAAATCAAAAGCATCTTGACCCAAAAACTGCAAAACAAAAGATCTAGCTGCCATTTCAGAATCCATAGAGGCAATCAGATTGGCAATTGTTGGAGATGCGACAGCAATAGTTTGAGTCTTAATATCTGGAGATATGGATATTATACCACTTTGTTCAATCAAAGTTCCGGCAAACAAACCCCATTTGGCAAGAACATTATACTCTCCTTCAATTGACGTTGATAGATTTAGTAAAATAGACATACGTCTTGCAGCTATATCCGAACTGTCATTCATATCCATGAATGAATGATACACAATATATGGTTGAAAATCTTGTAAATATTTTCTGAAAATCACTCGTTTAGTATCATCATCCCAATTTGAAACACGAATATTGTTATTGAGATTGAGTAGAGTACCTCTTTCATCAAGCAATTTCAGAAGAATACATGCATCTATTGCATCTTGAATCATGTTTTTCCTAGTGTAATGTAACTGGGTATAGCTCTGAGAGTATACATATCCACCTACTAATTCGCGAGTAGTGAATCCAAGAGAAACTCCCTGTAAACATTGTACCATCACATCAGAATTCGCATTAGGTATATTCATTCAACCTACCTCATTATTAGAACTCTTACACAACTCCACTACTAACCTCATAGTACTTCCTGAAAATCCCCGATACAGCAACAAGCTTGATTATTTTCAATCTACTAGTTCTCATTAGGGTTTCTATTATTGATTACAACTCATTTTGAGTCAAAGTTTACAAGCTGTCATAAATCAGAAAGGACCTACCCCTCCTTCGGATTGATCAAAATCTGGTAATTTTGTCTGTGATTCGAAGGGATATCTCACTGGGCCTCCTTTTTTATCGGTTTTTGGATGACATTGCGGACATAAGGTAATGAGATTCCATTCCTCATCAGGTCCACCCAAACTTTCAGGAAGAATGTGGTGAACTGGAAACCGTTTTTGGCCTCTCTTCCACTCTTTGTCACATGACTGACATTGATCATCATCTTTCGCCCTAATCTTTGCAGCAATAGGTTCCCAAACCTGTGGGTCTGTCCTTTTCTCGCTCCATCCTGGTAGCTCCCAACTCCGACCATACCGTGCTTTCTGTGTACCTGCAACCTTATCCCAATAAGCAGGGTCGGATTTAGCACAATCCATTGAACAATACTTACGGTCCTCTTCTTTGGATGGTTTAACGTAAAACTCTTTGTTGCAATCTGGATGTGCACATGTCTTATTCTTTCCCTTTTTCTGTGCTTCACTAGAACAATCTCGCGAGCAATATTTGGCATCTTTCCTAGAGTTCTTGAAGGTCTGACCACATTGAGCACATACGTGAGAATATTCTTTTTTTCGACTAGCTCTTTTCTTCTTGTCCTTCCCTCTGGGATTCTTCTTCATTCCTTGTTCTCGGTTCTTCCGTTTAGTTGGATCCTCCCATGCTGCGGTGGACCCTCCACTGATTTTCTTCTTGTCCCTTTCAGAACGAGGAACTCCTTTTTTACTAGAACCAAGTTTGCCTAATGCATTCCTTCTACAATCCTCTCCACAATATGCATTCCTGTATTTCTTTGGAGTTCTGGTTTTAAATTCTTTATTACAATTCGCACAATCATACACATACCATTTCTTACCACCAGCATCAACTTCGATTCTCTTGGGTTTTACAGGGTTATTCTTCTTTGATGAAATTGGTTGGTGGATTGGGTCAACTTTCACAGTACCCCCAGACAACTCCAATCACCCCAGAGATGGGAACCCGTTTGACCATCTATGAAGTCGGTCATCCCACCCCCACCGAATTTCATTAACTGGGAGAACTAATCCTTCTGAGAATCTGATTTCGATTTTTGTTTCTGATATCCTTAGAGTATCAATAACTTCCTTGCTTGGTTTACAGCCTGTATTTTCTGGATATCTAAGATCCCGACGAAATACAGTGTATGATGGTCCATGAAACCACAAACGCATATTCTTAGTAGGAAGTTGTGGCTGTTCTTTTTCAGGCATCTTCTGTACTTTCAGAACCCAATCAAATCCAGCTTGAAGCAGGTGCCCCCATCTCCATATGCTCTGTGGAACTAATTCTAACAATCTTGCGTTAGTACATGCATCACAATCACATATCTCCAACCAGTCTTCTGATGATATTGATGATAGATTTGAGATTTTAAACGAAGGAAGGTCCTGCCATTTCGATGATGGTTTATTCGTATCGCTTAGATCAATACGCCAGAATCTTGGAGGATAGTCTGTAAGATCCATATGATTCGCAGATGCAATGTAGCTGAGACCATGTATTGGTCTCTGTTTTGATGGAATATGCAATGGCCATGGTCCGTAAGTAAGAACACGCTTTGCCCCAATTCCTCTCAGCGTATTCACTGCATCAGATAATCCATCGAAATTCTCATGGGCGATTGTATTGAGTGCATCAATTGCAAATGTTCTGAAACCTGCTTTCACCATCTTCTTGCCAAACCAAGCAAGTTGGTTTGTATCTGCACCGGGTATGAAGGGAATGATTCCGGGAAATCTCGGCCATTCCATGTCCTTTGACCCTGATGATGCCCTTTCTGGAGCCCACAGTAAGCGATTACCCTCATCCGTTCGCACATATGGTATGGGTAGACCCTGTGTTGTTGTCCTGCTCTTATCTGGATAAAGCGCTCCTTTGTCTAGCCACATTAGGCCTTCGCTGTGTGCTGACAAGTATCCCAAGAGGCTAGATAGCATTCTTATTCCTAGATTGAAGTGCCATGCTGGGGGCCAGTCTATGTAACTTGGATATCCATGTGTCACAATCCATGGATTAGGTGCATTCTCATCAGTTAGTAGACTCTGATGATATGTCATTAGTCGATTGAGATATACAACCATGAGTGCAGAGGGAGAAGACTGCATTGCGATGAAGTCTGGTAATCTATCAATAAGCAACACCTCACGAATCCAGTTCTTTTCTGAACCAAGTATATTTCGCCAATCATTCGAATCACAGTTTTGAGGTTCGAAGACCCACGGAGCACCTTGTACTTTGTCAAAGAGATATCCTGTCATATCCCATGCAACCGGGCTCAAGAACGGATTAGTCCAATCTCCCTCCTCTGGATCTACTCCAATCCGTGCTGTTGTAGGAGTTATCTCTGAAACCTCTGGGATAAGCATGGGCCAAGCTGGTTCTCGCGGTTGCTCAGGAATATCTGCTTTTGAGTAGAATTTGATTGCATCGTCCAGCATTTCAGGTTCTGCAAGTGTGAAGTCTAGGGGAGGTTGAAGATTTTTGGATGTACATGAATCTTGTAGACCGTTCAGATCACAGAATAAGCAGGTTCCCTTTCTACCGTTTGCAACATCCTTCTTCTTAGCATGAACACATGAACTGCCAAGACATCCCCCGCACATCTTTGAGTAGATACAATCCTGACAATCTCTCCCTGCAAGACATCCTCTACTCACCCCCCATCACCCTCCTCATGATGGCAGTCCATGTTGAATCCTAGTCCTTGGTGTCTGAAAAGCATTTGCCAGTCTTTACCGAACCAATTTCCACTATTTTTTGGTCCTGTTTCTCTCGGTTTTGCCCAATCCTGCCAGATGAGATGATTTGCTACTGCGATTGGCAGTTTTGTCGCCCACCCCTTGGTAAATGGACCATAGATATTGCCATCAACGAATGTGAAAGCTGGAACGAATCTTGTTATCCTTACTCGAAGTTTTCGTTCCTGAGAAAATGGAGTAGCATTAGCTAATTGGTTCTCTATTGACTTGCTGGTATAGGGGGGATTAAATACGATGGCACGGAGTGCACTTTTTCCATGAATACTCCAAGGAACTCGTGATACTCTCCAGATATCTGCACTTACACTCCAATCCCATCCGGGACACCAATAACCAAGTGATCTCGCAACCTGTTTTCTAAGATACTTCAGTGATAGAAGATGTCGATCTCTTCTATTGGGATGCAGGGTAATTGGAGAAACTTCAGATTCAGTTGTATCCAGTGCTACATGAACTCCACGAAAACCACTGAACATAACCCGCGTAGCATGGAAATCCCCTCTGTCTTGTACTGTTTCAATCAATTCCTGTATCATTGAAGAGGCGTCAACTATCTTCCACAGAGAAAAAGGTTCCCTCTTCTCAATGAAGTCCGCATCAAAGAGAAGTGGACCACCTAGAAGATAACCACTGGATTTCCATCCCCTTGGGGGACTTTCTGTCTTGAATCGCATTACTGTCTGATATACATGAAGTGGTGGATTTCTAAGTAAACGACCCATAATCCCATTATCAGCACGAGTCCATCTCCAATAACCATCATCTGTGACTATCTTTGCCCAGTGTAATCCCTTTGGTCTGAACCACCCTAATGCTGCTGACTTGTAGTATCTTCGGAGTAGTCTTGAGCGCAACTGCTTGGTTCGTTGGTTCATTTCCCCCTACCGTCCAATATCATTCAGTATTCCATCATAAATCGAAATGGCTTGACGAATTCCCTCCAGTACTTCAGACTTCATTCCCTCTTTCTCATCTAGTTTCTTCTGGAGTTCTTTCTTCTGTTGGAGTAGTGCTAGTGAAGCGAGTAGACCCTTCAGAAAGAAACTCGTTGCATATGGCATGGGTACTGCTAGAGTATAGGTTGAGAACCCTTCTTCAAACTTGACCATGATGGAGTTTCCTTTCTTTGATTGGTTGATACTCGTCTTCATTGAATCACCAGAGTTGGGCGACACAAAGCCGCCCTCTGTATGAGATGGTGCTCATCAAGAAACACTCATTGTGTATGGGGACGTGCTCAAGGCTCTAGCCCCAATCAAGAGTTTCTTTCGCACAAATTCTTCTGATTAAGTAGTTTTAATCCCATATTTTCAGAAATTGTTCGATGAAGTGTCCAGTTCTGGGTGAAAATTCCTATCCACTCCATAATCCTTTTATTCAAACATCCGGCGGAAGCGTTGAGTATAGCCACTCAAGACCATCAATATCAGGTGAATGATTATGGGAAAACGTCCAGGCCAATGCTACCGAGAATGCGATCGACCCGCCTTTGTGAGGAAGAAGTACATACACAGGCGCCCAGCAAGCCGTATAGTCAACTTTGACATGGGTAATACAACTGGGAAATTTGAGGTTGAATTGTCACTGATTGGTCTTGAGCGATGTCAGATTCGACATCAGGCTCTTGAGGCTGCACGCGTTGCATCCAACCGTGATATGACCAAGAATGCAGGTAGAGCTAACTATCATCTTCGGATTCGTGTCAAACCCTACCATTACCTTCGAGAGAATAAGATGATCTCAGGTGCTGGTGCTGACCGTGTGCAGGATGGAATGAGAAAAGCATGGGGCAAGGTCATAGGCTCCGCTGCTAGAGTCAGGCCAAATCAGGCGCTGATAACAATCCGTACGAATCGTCAACATGTCAAGGCAGCAAGGGCTGCACTCATGAAGGCAGCACCAAAGATGCCAACACCCTGCAAAATCAGGTTTGACAAGATCGATCCCGCTCTCAAACGCAAGATGGGCTACGGTATCTAATCGTCATCTTTCTCGCAGTCTTTGACAAGGTCGTACAATTTTCGAGCAACACCAGTCATAGTAGTCACTTCACGTCCAGTCATGTATGATCTTCCAAGCAGATTTCTGAAGACTTGTTTTGCAATGGGTTTTCTATAATCTTTCAAATTAAGCGCATCAATTACCTCGTCTAGAAAAACCATCACCTGATCCCGTTCAGTACGGGTAGCTGCTCTAGGAAGTACAATCTCACTCGGTTCCTCAGGGGCATAGTTTGTGAATAAATGATGAAGCACAATCGCTACTGCATGACTGAGATTCAGGCTTGGATATCCTTCTGATGTAGATATTGTGAATGCTAATTCACAGAGACCCAGTTCTTCATTTGTGAGTCCTGAACTCTCCCTACCAAAGACAAGAGCAACTTTCCCTTCGAGTGATATTGGATTGGGCAGTTCTTCTAGGGGTACTAAAACCCTAGTTACACTGTGATTTCTACCCGCTCGAGCTGAGGTTGCCCAAGCTGCTTCAATATCCTCGAGTGCTGATGGCAAATCATCGTAAATCCCTGCAGAATCTAAGATTTCATGAGCACGTACGGAGTAGATTTGCGCTATCATATCCTCACGTGGATCCCATCCAACGATTCTCAATTCTTGAACACCAAAATTAGCAAGAACTCTTGTGACAAATCCCACATTGCCTGCTTGTTCAGGCTCAACCAAAATCACAACGAGATTCGGGAATTCCATGTGCACCAAGCTCCTTATCCTCTAGCTATGTGATAGTTGAAGAACATCACCATCTTGCAGTGGATAATTTAGACCTACTACCCTTCGCTTGATTTTGTCATTATCTCGAAGGATGACTGCTGACCTGAATCGTTCTACAAATAGCTCTTTGTGGACTTTACGAGCGGCATCTTCGACCACTGAACCTTCTGGTAAGACAATAGGTTTGTTTTCCCTTTTCTTTCCAGGTATCTTAGTGTATACCCTTAGAATATCTAGATGTTCATAGAGTGTCCAGCTCATACCATCAAGATTCTCTTTTCTTTCCGCAGATATTGGAATTATGTCAAATCGCTCACTGTATTTCGATTCTAGTTCCTGATATCTGGCTTCGGAACCAGTTGCGTCTCCTTTGGTAGCTATCACCATTGCACGAACATAAGCAACACTGGAATCCATTGCATCAACAAGTTGTTCGAAGGTTGCAGCTTTCTGGAACCTGACAATGATATTTGAAATTCGACGTGCTCGCAGATATTCCATTACTTCTTCAATATCTCCCTGATAGTTCTGAGCACCATAGAGCATAAGCCCACCCAGACCAACTCTTTCAACTCTGACAGCAGATTTTTCCTTGTTCAACCTGATTCTTGCAGAATCCAATTCGCCCAGAATTATGTTCATTTGGATGTCAATATCTTGTGTCAAATCAACGACCAATGCGATACAGTCGGTGTTTCTAGCTACAGACAAAGCCTGCCGCCCGATTCCTGTTTCATGGCTTCCTTTGAACACTCCTGGCAATTCTACTAGTTGAATATTAATATCTTCCAAAGTTAGCATTGCTGGAGTTGGAATCGGCGTAGTAAATGGATAATCTCCTATGTCGAATTTTGCATTTGTTACTGCATTGATGATGCTTGATTTACCGCAACTTGTCACGCCAATCAGACAGACCTGTCCAGCACCTTCTTTTCGAATTACTCCCTCTTCTGTTCCACCGCCGCTTCTTCTGGCTCTATCCATCTCTCGCTTCTTTTCAAGCTGTGCTTTAAGCTGGGCTAGTTTCTTCCTATAATCTCCAACCATTCGTTCCCCACCTTTATGGCGTGGGGCAAGAGAAAGAAGTTTCTCTAATTCTACTATCCGCTGCGCTAAGTCTTCCGTTTCTTCATAGATAATCCGTTGCTTGTCGAATTCTGGAGTAACGTTTGTCGGCAATAGGAGTCAAATATACTTTGGAAAGAATGCCATTATGAAGCTTTCTTCAAATCAACTATCATATTTACATCCAAAATGAATCTCTCTGGATGTGGAAAATGGGGTAGATTGCCCAGTATCCACGCGGCATCTTCTTCAATTAATTCGAATTGAACATCATTAGTGTAGATTAGAAGTGAATTATCATATTTTGCATCATTAATAACGTCTGAAGTGACTTCTGGAGTTGATAGATAGACTCTCGCTGGAGCAACGGATTCTATGAACTCCTTCAAGTTAGTCCTCCTCACTTCAATTTCATTATCCATTATCTTAAGAGAATCCATCACTAAATCTTCAGCAATTGTTATGGCTTTCAAGAGAAAGAAAGAGATCGAACGTTCATCAGGTGAAACACGTCTAAGATTAGCTCCTGGAAACGAAATAATCTTCACATCATCAGGAGATCCTTTCGCTAGAGAAATCACAACATCTCGTCGTAAATTTCCTGAAATGAAGAGACCCACATTCACACATCTTGCTGCAGTAATCACCTCGGGAGAATTATTACCTGATTTCACTAATGCTTTGCTAATGGGAATATCGCTAAAGAGAATTAAGAAATGCCTCATTGTGAAATCAATTCCAGACTACATGCCCGGTAATCCCTGAAGACCTGGAATACCACCTTTTCTTCCTCTACGCTGCTTACCCATCTGCTTCATCATTTTCTTCATTTGTTCATGTTGTTTCAACAGGTCTCTTACATCTTTCAGAGATGTACCTGAACCATGTGCAATGCGCTTGATTCGTGATGCCTTGATGAGTTTAGGTTCTTCGAGCTCTTCCTTCGTCATGGAATTCATAATTACTTCCCATTTCTTCATGTTTTCTTCTTGAACCTCAGCAATTCCCTCAGGTAGTTTATACTGAAGACCAAGCATTTCCATGACCTTTCCAATAGGTCCCATCTTCTTCAATTGCTTGAGTTGAGCCATCATATCTTTTAAGGAAAATTGTCCCTTCATGATACGTTTCACAGCATCATCTTCAACTTCAATCTGGGCTTCCCTGACCTTGTCTACTAGACCTCGAATATCAGACATTCCCAAGAGACGGCCTGCAAATTTCGTAGGATTGAATGGCTCTATTGCATCCATGCCCTCTCCAAGACCAATGAACTTGATTGGTGCCTTTGTTGCTGCTACAGCTGATAGTGCTCCACCACCTTTGGCACTACCATCCAATTTTGTAACTATGATTGAACCAATTTCAGTAGCTTTACGAAATGCTTCTGCTTGAACTCCGGCTTGTTGTCCAAGAGTACCATCAATAACAAGAATGATTTCTTGGGGCTTGACTGACTTTGAGATATCTCGCATCTCTTTGATGAGACTTGTTTCTTCTCTATGTCTCCCTGATGTGTCCAAGAGAATCAATTCTATACCCTTGCTTTTCAGTTCTTTGAATCCTTTCTTCGCCAGAGTGACCGCATCCTTCTCTCCCTCATCACCCCAGAAAGGTACATTCGATCTCTCAGCTAGCTGTTTCAACTGGCTGTATGCTCCCGGTCTGAAATTATCTGCACAAATGACACCAGTCTTGATACCTCTCTTTTGATAGTATCTGGCTAGTTTACCAATTGTAGTGGTTTTTCCCGACCCCTGAATACCTACCATCATCACAAGATTTGGTTTCCCAGGATTGATAGTGAGTGGTACAGGTTTTTCTCCCAAGAAGAATGCAAGAGTGTCCCATACTACACGAATGATATGTTCCCTTCGAGAAACACCTCTTGGTAGATTCTCGTCTAATGCTTGCTCTTGTACTCTCTGTGTAATTGCCATTACTAGACTGACATCAACGTCGGCCATTAACAGCGCTCTCTGAATATCTTTGACAAGTTCCTTTACAAGTTCCTCATCAATGACGCTTGCACCAAAGAGTTTCTTCAGAGCAGAGTTTAGGGATTTACCAAGACCTTCTAGAACCAAGACCACATCACCGTCTTCTGGGAGTGTTCCATCCGTAGTCCATATCAACCTTCGCCTTTGTATTTCGAATATGTTAATGAACGACAAGGAATAAAACGGAATGATATGAGAACGGACATGCAAGTGATTGGACATGACTGGTGAAATTGGTGATGACAAACTTAGAATCGTGAAGATTCACGATGGAACCGTGATTGATCACATAAGAGCCGGAAAAGCTCTAGAGGTGCTCAAGATCTTGGGAATTACTGGTGAAACTGGTAATGTAGTAAGTCTCGCGATGAACATCTCAAGCGGTAAGATTGAGAAAAAAGACATTGTCAAGGTTGAACATCGATTTCTCAAAGACGAAGAAGTAGCTCGAATTGCTCTTGTAGCACCAGAAGCAACAATCAATCTTATTGAAAATAATAGACTCATCAACAAGTATTGTGTTGAGTTACCTGAAACTATTACAGATATCATGAGATGCCCTAATCCACGATGTGTGTCAAACAAAGAGCGAGAACCTATCCTCAGCAAGTACCAAGTAATATCACATAAACCGATTCAGCTCAAATGCCTCTATTGTTGGACAA
>Ga0307423_1000722_pt1 | contig 21824 bp, 20 predicted proteins | sample SalMarWE160310MG_FD_202154 | JGI IMG/M metagenome (GOLD analysis project Ga0307423, IMG submission 202154) | Salt marsh sediment microbial communities from the Plum Island Ecosystem LTER, Massachusetts, United States - WE1603-10 | ecosystem: Environmental > Aquatic > Marine > Intertidal zone >...
CCGAGTGGGGAGACCATCCTGATCGACGGAGGACCTGATCCAGTGCTGATTCTGCGCAAGCTCGACGAGTACAGGATCGATCACATCGATGTCATGGTGCTTTCGCACCCTCACGACGACCACGCGACCGGGCTGGTGTCGGTGATCGAGCACCTGCCGGTGAGGGCAGTGTGGGAACCCGGACACCGAGGGGGTGGTCCGGCGACGGAAAAACTGCTCGCAGCTGCTGACGAGCGTCGGATTCCGACACTCGTTCCCATCGCAGGTGATCGTTTCCGTGTTGGGATGTTCATCATCGACGTGCTCGGCCCACTTCGCCGCTATGCGTCACCGAACGATCAGTCGCTGGTGCTTCGCATCGATGCGATGGGCATGACGATGCTCTTTCCCGGAGACGTGGAGAAGATCGCCCAGAGCGAGCTCGGAACACTGCCCACCGATGTGCTGAAGGTTCCCCACCAAGGCGCGGATACCTCGGATCTGTCGTGGCTCGTCGCAACCGGGGCACGTGAGGCGATCATCAGCGTGGGCCCGAACATGTTCGGTCATCCGTCAGATTCGATCATTGCGGGCATGGCGGCTGCGGGCATGCAGGTGCGACGCACCGATGATGAAGGGGATATCGTCGTTCCCTTCGGAGCTAGCTCTCGATCGCCCTGAGTCTCGTCTTGAGCTGCTCGAGGTCATCCTCAGGAAATGTCACTGATGAGTCCACAAGATCTACCGGTCCCAGACCGTGCTTCTCCATCCACTCTCCGAGCTTCCGTACGAGTGTCGACGAGAAGACGCGAGCTCCCTCTCTTCCCGTCTCGGGGAGAATGATGATCAGGAGGTGACGATCGGACTCGACTCCGTGGCCCGCACTGTCCGCGCCGCGGATCCCGTCGGATATGTTCCGACCGAGCTCCTTCAGAACGGTCGCACGTCTGCGCCGTCGGAGCGACTCGAACGCCGCACCGGGGATCTCGACGAGCGACACCGAGAACAAGGTTCGGTAGCGCAGCGCCCGGCTCTGTTCCATGTCGATCGTCTGAAGGGCGGCCCGTGCGTTGAGCATGCCGGTAGCGTCATCGATCTGGTCGTAGAGGTCGAGCTTCTCCATCGATGCTCGAAGCTGGCTCACTGCCCACCCCCCGACACCGCCAAACGCGAGGTAGCCGGCGCCTCGGCCGAGGACGAGGCCAATGAACCGGCCGGTGCCGATGGCATCCAGGGCGGGGTAGCGCAGCACGGCATAGCCAGCCGCCGCCGCCAATCCGAGGACGACACCTCCGGGGAACCCCCAGAACATCAGTCCAAGGAAGACGGGGATGAACAGCAGGGTTCCGACGACCTCGATCGGTTCGACGCTCCGCACATACATGATGAGGGCGGTCAACGCGAGGATCACGAGTCCGATTCCGGTGAGGAGGGCGCGGACGCGGCGAGCATCGGTCACGGTCTGGATGGTAGCCATAGACATGGGGCGTTCAGGGAATGGACGAGCCGGTCGTACACTGCGCCCGTGCCGTCCGTGCTCAAGTCGAGAATCGCGATCGTCCTGATCGTTGGGATCTTCCTCATCCCGATACTGGTGTCGTCCTTGCGAGGGCTCACACACGTGCTGACATGCTCGGAGGCCGTGGCAGCCCCGTTCACGGTCTTTATCGCGCCGGACGACAGCGCCGTTGTTACCGGTTCGGCAACGGGCCAGGCCGACAACCGTCAGGGGTTGTGTGGGGGCCTGTCGGTCGACATGAGGACAGGGGCCGTCGTCGACGATCGGCTCGCGTTGACCATCCTCGTGACCAATGACTCGCCCTACCCATGGCAGGGGACCGTTGACGTGTCGCTGAACAACTCGACGATCCCCATCTCGATCGGGAGGATCGATCCAGGGGAGACGGGAACGGACTCGGTTCCGATCCGACTTGACCAGGGAGTCAACGAGCTGGACGGGTCGCTTCTGGTGGGACCGTAGGCTCGCTGCGCGAGCCCGTTTTCGGTTCTGAGTTGACGGTCCTGGGTAAGGCAATCGCCCCGCGATCTCGCGTGCCCCCACGCCGCGCTCCTACTGACGACCGGAAACCGACAACCGAGAACGGCGAGCGAAGCGAGCCTCGCTACTCTCCGAGGGGTGAGCGCGTTCAGGTTCGATGCGGGCGGCATGAAGTTCGACTTCACGGGCGATCGCACCTACGTGATGGGTGTCATCAACATGTCCCCGGAGTCGAACAACCAGCAAACGGTTGCGGACTCGCCTGCATCTGCTCTCGAGATGGCTCGCCGCTACCGGGACCATGGCGTTCACGTGATCGATATCGGTGGCCAGTCGTCGCACTATCTGGCCGGGGAGTTGCCCATCGAGGTGGAGCTCGACCGTCTCCTGCCGGCGATCGGGCTGCTCGCCAGTGACGGGTTCGTCGTGTCGGTCGACACGTGGAAACCCGAAGTGGCTCACCGTACCCTCGACGCCGGAGCAGCGATCATCAACGACACGGGCGGGATGCGCAACGCCGAGATGGTGGACGTGGTCGCTGCACGAAACGTGCCGGTCGTTGCCACGTATGTGGAGGGCGACACGCCGCTCACTGTCGGCGCCATCGAGTTCGTGGAGGACAAGGCCTCTCAAGTGGCCGAACGATTCGCACCGCTCGTGGACGCGCTCACCGAACGTGGCCTCACGAAGCTCATCCTCGATCCCGGGATCGCCATCAACTACCGCGGCGACTACGAGGAGTACACCCGCCAGCAGCTTCGCGTCATCAGGCACATCGACGCCATCAGGAGACTCGGACATCCCGTGCTCCTACCGATCCCGCGAAAACGCGAGTTGTCTCGCGTCCTGGCCTATGTGGCGATGGCGCTCGAGTATGGAGCCGACATGATTCGGGTCCACGATCCCGAGGAGGCGTGCGACTTGGTGCGTCTCTTCGAAAGGGAGGTCCCGTGAAGGCGGTCATGGCAGTCGAGGGTCCGTCGGGTGCCGGCCCCGGAGAGCGAGCGACGATGCTCGAGCATGCCGCGAGGCTCTTGGAGCAGTCAGGGGTGACCGAAACGGTTCGCATCGATGTGCCACCCAGAGGCGCTGACGAGGCGGGAGACGGAGGTGTGCTGCGCAGTGGCGTTGAGCCTGTCATCCCTGCGCTGCAATCGGGTTCGCTGTTCGGGGACAGGCTCGGTATCGAAGTCGTCGACGCTCAGCTGCTTCAGAAGGCGGAGGCCGAAGTCATCCTGGAGCTTCTCGAGAAGATCGACCCCAAGGCGGTTGTCGTAGTGTTCGTGAGTGCTGGAAGCTTGCCCGGCGCACTGGCGAAGTACGTGAGGGCCGCCGGTGAGATCGTCAAGGTCAAGAAGCTGCGCGAGAAAGACGCAGGCGACTGGCTGTTCTCCGAGATACGCCGGCGTGGACTCCGAGTGAAACCTGATGCTGTGGCAGCGCTCCTCAGGAAGTTCGGGTCGAATGTTGCTTCGCTCGCGCGCGCACTGGATCAGCTCGAAGGGTTGAGTGAGGTCACGGTCCGCGATGTGGATCTCCGATTCGCCAACCGACCCGACGAACCGATCTGGCTGTATGGAGATGCGGTGTTTGCCGGAGACGTCGGGCAGGCGCTGCGTCGTTTGTCGGACTTCTTGGTCCACGGACACCCACTCCAACTCCTTGCGTTCCTCGAGGGTGACCTTCGCAGGAGGGCGATGGCGGTGTCGGCTCCCAACATGGAGACGCTCGGCGAGTGGCTTGGCCAGTCGGGGTATCCGGTGAAGAAGGCGTGGGAGAACCGGTCCAAGGTCTCCGACTCGTCACTCGGCAAGGCCCTCGACGCGCTGGCTCGAGCCGACCGCATCATGAAGACGAGCCCACCAGAGATACAGCAACTCACCCTGGAACGGTTGACGGTCGCGTTGTGTCGCTGGTATGGGGGTCCAAGAAGGGCCTAGCGAGCTCCCCGGTGGATTCTGGGAACGGGGAGCTGGAACCGGACTATTTCGAGAGTCGCTTTGCGAGTCGAGACTTCTTGCGTGCGGCGGTGTTCTTGTGGATCAGGCCCTTCGCCGCCGCCATGTCGATGCGCTTCTGGGCTTCACGGAACGCCGCCTCGGTCGCTGCAGTGTCGCCCGACTCCGAAGCGGCGATCGCCTGCTTCGCGCGAGTCTTCAGCTCGGAGCGCTTCGCCTTGTTGGCCTCGCGAAGCTTCTCGTTCTGACGATTGCGCTTCATCTGGGACTTGATGTTGGCCATGCCTTCATCTCACATTCGAGGATTGGGCGGGGATGTCCGCCGAGCGAGGGAGCCTAGCAGCGGAACCCGCGCAGGTACAATGCAGCGCTCTGATTCGCAACTTCTCCATCATCGCACACATCGACCATGGCAAGTCGACCCTCGCCGACCGATTCCTCGAGAAGACGGGGGCCGTCTCCGCGCGCGACATGCGTGATCAGGTACTCGACTCGATGGAGCTCGAACGCGAGCGAGGTATCACCATCAAGGCTCAGGCAGTTCGACTGGCATATGAACATACCGACGGAAAGACCTACACACTCAATCTGATCGACACGCCGGGGCACGTCGATTTCAACTACGAAGTGTCGAGATCGCTTGCCGCGTGCGAGGGAGCGATCCTGCTCGTCGACGCCGCCCAAGGTGTGCAGGCACAGACGCTGGCAAACGCCTACCTGGCGATCGACGCCGGGCTGGAGATCATCCCTGTGATCAACAAGATCGATCTTCCGGCTGCCGATCCCGAGCGGGTGTCGGACGAGATCGTCGCACTGCTCGGCGTCGATCCGGAGCGGATCGTGCACGTATCGGCCAAGACGGGAGCCGGGATAGACCTGCTGCTTCAGCGGATCGTCGAGGAAGTCCCACCTCCGGGCGGTGACCCGGATGGCGCCCTCCGCGCGCTCGTGTTCGACTCGTACTACGACTCGTATCGAGGGGTCGTGTGCTACCTGCGAGTCGTTGACGGGGAGCTGAGTCGGGGAGACGAGATCACCTTCACTGCGACGCGTGAGCGTCACTCCGCGGCGGAGGTGGGCGTGGTGACGCCGGCCGCGCGACCGGTAGAGAAGCTCGTCGCAGGAGAGGTCGGCTATTTGATCACTGGTGTGAAGGACATCAGCAGGATCAAGGTTGGTGACACGGTCTCGCACGATCAAAGGGTGACGCCGCTGCCGGGCTACGCGGAACCCAAGCCGATGGTGTTCTCCGGCATGTTTCCGTCGGACGGCGAGGACTTCGAGGACCTGCGCGAGGCGCTCGACAAGTTGAAGCTGAACGACGCCGCTCTCGTGTACGAGCCAGAGACGTCTCGGGCTCTGGGGTTCGGGTTCCGTTGTGGGTTCCTCGGCCTGTTGCACATGGAGATCGTGCGGGAACGGCTCGAGCGTGAGTACGACCTCGACCTCGTCGCAACTTCGCCATCCGTCGCCTACAGAGTCATTCGGACCGACGGATCGACGGAGGAGATTCGATCGCCGGCCGACCTTCCGGATGCGGTGATGATCGACCATCTCGACGAGCCGGTGATCAAAGCTCTGATCGTCGTTCCAACCGAGTATGTGGGAACCGTCATGGATCTCGCACAGAGTCGAAGGGGCATGCTGGACCACATGCACTACCTGACCCCCGAGCGAGTGGAACTCACCTACGACATTCCTCTCGCCGAAGTGGTATTCGACTTCTTCGACGCGCTCAAGTCTCGGACGCGTGGCTACGCCTCGCTCGACTACGAACCCGCCGGGTATCGAACCTCGGCACTCGTGAAGGTCGACGTTCTGCTCAACGGGCAGCAGGTCGACGCGTTCTCGGCGATCGTCCACAAGGACGAGGGGTACCAGTACGGCCGCAAGATGGTCGAGCGCCTTCGAACCTTGATCCCGCGGCAGTTGTTCGACGTGCCGATCCAGGCGGCGATCGGCAGCCGGATCATCGCCCGCGAGACGGTCAAGGCCCGCCGCAAGGACGTGATCGCCAAGTGCTACGGCGGAGACGTGACTCGCAAGCGGAAACTGCTCGAACGCCAGAAGGAAGGGAAGAAGCGCATGAAGATGGTCGGGAGGGTCGAAGTTCCCCCCGAGGCATTCATCTCCGCGTTGCGACTCGATGACCAGTAGCGACGTCGAGGACGAGGCAGCGCATCGAGCGGTCATACGTTGAGAGGCTTCGGTGCTTGTGTCTACCCGTGCTGCGATCGTCTGTGAGGACCACGTTGTGGAGCACGCGACCATGACCTTCGCGGAATCACGCGAATGGTACGACCACTGACCGGGCGCGCCGCGCGCACGCTGTCCGATACCCGCTACGAGATGGACCAGATCGCGCGGTTCACCAGGTTCTCGAGTTCTTCCTGCCTGCCGGAGACGGGCTTCGGATCGATCTCTCCAGAAGCGACCTCCGCTTCGAGCGATGCCAGGTCGCTATCGCCGTTGAGGATCGACGTTCCGAGATCCCCCCTCCAATCCGCGTAGCGACGGTCACGTGCGGCCTCGAGGGAACCGTCCTCGAGGAGTGCTGCAGCGACCAGCAGCGCCCGGGCGAGCGTATCAGCGCCTCCGATGTGCGCGTGGAAGAGATCATTGCGGTGCACGGACTGGCGTCGCAGCTTGGTGTCGAAGTTGAACCCGCCACCTTTGAAGCCGCCCCCGCGAAGGATCTCATACATCGCCAAGGTCATCTCCTCGACCGAGTTGGGGAATTGATCGGTGTCCCAGCCGTTCTGGGGATCTCCCCGATTGGCGTCGACACTTCCGAAAATGCCATTGTCGACGGCGTACGCGATCTCGTGATGGAAGCTGTGGCCGGCCAGTGTTGCATGGTTCACCTCGATGTTCACGTACAACTCACCGAGCAGGTCGTATCGTTCGAGGAAACCGTGCACCGTCGCCGAGTCGTAGTCGTATTGGTGCTTCGTCGGCTCGGCCGGTTTGGGCTCGATAAGGAGCCGTCCCTCGAAACCGATCGAGTGCTTGTAGTCGACAACCATGTGCAAGAACCGCGCGAACTGATCGGCCTCGTGCTTCATCCTGGTGTTGAGCAACGTCTCGTAGCCCTCACGGCCGCCCCAGAGGACATAGCTCGAGCCACCGAGGCGGTGCGTCGCATCGAGGGCGTTCTTCACCTGCGCAGCCGCGTACGCGAAGGCCGCAGGATCGGGGTTCGTTGCGGCCCCAGCAGCGAAGCGTGGATGTCCGAACGCATTCGTCGTTCCCCAGAGGAGCCGGACGCCGGTGGCGGCCATCATCTCCTCCGCATACCCGACCATCGTCTCCAGATTGGCCCGTGTCTCGGCAAACGTGGTACCGGCGGGAGCGATGTCCAGGTCATGGAAGCAAAAGAACGGGAAGCCGAGTTTGGCAAAGAACTCGAATGCGGCGTCCATCTTCATGTGCGCCCCGACCATCGGGTCGAGAGACGGATCGAGCCAGGGCCGGTCGAGCGTCCCGGCACCGAACACGTCGCTGCCCGGCCAGTTGAACGAGTGCCAGTACGCGACGGCCATGCGAAGGTGATCGCGCATGGGGGCGCCCATGATGACGCGGTCCGCGTTGTAGTAGCGGAACGCGAGCGGGTTGTCCGTCTCGGGTCCCTCGTAGCGAATAGGTTCTACACCTGTGAAGAACTCGGCCATGGCGGCCCTCCTGACGACGTGCGTGCTGTTGGCGGCCCGGCCGCGGCCGAACGCCACATCATCCAGAGTAAGACGTTAGTGTCGCCTAGGTGCCCGCGATACCGGATCGGGGAGACAGGGGAGGGGGCGTTCTCGTGACTGCGCACTCGATGCCGACGACCGTCGACGGCTGCGACATCGACGCGGTGCTCGCTGCGTTGTCTGCGGTCCCGGAAGGAGGTCCTGGATGACCCACTACCTGGGTATTGACGTATCCACCACGGCCACCAAGGCGCTCCTCGTCGACGAAGCGGGGGTGATCGTCGGGATCGGCCGGTCAACCTACGGCTTCGACACCCCACGGCCGCTTTGGTCAGAGCAGGACCCCGCGTCGTGGTGGGACGCGACCCGAGCGGCGATCAGAGAGGTGCTCGCGGTCGCCGGTATCGACGCGGCCGATGTCCGAGGTGTCGGGCTCACGGGCCAGATGCACGGCCTCGTCATGCTCGACGACCGTGGCGGTGTTCTGCGACCGGCGATCCTATGGAACGACCAGCGCACCCAGGCAGAGTGCGATGAGATCCGTGAGACCGTGGGCAAGCACGAGCTCATTCGGCTCACCGGCAACGACGCACTCACCGGATTCACCGCTCCGAAGATCCTGTGGGTGAAGCACCACGAACCTGCTGTGTTCGATCGTACGGCGACCATCCTGCTCCCGAAGGACTACGTCCGCTACCGGCTCACCGAAACGCTTGCAATGGACCGCGCCGGCGGATCCGGGACGATCCTGTTCGACCTCGCGCGTCGCGACTGGTCAGACGTCTTGGTCCACGCGCTCGGCATCCCGCGCACGTGGCTGCCTCAGACGTTCGAAGGCACAGAGACAACCGGCACGGTGAGCGCGGCAGCCGCAGAGGCGACTGGGCTCATGCAGGGAACACCGGTGGTCGGGGGTGGTGGGGATCAGGCGGCGAACGGTGTCGGTGTGGGTGCCGTGCAGCCGGGCATCGCTGCCGTGAGCATCGGAACGAGCGGTGTCGTGTTCGCGCCGACGGATCATCCGGCCGTCGAACCCGAGGGCCGCCTCCACGCGTTCTGCCACGCCGTTCCGGGCATGTGGCATCTCATGGGAGTGATGCTGTCCGCGGCGGGGAGCCTCGAGTGGTTCCGGCGGGTGCTCGCACCCGACCGTTCATTCGCCGAGATCGACGCGGCGGCGGGAACGGTCCCCGCCGGCTCAGCCGGTCTGCAGTTCCTTCCGTACCTGAGCGGGGAGAGGACCCCACATCCGGATCCGCTGGCACGAGGGGCATTCGTGGGACTCACTGTACGCCACGAGTTCGCCCACATGGCCCGAGCGGTCCTCGAAGGGGTGGCGTTCGGGTTGCTCGACTCGCTCCGACTCGTACAGCGGGCGACGCAGGTCGACGAAGTTCGAGCGTCCGGTGGCGGTACCGCGTCTCGCCTGTGGCTTCAGATCATCGCGGATGTGCTCGGCGTGCCGGTGCGCCCGGTCGACACTCCGGAGGGCGCTGCCCACGGAGCGGCTCTGCTCGCGGCAACCGGGGCAGGCTCCTTCGTCGATGTCGCCGAGGCATGCAGTGCTGCAGTGCAAACGGCGACGGTATCCGAGCCGTCTGAGGATGCGGCACTCTACGCGCGGGCCTACGACACCTACCGCCAGCTCTACCCGGATCTGCGTGGCGTGTTCATCACGCTGTCGAACCTGGACAGGTAGGGCTGTCAGCGGCGTAGTCACCCCAAGGCCGACCGGGCGCCTTCCGACCTGACGGCCGGTGGTAGGTTGCACCATCATGTGGAACCGCCGCCGAGCTGGACGTGTTCTCGGAAATCGTCCTCGAAGCCCCTTCGGTGTCATGGCGCGACGACTCGATGACCAGTAGCGACACTGTCGACGCAGCGGTGGATCGAGCGGCCGTCTACGTCCACATCCCGTTCTGTGCGCGGGTGTGCCCATACTGCGACTTCAACGTGATCGCCGGCAGAGACGATCTCGTCGATCGTTACACGAAGGCGGTCGTTGCCGAGGTCGGTCGAGCTGCCGTATGGCGGACACTCGACGCCATCGCATTCGGTGGCGGGACTCCCAGCAGGATGCCCGCTTCGCGGCTGCATCGGATCATCGAAGCGATCAACGACCGTTTCGGACTGGTCGGCGCCGCAGAGATCTCCTTGGAAGCCAACCCGGAGGACTGGAGCCCGCGCCGTGCCGCTGAGCTGCGTGAGGCCGGCTTCACGCGGGTGTCGTTCGGTGTGCAGTCGTTCGACCAGAGGATCCTTTCCTCGCTTGGTCGCCTCCACACGCCCTCCAAGGCTGTCGCCGCGGTGGTCGAAGCGATCGAGGCTGGCTTCTTGGTGAACATCGATCTGATCTTCGGGACGCCCGGAGAAACCCTGGAAGGGTGGATCCAGACCGTGCGAGCGGCGATCGCGCTCGAACCCGACCACTTGTCGACGTACGCACTGACCGTCGAGCGTGGGACCCCGCTGAGTCGTGCAATCTCGGCCGGGGCACCCGCTCCTGACGAAGACCTGCAGGCGGCGGAGTACGAGGCTGTGGAAGCCCTGGTCGGGGGCCTCGAACGGTACGAGGTCTCGAACTACGCGCGACCGGGTAGGGAATGTGTCTACAACCTGATCACCTGGTCGCAGGGGGAGTACCTGGGGTTCGGAGCAGGAGCACACGGGCACAGAAATGGGGTTCGAACACGCAACGTCCGACGGATCGATGCGTATCTGGACCGGGTGGAGCAGGATGAAAGTCCGATTCAGGGAACGGAACGTCTCGACCCGTGGGGGAGGGAACAGGAGCGGCTCGTCCTTGGCCTCCGGCGCACCGGAGGGGTCATCGCAGGACGTGGCGGCGACGCGCTCCTCGGCTCGGTGTGGGGTGGGCGCCTCGTCGAGGCAGGGGTGATCGCCAGACGCGGCGATCGGATCATGGTGCTACGCCCCCTGTTGACCGACGAGGTCAGCCGGGCGGTCTTAGCACTCTCGGAGTGAGACTGCTAACCTGTCGGCATGCTCAGCGAGCGCAAGGCACAAATCCTGCGGACGCTCGTCGAGGAGTACATCCGGACAGGCGAGCCCGTGTCGTCGAGGACCGTGTTGGAGGCCTCCCACCTCGACGTGTCGTCGGCCACTGTGCGCAACGAGCTGGCTGCACTGGAGCTCGACGGTCTGGTCGCGCAGCCACATACGTCCGCGGGTCGGGTTCCGACAGGCAGCGCGTACCGCTACTACGTGGATCACTGTGTGCCCGCACGCCTCCGCTCACACACGCGAGCCCGTATCCAGACGTTCTTCTCGTCGTTCCATCAGGGCTTGTCGAGTCTCCTCAAGTCGACGACCGAGCTGCTGAGCGACATCACACACTATCCGGCAGTCATGGTCGGTCCCGGGGTTGCGCTGGAGCGGGTCAGGGGAGTGCACCTTGTGCCGCTCGCGTCGCAGGTAATCCTGCTGGTCGTGATCTTCAACAGGGGCCGCGTGACCCAGGAGTTGGTGCGTCTCGAGCGGCCGGTAGACCCGGGCGATGTGGCGGAAACGGAACGAGTGCTCGCGGACCTGTTCGATACGGCGACGGTGGACGAGATTCTCGCAGGAACTTCGACCACATCTCTGAACATGCAGGCCTCCGTCTCGGGGCTGGTTCACGAAGTGATCGAGGCCGTAGGGCGCATCGAACGAGGTTCTCGAGAGGTGTACGTCTCTGGAACTGCACAGATGACGAATGTCTGGGAGGATCTCGCAGCGATCAAATCCATCCTGGAGCTACTCGAACGCGACGCGATGATCCTGTCGATCCTTGCGGACCGGCCCGAGGGAATGGGTATTCGGATCGGCAACGAACTGGACATGGGAGACGACCTCAACCTCGCCGTCGTCTCCACCCGGTTCAAGCTCGGACAGGACGGTGACGGAAGCATCGGGGTCATCGGACCGATGCGCATGGACTACCGTCGTACGATCTCGGCCGTCGAAGAGGTCGTGGAGACTCTGGAGGAGAGCCTGGGATCATCGTGACCGGGCGCCGTCATGCGTAAGGACTACTACTCGATCCTGGGTGTTGGCCAGGACGCGACCCAAGAAGAGGTCAAGCGGGCGTTCCGACGGCTCGCACGGGAGACACACCCCGACGCCAATCCCGGTGATCCGACCGCCGAGGCACGATTCCGGGATGTGGCGGAAGCCTACGAGGTGCTGGCGGACCCTACCCGTCGGCGCTCCTACGACCGGGGAGAGACGGTCGACTTGGGCGACTTGCTCATGGGAGGGCTCGACGATCTGCTCAGATCGGTTTTCGGCACCGGCGGTGTGTTCGGATTCGGCGGTCAGCAGGGACCCGCGAGGGGCCGGGATATCGCCATCGAGAGCCGGATCGAACTGGCCGAGGCCGCGTTTGGAACGACCAGAGACCTGACGTTCCGAGCGCTATCGACCTGCCCCCAGTGCGAGGGGACGGGCGCGGAGAAGGGGGCGGTTGTCGAGACGTGTGGTCGATGCAATGGCACGGGAACCATGCAGGTCGCGCGGCGATCGATGTTCGGTTCGATGATGACGCTCACGACCTGCGATGCGTGCCATGGCTCGGGCAAGCTCATCTCGGAACCGTGCTCGATGTGCAGCGGAACCTGCGTCGTGCGCCAGGATCGCAGCGCCACGGTGCAGATACCGCAAGGTGTCTCGACGGGAACCCGCCTGCGCCTCACCGGGCAAGGAGAGGCAGCCCCCTACGGCGGCAGACCGGGTGATCTGTACGTGGAGATCAGGGTGCTGCCAGACGAGCGGTTCGTGCGCGACGGTGACGATCTGATGTACGAGTTGGAACTCGACATCGCGCAGGCCGCCCTCGGGTCCGAAGTGTCCATCCCACTCGTCGAAGGAGACACCACCTCGTTGAGCGTCCCGGCGGGTACCCAGCCCGGGCAGCGATTCCCCATCGTCGGGAGGGGAGTCGGTCGCCTCGGTCGCCGTGGCAGGGGCAATCTCAACGTCATCGCGAAGGTTGTGGTTCCCACCAAGCTGTCCAAGGAAGAGGAGCGTACGCTGCGCGACTACGCCGAGCTTCGCGGAGATTCGGTCAAGTCGAAACGACGATTCCTCTGATGAGACATATCCCTCATCTCCTTGTGCCGCCGCCGTGGCATGGGCAGTCGCTCACCCTCAGCAATCAGACGGAGCATCATCTGCGGAGGGTGCTTCGATTGAACGATGGCGCGGCCCTGTCCTACACGGATGGTCAAGGGCGCACCGGCGAAGGAGTCCTGGAAGGTGGGGCCATCCGTCGAGGCAACGAGTCGTGTCTACCGCAGCCGGTCGCGAAGCTCACCGTGGCTGTCGGCCCACCTCGATCGACCGACAGGGCGAGATTCCTCGTCGAGAAGCTCGGCGAACTCGGCGTTGACCGTCTGGTGTGGCTGCAGACGGAACGGACCATCGGTCGTCCGCCTCGAGCAGACAAGGCAAGGGCGTGGGCGCAGGAGGCTCTCGAGCAGTCGCGGGGTGCCTGGATGATGCACATCGACGATGCGATGGTTCGAATCGCCGATCTCGTCGGAATGATCTTGGTCGCCGATCCGGACGGGGCGCCGGCCATGCCCATCGAGACGGACTCGACCCTGATCGTCGGCCCCGAGGGGGGCCTCACGCCCGAAGAGCGAATCGGAACACCGGTACGTCTCGGAGAGAGGATCCTTCGCGTCGAGACGGCGGCCATCGTCGGGGCAGCACTGCTCAGAAGAAACACCACGGAGAGGGGTGACAACCGGCGAATCAGCCGGTAGAGTGTCACTGTGAGTGGTGCGGCGTGGCCCCACTCGAGAGGGAGTTGGCTGATGACGGAGGCGAGCTACAACCAGGCCGTGGGCAGGCGCCTGCGTGCAATCCGACGCCAAAAACGGCTTTCACTGCAGGACGTCGAGGAAGTCTCGGCGTACGAGTTCAAGGCTTCGGTCCTTGGTGCATACGAGCGGGGTGAGCGCGCGCTGTCGCTCCCGCGCATGCACAGGCTTGCGTCGGTGTATGGCGTGCCGGTCGAGCAACTGCTGCCGGAGGCGGGTCGTGTCACGACACCTTCATGGCAGAGCGGTGGGATCACGATCGACCTCGAGAAGGTCGAGCAATCGGAAGGTGGCCAGATCATCGAGCGCTTCCTTCGTGCCATCCAACTGATGCGCCAGGACTTCAACGGCAAGGTGCTCACCCTTCGCAGAAGTGATCTTCGCATCCTTGCCGGTTTGCTCGAGTCGGAAGACGACGTGGAAAGCGTCCTCACCGACCTCGGACTGGTACCCGCGAATCAATAGTCGGCCCCGGCACGCGATACGCTGTCATCCGTGCCAACTGTCGCGCTCAGAACACTCGGCTGTCGACTGAATCAAGCCGAAAGCGATGAGATCCTCATCGCTTTCGCCGATCGTGGTATCGCTGTCGACAACGACGACCCGGAGATCGTCGTGGTCAACACGTGCACCGTGACGGCGGAGGCCTCCTCCGCGTCCCGCAAGCTCATCCGTCGCACCGTGAAGGAGCATCCGGAATCGGTTGTGGTCGTCACCGGCTGCTACGCCGTCGCCCACGAGAACGAGGTGCGCGCCATGGCCGGCGTAGATGCCGTGCTACCGGCGAAAGAAGCGCTGCCGCCGACCGTCGCCGATCGGGTCGGGAGGCACGCATCACTCCAGTTCGGTTTCGAGGGCCCTCGGCGCAACCTGAGGGTGCAGTCGGGGTGCGATGAGATGTGCACGTTCTGCATCGTGCCGATGACCAGGGGCGGGCTCGAGAGCAGACCCCTCGACGAGGTGTATACGCACGCGAGACGCCTGGTGGAGTCCGGGACGACCGAGCTCGTATTGAGCGGCGTGCATCTGGGCACCTACGGGAGAGGCACTGGACAGGGTCTCGTCGATCTGATCGAGGTGTTGTCCACGATCGATGGTCTGGCCCGTATCCGGCTGTCATCGATCGAAGCATCACACGTCAACGCGGCCCTGCTCGAGCTGATGGCCTCCAACCCGAAGGTCTGCCATCACCTCCACTTGCCGCTCCAGACCGGAAGCGAGAAGACGTGGGTACGGATGCGGCGCCCTGGGACCCTGAGCCGTTTTCTGGCTGTCGCTGCCGAGGCCAGGGCAGCTGTTCCCGGCATCGCGATCACCACGGATGTCATGGTGGGCTTCCCTGGAGAGGACGAGGCTGCGTTCACTCAGACGCTCGATGTGATTGGTCGCGTCGGATTCGAGAAGTTGCATGTGTTCCGCTTCTCGGCTCGGGAGGGGACACCGGCGGCCGAGTACCCGAACCAGGTTCCCCACGAGGTACGCCGGGAGCGGTCCCAGATCGTACGCGAGCTGGGCGACAGGATCAGACGTCGCTGGCTCGATTCGCTCGTTGGAACACGGGTGTCGGTGCTCGTCGAGAAGACCACCGCCTCCGGATCGGTCGGACACACAGACACGTACGCCCTCGTACGATTCGATGGACTCGATGGTCAGCAAGGGAGAGTGCGCGACATCGAAGTGTCGGCGAGGGTCGGAGGGACGCTCGTGGGGTCCGCCGTCGGGTCTTGGTAACCTTCCGACAGAAGGAGACCATTGGACAACTGCCTGTTTTGCAGAATCGTCGAAGGATCCATTCCGTCGACTGTGGTGGCCGAGACGGGGCGAGTACTCGCCTTTGAGGACATCAACCCGGCAGCACCGACACATGTACTGGTCATACCGAAAGAGCACGTTGCAGATTCGGCTGCCGACCTGACTCCGGAACGTGGCGACCTCATCGCCGAGATCATCGGCGTTGCCCAGGGGATCGCACGTGACAGAAAGCTCGACGACGGCTGGCGGCTCGTGACCAACGTCGGACCCAATGCGGGGCAAACGGTGTTCCATCTCCACTTCCATCTGATGGGCGGTTGGGACCGAGTGCCCAAGCTCTAGGCTCGCTGCGCTCGCCACTCTCGGTTTTCGGTTCTCGGTGAGAAGCTCGCCCCAAGGTCCCGCGTCGACCCTGGGCCATGTTCTTACTGATGACTGACAACCGAAGACTCAGGACCAATGACCGGCGACTGACGACTGCTGACTGCGGGCGAAGCGAGCCGGGCCAAGCCCGGCTCGTGACTGAGCCCTGCCTGACCCTATACTTCCGGGTCCATGCCTCTCGACGAGGATTCCTTGGTCACCGTTCCCCATGAGCGGTTGCGCGTTCCCTCCAATCACCTGATGCTCGAATTGGTGGGGGAGAGGGACATACATCTGCGCGCCCTCGAGGAGGCCTATCCGGATGTTCGTCTGGTGGCGCGTGGGAACGAGTTCAAGATAACCGGCGACCGCGCCGCAGAGGTGAGGACGGTGCTCGAAGAGCTCCTCATCCTCGTCCAGGAAGGACAGTCGCTCGACGGCGATCGAGTCGAGCGGGTCATTCAGATGGTTGAAGACGATGTCCCGAGTCCCTCCGGCGTGCTCACCGAGGGCGTTCCGGTGGGGCGGGGGAAGGTGGTCCGAGCCAAGACTGCCGGCCAGAGCAGGTACATCTCGGCGATTCGTGACAACACAATGGTGTTCGCTGTCGGGCCGGCCGGGACCGGCAAGACGTACCTGGCGATGGCCGCTGCGATCGAGCTCCTCAGAAACGGCGCGGTCAGCCGGATCCTCCTGACCCGCCCTGCAGTAGAGGCGGGTGAACGACTCGGGTTTTTGCCAGGGGATCTGGCTGCCAAGATCGATCCGTATCTGCGCCCTCTCTACGACGCCTTGTACGAGATGCTCGGTCCCGAGGAGACGGGCAAACTGATGGAGCGGGGGACGATAGAGATCGCCCCGCTCGCCTACATGCGCGGCCGGACGCTCAACGATGCATGCGTGATCCTCGACGAGGCCCAGAACACCTCGCCGGAGCAAATGAAGATGTTTCTGACTCGTCTCGGCTTCAATTCGAAGATGATCATCACGGGCGACATCACCCAGGTCGATCTTCCGACGGGCAAGGGTTCGGGACTTCGAATCGCACGACAGGTCCTTCGCGGCATCCCCGGGGTCGCATTCACAGAGCTCACGTCCAGGGACGTCGTGCGCCACCGAATCGTCGCTGCCATCGTCGACGCCTACCAGCGCTTCGAAGAACGTCATGAGTAGGTTCGTCGACCGCAAGCTCGCGATTCGACTGGCTATCGTCTTGGGAGCGGTTGTCCTGACGTGGGGCTCGTTGATGATCGCCCAGCAGACCGCCACCGTCACGGTGAACGTGGGAGAGCCATCGCCGCAAGACTTCTTTGCCGACCGTCCGATCACGGTTGTCGACACGGAGAGGACCCAGGCGGCCAAGGACGCCGCTGCCGCAGGAGTTCAGCCCGCCTACACACTGAATGCCGAGCGGACGCAGGAGGTCCGATCGGGAATCGACCAGCTGTTCGCCACCGTAGCTTCCGACGTGTTTCTGCCGGAGCCGACACCGACAACCACCACCGTCACCGAACCCCAGATCACAACGACGTCCGTGCCGTCGGACACGACGACAACCGCAGCAGGGGAGACGACGACCACGACCGCGGCGCCCGCCACGACCGAAGTGACAGGGATGGTGTATCTCGACGCCGACCGCGACGGTGAGTTCAACGCGGACAACGGCGACTACCCCGAGCCGGGTGTCACCGTCGAAATCACCGGCGGCGACGGAGAAGTGCAGACCGTGCAGACCAACGAGGAAGGTGTGTACGACGCGCCCGAGGTCGTGGTCGGAACCGCGATCGTGGACGTGGACGGTTCGACGATTCCTCGGCACTTCGCGCTCTCCACGGCGAACAATCCCCAGTCACTGACCGCTCGCGAGGGCAAAGTCCTCGATGTGGACCCGATCGGGTTCGCACCGCAGCTCACCGACCCGCAGACCCAGGAGAACCTTCTCAAGGAGGACTACACGACGTTGCAGCCGGACACGGTCAGCTTCCTCGTGTCGATCGCCATCGAAGACGTGATGCGGAACTCGACGGGTCGTGTTCCCTACCTGAGTGCGATCCGTACGGCTGCCCTCGACCGAGCCAACACGATCCTGGCGCAGGGCATCACGACCGTCGAGGAGTTGCAGAGTGACCAGCAGGTCCTCAAGCAGGTGCCACCCACGGTGTCGATCGACGGCGAACGAGACTTCGAGGCCGGCCAAGCCGCCGGCGACGTCGTGTCGATCATGTTGCAGATCAACAAGTTCGAAGACACCGAGAAGACCCAGAGCGAGCAACAGGCGGCGATGAACGAGGTCCCTGACGTGACCGAGACCTATCAGCAGGGAGAGAAGATCGTCGGCGTCGGCGAAACGGTGACACAGGTCGAGCTGGATGCGATCGACGAGCTGGAGCTGCTGCGCCCGACCGGTCCCGAACAGGCCGCGCTGTTCTTGGTCGTGCTTCTCGTCGTAGGGCTGCTCATTTTCTACCTTGCACGATTCCGGGCCCAGTTCTGGGCGCACACGAGACGGGTGCTGCTGTTCGGACTGCTAATCGTGTTGGCCGCACTCGTTGCGCGGGGTACGGGGTTGCTGGTGCCTTCCGACCAGCCTGCAGTGGGATTTCTTCTGCCTGCGGCGATGTTCGGGTTCATGGCGGCGATCCTCTTCGACGCCCGGATCGGCGTCGTGATGGCGATGGCTGTTGGTGCATTGACCGGTCTCGCAACCAAGGACCCCGGCCTGACCCTGTTCGCCCTGCTCTCCACGATGGTTCCGATCCCGTTCGTCTCCGCGATCTCGGCACGTGGCGACCTGCGCAAGGCGATCGTGTACACGTCGCTCGCCATGTTCCCGATGTCCGCGGGAATCGCCTGGTTCTTCTACGGAGCGGACACCGCCATACCTGCCGGCCTGTACGGGCTCGCGAACGGGCTGTTTCTCTCAGGTCTGATCGGTGTCGCGGCCGTTTCATTCCTGGAGATCATGTTCGACGTCACCACTTCACTGCGTTTGCTCGACCTCACGGACCGGAACCATCCGGCGCTGCAGATGATGGAGGAGGAGGCACGCGGCACCTTCAACCACTCGCTGATGGTTGGAACACTTGCGGACAGGGCCGCCCGAGCCATCGGCGCCGACAACCTGCTCGCCAGGGCAGCCGCCTACTACCACGACCTGGGCAAGACGGAAAACCCCACCCTGTTCATTGAAAATCAATTCGGCATCCCGAACCCGCACGACATGCTGCCACCAGAAGAGTCGGCGGAGCTGATTCGCAATCACGTGGCCAAGGGAGTCGACTTGGCGAAGAAGTACCGGATACCCACTGCCGTCGCCGAAGGCATCGTGTCCCACCATGGGGATGGGATCATGCGCTACTTCTATCACAAGGCGTGTGAGCAGTACGGCACGGAAAACGTCAACGTCGACGACTATCGCCACGTGGGCCACAAGCCGCTGTCGAAGGAGATGGCGATCTTGATGATGGCGGACGCGGTCGAGAGTGCGTCGAGGGCCGTGTTCGCCGACGAGGAGCCAACACCGGAACGCATCGAAGAGCTCGTTCTCCAGGTGGTCGGAGAGAAGGAAGACGACGGGCAGCTCAGCGAGAGCGATCTCACTCTGGGCGAATTGACGAAGGTCAAGAGGGCGTTCATCGATTCGCTCGTCGGGCACTACCACCAACGGATCCCGTACCCCGGGTTCCCGGGGACTCCACAGCAGTCCGGGCCTAAGCTTCCGTCGTGAACGTCTTTCTTGCCGACGAGCAGGACGATCCGCTTGACGCCGAGCCGCTTCGGCGGCTCGTGGTCAATGCCCTTGAACGCGAAGGCCTGCCGGATCGTGTCGACGTGACGGTGATGTTCGTGGGACTCGACCAGATGACCGAGTACAACGAACGTTTCATGGAGAGGACCGGGCCAACCGACGTCCTGGCATTTCCACTCGTCCAGCTCACACCCGGACGCTATCCCGAACCGGACCCCGGAGATCCTCCCCTGAGTCTCGGGGATGTCGTGATCGCGCCGGAGTATGTGCGCAGTCAGGCAGCGGAGCTGGGAGTGCGGTTCGAGGACGAGCTGTCGTTGATGGTCGTGCATGGGCTTCTTCACCTTCTGGGCTACGACCACATGACCGATGAAGACGCCGAAGTGATGGAAGCTCGCGAGCGCCAGCTTCTTGCACAGGTGGGGAGGGAGAGACGATGATCGGCGGCTTGGCCGCATCGCTTGTAGTGCTGGTATTCGCCGGGGCTCTTCGGTCCGGCGCAGCCTCCCTGATGTCGACTACGCGGGCGGACGCCCTACGCGACGACGCGGATTCGGTGCACGGTGCGGATACGGTGGCACGTCTTCTGGATGATCGGCCGAGACTCCAGTCGTCGATAGGAATGGTCCACTCGGCGATTCTCGTCGCAGCTGTCGTCCCCGCGGCATGGGCGCTGACGACCGCCATTCGAGGGTGGTGGCTCGCCGCCACGTTGCTGGGGCTCGCGATTCTCGTCCTGCTGGTGGGAGACATGCTCCCTCGTTCCTACGGAAGGGCACATCCGGGGATCCACGCCTATCGGGTGTCGGGGTTGCTCTCTGCGGCCGCCCGGTTCGGCCGGCGGGCGGGTGAACTCCTGATCGAGGAACCTGAGCTCGAGGACGAGGAGGACGAGGAGGAAGTGGAGGAGCGACGGCTCATCATCTCGGTTCTGGAGTTCTCGGACACGTTGGTTCGAGAGGTGATGGTGCCCCGTCTCGACATGGTGACGGTGGGCCGAGACGCGACGACCGACGCGGTACTCGACATCGTTGTCGGTCAAGGATTCTCGCGGATCCCGGTCGTCGGAGACGGTCCGGATGACATCGTCGGATTCGTGTACGCCAAGGATCTGCTGGGCGTCACGGACAACGGGGAAGGGCAGGTTCCGGTCACGACCATCATGCGACCGGTCTATTTCGTCCCGGAGACGAAACGCGTCCCCGATCTCCTTCGTGACATGCAGTCCCGACAGCAGCACATGGCAATTGTGGTAGACGAGTTCGGCGGGACCGCCGGCCTCGTCACCATCGAGGACCTTCTGGAGGAGCTCGTCGGAGAGATCATCGACGAGTACGACACCGAGGAGCCGCTCCTCGTCGAACACGACGATGGGGGATACCTCGTGGATGGGCGGTTCTCCGTCGAGGACCTCGGGGAGACGCTCGGAGTAGAACTCGAGCACGATGAGTGGGATACGGTGAGCGGTCTCGTGCTCGACCTGGCAGGCAGAGTCCCCCACGTGGGCGAAATCTTCGAAGTCGGGGATGTGCGCTTCGAAGTGGCCGTTGTCCAAGGACGCAGGGTCACACAGATAAGAGTCACCCGTTCATGAGGTCGGGGTTCGTGGCCGTGGTCGGACGACCGAACGTTGGCAAGTCGACACTGGTGAACACGCTGGTGGGCACGAAGGTGGCGATCACATCGCCGCGTCCACAGACGACTCGCAACACCGTGCGAGGCGTCGTGACCGTCCCCGGTGAGTTCCAGGCCGTGTTCGTCGACACTCCAGGATTGCACAAGCCGAGAAACGCGTTGGGGGAGCGGCTCAACCACTTGGTGTACGGGACGCTCTCCGACGCCGACGCCGTCCTGTTTCTCGTGGATGCGACCGCCCCCATTGGTCCGGGAGATCGCTTGATTGCGGCCCGCCTGGCAGAGGCAGGAAGCCCTGTGATCGTGGTCGTGAACAAAACCGACATAGCGTCACGGGCTCAGGTCGTAGAGCAGCTGGCTGAAGCCTCCGGGTGGGACTTCGCTGCATACGTTCCCACGAGCGCGATCACCGGCGAGGGGATCGGCCCGATCATGCAGCAGCTGGGCACGCTCCTCCCCGAGGGACCTCTCTACTTCCCGGCAGACATGGTCACCGATCAGCCGGAGTCGTTCCTCGCGAGAGAACTGGTCAGGGAGGCGTTTCTGGCCCAACTCGAGCAGGAATTGCCACATTCGCTCACCGTCGATGTTCGAGAGATCGAACAGCGGCCGGACGGCACCGTGTACGTGGACGCGGCGCTGATCGTGGAGCGTCCCTCGCAGAAGTCCATCGTGATCGGCAAAGGCGGCGTCATGCTGCGCGACTGCGGCACTAGGGCGAGGGAAGAACTCGAGAAGCTATTCGGTCAGCGCGTCTACCTCGATCTCAGGGTCAAGGTGGAGAAGGACTGGCAGCGCAAGCCGGAACTCCTCGACCGTCTGGGATTCGAGTGAGAGCAGCCGCCAAAGGCGGCCGCAGTTCTCAGTTGTCGG
>Ga0307423_1000724_pt1 | contig 21779 bp, 19 predicted proteins | sample SalMarWE160310MG_FD_202154 | JGI IMG/M metagenome (GOLD analysis project Ga0307423, IMG submission 202154) | Salt marsh sediment microbial communities from the Plum Island Ecosystem LTER, Massachusetts, United States - WE1603-10 | ecosystem: Environmental > Aquatic > Marine > Intertidal zone >...
CCAAACTCTACATCACGTTCTGACCGGGGGATCCAAATGTCTAAGAAAGACGCAGCAGCATATGCGAACGGATCCCGGCTCACCGCGCCCTTCCGGGCGGTGGTCACCCTGGTTCTTACAGGCGGGGTCCTGGCGGCGAGCTCGTGCGACCTGGGCGTCACGAATCCCGGTCGCATCGACGACGACGCATTGAACAGCGAGGAGGCGCTGAAGACGCTGGTGGTTGGGATGGGGGCCGACCTGTCGCGCGTGACGGACGACATCGGGTACTTCATGGGCATCGCCAGCCGTGACATCTGGCACAGCGGTGCGTTCGAGGCCGAGATCTTCATGCAGGAAGGCACGATCGAGCCCCGTCACGTCAACGGGCTCTGGTCCAACATGCACACCGCCCGCTGGGTCGCTGAACACGGTATCGATCGCATCAGGGAAGTCCTGGGTGACGGGTTCAACAGCAGCCCGCTCGCCACCGAGGCCCACGTGTGGGCCGGATACTCGAACCGGCTTCTGGGCGAGAACGTGTGCGTTGCCATCATCGATGGAGGCGCACCCCAGGACCGATCGGTCCACTTCCAGCGCGCCGAGGGCTACTTCGACACCGCCATCACCATGGCGCAGTCCCAGGGAGAGACGGACCTGCTGACGGCCGCCTACGCGGGCAGGGCCCAGGTGCGCCTTGACCAGGGTGACTACGCGGGGGCCGCGCAGGACGCCGCGAGGGTCCCCACCGGCTATCACTTCGAAGCGAAGTTCTCCGACAACTCGGACCGGGAGTGGAACTGGCTGGCGAACGAGTCGCACAAGCGCCGCTACTTCACGGTGTGGGGGACCTGGGCCGCCGACGTCGTCGGCGACCCGAGGGTTCCGTGGGTCGACGAAGGCGTATACGGCGTAGACGGCACCTCGCCGTTCTACCGTCAGGACAAGTACCCCGAGTGGTCCAGCGACATCGACCTCAGCGCGGGCGACGAGATGCGCCTCATCGAGGCCGAAGCGTTGCTCCGCTCGAACGACGTGAGCGGCGCCGTGGCCAAGGTGAACGAGGTGCGCACGGCTGCAGGTGTGCCCACGGTGAGCGCCGCCACGACGGACGAGGCGTGGACCGTCCTGCGCACGGAGCGGAACATCGTGCTGTGGATGGAAGGGCGTCACCTGTTCGAGCTCGTGCGCTTCAACGACCCGTTCCTGAGCAACCGGGACAAGTGCATTCCCATCAGCCAGAACGAGGCGGCGACGAACCCGAACGTGCCGTGATCGACGCGTGATCCTGCCCCGGCGGGCGCCGCCCGCCGGGGCAGGCTTCGCGATTCCCCGGAAGATGAGGCGCGCCATCCGTTCCACAACATCGCGCCGGTGCTCAGGGAGGCGGATATCGCCTTCGCCAACCTGGAGACGCCGCTGTCCGACGATGCGTGCCACAGCCGCGCGTTCCGTACGCCCATGGCGTTCGCCGACGGCCTGCGGTGGGCGGGATTCGACGTGGTCTCCACCGCGAACAACCACGCCCTGGACGCGGAGGGCGAAGGGCTGCTGGACACGCGCGAGGCCCTGTGGAAGGCGGGGCCAACCGTGTATGCCTCCGCTGCTGCTTTTCGCACGCCGCCACGGGAGCGAGTACGTCCTCGAGTTGGCCCGCGAGGCGGGATACGCGGTGGAGGAGCGGCCGATCCGGCTCGAGGAGCTGGCCCACGCCGACGAGGCCTTCTTCACCGGCACGACCACGGAGGTCTTGCCCACCGTCGCCATCGACGGGAGGCCCGTGGCCGACGGTCGGGTGGGACCGGTGGCGGGGGCCCTGTTCCACGCATTCCTCGACGGGGTGGAGGACGTGGCTGCCGCGGCGCTGCCTGGCTGAGGAGCTACGCGCGAGAGCCTGTCCCGGTCACTCCGCCCCGAACGCCCGCACCGGGTCGACGCGAGCTGCCCGCAGCGCCGGAACCAGCACGGCGCCTCCCCCCACCGCCAGCAGCACGGCGAGGATGGGGAGGACGAGCCCGGGCCCTGCCATGCGCACGCCCACGACGATCCCCCGCAGGACGTGGTTGAGCGCGAGGGCCAGCGCCAGGCCCGCGGCCGAGCCGACGACCACGAGCCTCCCGGCTCGGGTCAGGACCAGGCGCAGGACATCGGCCCCTGACGCGCCCAGCGCGATGCGCGTCCCGATCTCGCGCGTTCGAAGGCCCACGAGGTACGCCATGAGGCTGTACAGGCCCACCGTGGCCAGAAGCAGCCCGAAGGCGGCGAAGGTCGCGGTCATGACCGCGCCGAGCCGGTCCTGGGACAGGTTCTGGTGTCGGAGATCCGACATGGCCGCCACCTCGAAGACCGGGAGATCCGGGTCCACCTGCACGATCGCTCTCCGTACGTCCGCCACGAGGCGGTCGTCACGCAGGCGCACCATGATGTGCAACATGCCGTTGGAGCGACCCATGGGCTGCTGGTAGAAGGGCAGGTACCACCCCTCGTCGTAGTCGCCCGCCGCCTCGATGGAGCCCACCACGCCCACGACGGTCCTCCATGGTTCCCCGTCCCGGGCGATCCGGATCCGCTTGCCCACGGGATCCTCGCCGGGCCAGTGTCGGCGGGCCATGTTCGCGTCCACCATCACCTCCAGCTCGCCACCGGGGCGGTCGGCGCCGGGGAAGATCCGGCCCCGCAGGACTGGGATCTCCATGGTCGCGAAGTACCCTGGGGTCACGTAGCGGTGTGCGATGTGGAGGGGGGTACCGTCCGTAGGCGGAGGATGGCCCTCGATCTCCACCGCCGCGCCCCAGTCCCCGCAGCAGAGGGGGTTCACCGACGTCACGCCGACGTCGTCCACCCCCGGCAGCGAGGCGAGGCGGGCCTCGAGGGATCGCATGACCCGAAGCCGGGCCTGGCCGTCGGCGTAGCGGTCCGCCTCCAGGCTCACCTGCAGCGTCTCCACCCCCTCGGGCTCGAACCCCAGATCCGCCCGGCTGAGTCGCCGGAAGTGGTCGAACATCACGCCCGCCCCCAGCAGCAGCACCACGGAGAGCGCCAGCTCCGCCACCACGAGGGCGTCCTGGATTCGCGCTCCGCTGGTCGAGGCGCCGCGCCCTCCCTCGTGCAGAACGTGGCGGAGGTCTCCGCGCGACCCACGGTGGGCCGCGGCGGCCCCCGAGATCACGCCTGCCAGCAGGGCGGCGGCCAAGGCGAACGCGGCCACCGGGGCGCCCAGGCCGGGCGTTCCCACGTCGAGCTCGGTCCGGAAGACGTTCGGCAGAAGCACCCGCAGGACATCCCCGAGCCAGTTGGCCAGGAGGAGTCCAACGGCGCCGCCCGCCAGGAAGAGCAGCAGGGTCTCCGTCAGCGTCTGACGGAGCTGCCGTCCCCCGCCGGCGCCCAGCGCCGCTCGTATGCCCATCTCCCTGCGGCGCGTGACGAAGTGGGCGGCGAGGAGGTTGGCGACGTTGACGCACGCCAAGAGGAGGAAGAACGCCACCGCCACCAGCAGGGCCTGGACCATCCGCCCGTCGTCACGGATGAAGTCCTGCCGCACGGTGGTGACCAGGATCCCCTCGTCGGTCGCCGTGCCCGGGGTCGCCTCGCGAAGCGCGCTGTAGATGCGGGCCATGTCCGCCCGGACCGCCGCCACGTCCACGCCGTCGCGCATCCGTGCCACGGCGTTGAGGTCGTGGGAGCGGGCGTCCGTGGGATCCAGGCGGAAGGGCGTCCAGATCTCGGCGGCGTACGGGTAGTTGAAGCGCGGGGGCATCACCCCCACGATCGTCAGAGTGCCTCCGTCGACCGCCAGCGTGCGCCCGATGACAGCCGGATCCCCTCCGAAGCGACGCAGCCAGAGCGCGTGGGAGATGAGAGCGACACCCGCGCTCGCTCCCGCGGCCTCCTCTTCCGTCGTGAACGAACGGCCGAGGTCGGGCTCGACGCCGAGAAGCTCGTTCCAACCCGCGGTCACGCCCACGGCGGAGACCCGTTCCGGCGACCCTTCTCCCGGAAGGGCCAGGCTGCTGCCGTTCATGGCGACGAGGTCGGTGAAGGTCCGATTCTCCTCGCGAACGACCACCGCGTCCCTGGGAGGGAAGTTATAGGCTCGCTGCTCCCCGTCCGGGCCCAGGACGTAGCTTCGGAGCCGCACCAGACGGTCGCCGTCGTGAAAGGGCAGAGCACTCCTGTAGACGGTGTAGAAGGTCCCGAACACCGCCGACGCGCCGCCGAGGCCGATGCCCAGCGTGACGACGACCGCCACCGTGAGGCCGGGGCTGCGCCCGAACATGCGCAGCGCGAAGCGCAGGTCGGTCACGAGATCGGAGGCCGGCGACGCGCCGCCCCGCAGGGACGATCCATGGGAGCCCTCCCGGCGCTGCCGAAGGCCCGCCCGGATTTCCGCCATGACCAATCGCCACCAGAACCGAAGCGCCGCACGCGGGCCGAGCCCCCGGACCCGATCGGCCCAGGCCTCTCCGAACGTCGAAAGCAGCTCGTCCTCGTGCTTGCGACGGAACTCCGCGGGGTGGGCACGGAGGATCCGGCGGTAGAGCCACTCGCGGATCTTTCCCGGCCCCTCCGCGCCCGACACCGTCTCAGCCCTCGTTCGGGCGCGGGTGCAACACACGCTCCAACGAAGGCATCATGTCCTTCAGGCGTCGCGCTTCGGCGGCCGCCGCACTCACCCCGGCCGGCGTGATCGCGTAATAGCGCCGGCGCGGATCCGCCTCGTCGGGCAGCTCGTCGCGCGTGAGCGCCCTGATCCATCTCCGGGCGATGAGCCGGTCCAGCGCCTGGTACACGTTGCCGGGGGCCAGCTCCAGCCGGCCACGCGAACGCTCGGACACCGCCTTCACGATGCCGTAGCCCCAGGACGCCTCCTCCGTCAGCACGAGCAGCACGGAGAGATCCAGGGCGGTGAGGGGGAGGTGGTCGTCGGACCCGTGGGGAGCGCTCATGGACATATGCTATCATCTATCATATAGTCCCGCAACGCCCAGCCACTACCGTTAGCTTCATGCATCCCTCCCCAGACACTGCCGACGTTCCCACCGACCTGGGGTGACGAGCTCTGAACCTCCTGCGCATGGCCTGGCGCAACGTGTGGCGCAACCGGCGCCGATCCGTGGTGACGGTCGCGGCCACGACGCTGGCGTTCACGGTCATGATCCTCTACTCGAGCCTGGTGCAGGGCTACCTGCGCGCAATGGAGCGCAACGTCCTCGACCTCGAGCTCGGTGACGTGCAGATTCACGCCCCGGAGTACCGGGACGATCCGTCGCTCTACTCGAGCATCGAGGACTCCGACGAGCTGCTCCGGCGCTTCGACGAGCGCGGATACTCGGCGTCGGCGCGCCTCCTCGGCTTCGGCCTGGGCGCGGCGGCGGAGGCGTCCGCGGGGGTGCAGATCCACGGCATCGACGTCGCGCGCGACGCGCGTGTGAGCCGTATCGACGAGCGCATCCGGGAGGGAGCCTGGCTCGACCCGAGCGACCCGTACGGGGTGGTCGTGGGCGCCCAGCTCGCCCGTACACTGGTCGTCGAGCCGGGCGACGAGCTGATCCTGCTGAGCCAGGCCTCCGACGGGAGCATGGCGAACGACCTGTACACGGTACGCGGCGTGCTCCAGGGCGTGAGCGAGGGGGTCGATCGCGCGGGCGTCTTCATGACCGCGGACGCCTTCCGCCGGTTCTTCGTGTTTCCGGTGGGGGCGCACGAGATCATCCTGCGCCGGCCCGAGGGTGCGGACCTGGACGCGTTCGCAGCCGACGTGCGCACGCTCGCACCCGAGGAGCGGGTGGAGACGTGGCGCGAGCTGTCGCCCACGCTCGCGTCGATGCTGGACTCGGCGCGCGGCCTGATGGTGATGGTGTTCCTGATCGTCTACATCGCCATCGGGATCCTCATCCTCAACGCGATGCTGATGGCCGTCTTCGAGCGGATCCGCGAGTTCGGGGTGCTGAAGGCGATCGGGTGGGCGCCCACGCAGGTGCTCCTGGTGATCTTCGGCGAGTGCGCGGTCCAGACCGCCTTGGCGGTCCTGATCGGATTGGCGTTGGCCGTGCCGGGGCTGTGGTACCTCGTGAACGTGGGCATCGACATGGGCAAGCTGGGCGGGATGGCCGTGATGGGTCTGGTGATGGATCCCATCTGGCGGGGCGTCGTCGAGCCGAACGTGATTCTCGAGCCCCTGTTCACGCTCCTCCTCATCGTCGCGATCGCGGCGGTCTATCCGGCCACGAAGGCCGCGTGGATCAGCCCGATCCGCGCGATCCAACATCGCTGAGGGGAGAGGGCGACGCTTATGGGTCTCTCGCTGGTGCTGCGGATCGGCTGGCGCAACCTGTGGCGCAATCGCCGTCGCACGGTGCTCACGCTCTTCTCGATCGCCTTCGGCCTCCTGCTCGCCACCCTCATGACGGCCCTCCAGGACCGGAACTGGGCCGACATGATCGACCTGGCTGCGCGCCTCGGCGGCGGGCACGTCACGGTGCAGCACCCGGAGCTCATCGACGCGCCGACGCTCGACAAGACGGTGCTCGGAACCGACGCGATCACGAAGGTGGCGCGCGCGGAGCCGGAGGTCACGAAGGTGGTGGTGCGCATCGTTGGCCAGACGCTGCTGTCCACTGCGACGAACAGCCGTGGCGCCGGGTTCGTGGCGATCGATCCCGCACAGGAGGACTCGACGACGCTGGCGGTCATGAACGCCTTCGTGGAGGGGAAGATGTTCCCGTCCGCCGACGCGGACGGGATCGTGCTCGGCTCACGCCTGGCCGATAACCTGGACGTCACGCTCGGCAAGAAGGTCGTCTACAACCTGACCGACAAGAACGGCGACATCGTCGCGGGGCTGGCCCGGGTCTCGGGGATCGTGCACACCGGTGCGCCGGGCGTGGACGGCGGGCTCGCCCTCCTGCCGCTCAACACGCTCCGACAGGCGCTCGGCTATGCGCCCGATGAGGCCACGCAGGTTGCCGTCTTCATCGACGACCAGCGCCGGAGCGACGAGGTGGCAGCGCGCCTGGGCGCGAAGCTCGAAGGCGGTGCGGTCGCGGTCCCCTGGCACGAGAACCAGCCGGAGCTCGCCGGCTTCATCGCGATGAAGGTCGGGGGCGCGAACTTCATGAAGATCCTCATCGCCGTGCTGATCGCCGCGGGGATCTTCAACACGTTGTTCGTGAGCGTCACCGAGCGGATGCGGGAGTTCGGAATCATGCTCGCCATCGGCTACAGCCCGGGCGACATCCACTTCCTCGTCATGGCCGAGAGCCTGTGGATGGGCCTGGTCGGGCTGGTGGTCGGGACGCTGCTCACGTCGTGGCCGTACCTGTACCTGAACCAGCACGGCATCGACATGTCGATGATGGTCGGGCAGGGAGGCGCCGAGGTCGCGGGCATCGGGGTTCCGTCGGTCTTCAAGGTCGAGATCTTCCCGGGCAATGCCGTGTTCATCGCCGTGGCCGCCCTCGTGGCGACGCTGGCCGCCGGGCTCTACCCGGCGTGGAAGGCGGGGCGTGTCGCCCCGGTCGAAACCATCCGGCTCGTGTGAGGCGCGCGTGAGCACGAACGAATCCGACGCCATCGTCCTCGTCGAGGGGGTGACGAAGGTCTACCAGCAGGGACGCGTCGAAGTGCGCGCGCTGCGCGGGCTCGACCTCCAGGTGCGGTCAGGCGAGCTGACGGCGCTCTACGGGCCTTCGGGTTCGGGCAAGACGACGCTCCTCAATCTGATCGGGGCGCTCGACCACCCCACGTCCGGACGGGTGCTCATCGAAGGGCGGGAGTTGGGTCTCTTGGGGCGCAGGGAGCTGAGCCACCTCCGCCGAGACCGCATCGGCTTCGTCTTCCAGGCGTACAACCTGATCCCGGTGCTCACCGCCTACGAGAACGCCGAGACCGTGATGGCGCTCCAGGGTGTGGACGCCGACGTGCGGCGCCGGAGGATCGGAGAGCTGTTCGCCGAGATGGGGCTCGAGGGGATGGAGGATCGCCGCCCCGACGAGCTGTCGGGCGGGCAGCAGCAGCGCGTCGCGATCGCGCGCGCGATCGCCGCCGATCCCGCGGTCGTTCTCGCGGACGAGCCCACCGCCAACGTGGACTCGGAGACCGCCGACCGGCTGCTCGGTATCATGGAGAAGCTCAACCACGACCGCGGCGTGACGTTCATCTTCTCCACCCACGATCCGCGCGTGATGGAGCGGGCGCGCCGCCTGGTCAGGATCGTGGACGGCAGGGTGGACGGGGAGAAGCGGAGAAGCTAGGCTCCCGGTTGCCCCCGCCTCGGAGTCGGATCGTGAGCCAGGATCCCACCATGACCATGCTGTTCGCCGGCCTCGATTCCGCGCGCGACGCCCTGCGCCGGGCGGTCGGCGCGGTACAGCCCGAGCGACGCGGGGAGCGGCCGGCCCCGGAGCGTTGGTCGGTGTCGGAGATCCTCGAGCACCTGAACCTGGTGGAGAGCGCGGTCACGAGCATGCTCACCCGCGCGATCGACGATCCCTCCGCGTCCCAGACCGGGGGAGACACGGAGCCGCTGGACGAAGCCCGTCTGCTCGATCGAACGCGGCGGATCGAGACGATCGACCGGGCGCGCCCCTTCCGCGGCCTGGATTGGCGACAGGCCTGGAACGAGTTGACCGAGACGAGACGAGAGCTCGTAGGCGTGGTGTCGTCGACCGACGCGGCGACGCTTCGTCGCGTGCGAGCTCCCCACTTCGTCTTCGGCAACCTCGACGGACTCGACTGGGTGCGCTTCCTCGCCGGCCACGAGGAGCGACACGCCGCCCAGATCCTCGAGGTGGCGGGGGTGTGAGGCGTCAGCGATCGCCGGAGGCGGCGTGCTTGCAATCGGGCTCGCACGCTCCCTATCGTCGTGCCATGTAGTATTCCCCTACCGAAAAGGACCGTCCCCCCATGGCCGACGAGGACTGGCGGGCGAGCCTGCAGGAGCGGGTCGAGCGGCTCGAGCGCCAGGTCGAGGAGTTGGGCGCGGAGGTGGCCGCGGGCCGCGGGTCACGGCGCGCCGAGCGGCCGTCGGCCTTCCCGCCGCCCGAGTCGCAGCCGTCCCCTTCCGCCCACGGCCGACCGGAGACGCAACGGCCCCCGCGCTCGACCTGGTGGACGGTGGGCGCCGAGCGGTGGCTGGGCCGCGTGGGCGTCCTTTTCGTGGTGCTGGCGCTCGCGTTCCTGTTCCGCTACTCGATCGAGCAGGGGTGGATCACGCCGATCGTCCGACTCCTGGTCGGGATGGTCCTCGGCGTGGCGCTGCTCGTCGCGGGTCTCAGGCTGGAGGGCCCTCGCGCGCGTTACGCGGCGCTCCTGCTCGGCGGCGCCGTCGCCACGTTCTACCTCGTGGTGTACGCGTCCTTCCAGATGTACCACCTGGTACCCTTCGGCGTGGCGTTCTCGGCCATGGCGACGGTCACGGTCCTCGCCTTCGTGCTGGCAGACGGCCAGGCGTACGGCTCGCTTGCGGCCCTGGGGGTGGCTGGAGGGTTGGCGACTCCCTTCCTCATCCAAACCGGCTCGGCCAGTGTTCCGTGGCTCGTCGTCTATACCTGCCTGGTGGTCGCGGGCACGGGCGCCGTGCAGATCCGACGGGGATGGCGCGGACCACTCGTGCTCCTGGCCGTCCTGGGCTTCATCGTCATGAGCGTGGCCGTGGGCCGGGCCGGAGGAAGCGGCGAGCGTTGGCTCACGCTGGGGGGCATTCTCGTCGTGTGGGTTCACGTCGCAGGCCTGCCCCTGGCGCGCGTCCTCCTCGGGCAGCGCGATGCAGCCCGCTGGCCGACTCCGCCCCTCGGTCGTTTGGCCCAGGTGTTCGGCGTCGGGCGCGACGACCTCGACCGCACGCTGGTGCGAGCCCTGGTCGCCGGCTCGGCACTCGCGGCGTGCTTCCTCGCCGCGGCGCTGTTCGGTCTCTCCGAGCGCACGAGCGGAGGGCTCCTGATCGTGGCCGCCGCGGTGTACGCGCTGGCCGCGTGGGCCGAGCGTGGCGTCCGCCCGGTGCGGGACCCGCTCGTCGAGGCGGCGCTGGTCGTGCTGTCGGTCGGGACGTGGGTGGCGATCCGGGATGCCCACGCATTCCTGCCGCTGGCCGCCATCGCCGCATGCGCACACATCGTGCACCGGGAGTGGTCGGTTCCGGGCGCGGCCCTCGTAGGCCACGTGCTCTTCGGCATCCTGGCCTCGTGGTTCATCGGCTCGGTAGGGCCCGGGATCGCGACGGGTCGGGACGACCCGTTCGGCCGAGTGGCCCTCGGGCAGTTGGGTGCCGTGTCCCTGATGTTCGTAGCGTCGTGGCTGGTGACGAAGCGGGAGGCCATCGTCGCGTACCGACTCGGGTCGTACGTGGGCGTGCTGGCCTGGCTCGCGGCGTCGCTCCAAGGCTATCCGCACGGCGCGGGCTTGGTCACGATCGCGTGGGGCGCCTGCGGGATCGGGCTGGTCCTGCCCACCTTCGCCGCGGACCGCAAGGGTCAGCAGGCGGTCGGCCTGGCCACGCTGGGGCTGGTTGCCGCCAAGCTTCTCCTGGTGGACATGGCGGAGCTGGACCTCGTGTGGCGCATCCTCCTCTTCATGGGCTTCGGCCTCACCTTCCTGGTGGTCGGCTACTTCATCAACCGCCGGCCCGAAGCACGCTAGCGTCCCAACTCCCTCCTGCAGCGCTCGAGCGTCCACTCCGCCACGACCGGGGGCGGCCACGTCCCCGCCCGCGCGCCCTCCACCAGGCGCCGCGCCTCCTCGCGCGCGCGTTGCGCCGTCTCCTCATCGACCCACTCCCGGCCGAGTGCCTCGTCGAGCTCGTCCTCGTCCAGGAGGAGCGCGTCGCCGTCGAGCCCGACCCAGATGTCCAGGAAGAGATCGGTCGTTTCCCACCGCTCACCGTCGAGCTCGGGCGGGGTGAGGATGTTCGCATAGCATCCGGTGAACGCGCCGTCGGCGCGGTGGAAGCGGCCGATGTCGTGCCAGACTCCCGGAAAGGTGAACCAGACGATGTCGCTCCCGAGCTCGAGCACCACGTTGCCCTCGATCCGCATCGGCGGCTCGTACGGCATGTGCTCGGCGAGGGTGATCTTCACGTCTTCCCGATCGACGACCAGCGTCTGCTCGAAGATCTGCGTGCGGTTCGGGGGACGCCGATAGTGGATGCGCACGGTCGGGTGCGCGCTCATTCCTCCTCCCCTCCGCGGCCGGCCACCGCCGCCTCGACGAAGACGTCCATGATCCCTCCGCACACGGCGGGGCTCCAGGTCGTGAAGTCTTCCGTCAGCTCGACGCGTACCCGCTCGGGGCGTCCGCTCGCGATCACGCGGCGCGCCGCCTCGATCACCTCGGCCTCGCCGCATCCTCCGCCCACGGTTCCCGTGAGCCCGCGCTCGGGATCGACGACCAGGCGTGCGCCGACCTTGCGCGGGGTCGAGCCACGCGTGGCGACGACGGTCGCCAGCGCGCACGGGCGACGGGCCCGGGCCGCCGAGGTCAGCGCCTCGGTGACGAGTCGATCGTCCTGGTGGGTCATGACGTCGTCTCCTCCGTCTCCTTGAAGAACCGCTCGGCCACGCGCTCCACGTCGCGGAGCGATGCGCCCGAGCCCCCACGCCGCGCCTTCACCAGCTCGGCCGCCACCGCGACGGCGATCTCCTCGGGCGTCTCGGCACCGATGTCCAGGCCGACGGGCGCGTGGATCGCGCCCAGCCGCTCCCGCTCGATCCCGTCCTCGAGGAGTTGGACGAAGGTGGCGCGCACGCGGCGGCGGCTTCCGATCATACCGATGTAGGCTAGAGGCGGGTCCACCCGCAGCGCCCGTACCAGGCACTCGTAGTCGTAGCGGTGGCCGCGGGTCACGAGCAGCATGTGGGTCGCGTCGCCGAGAGGCACGTCCCTGAAGGGGTCGGAGAAGTCGGCCCGCACGACCGCATGCGCATCCGGGAAGCGCTCCCGGGTGGCGAAGTCGGGCCGATCGTCGAGCACCCATACGCGATAGCCGAGGTCGGCGCCGATGCGTGCCATGGGCCGGGCGATGTGACCGGCGCCGACGATCACGAGATCCAGCACCGGGCGCCGCACCTCGACGTAGACCTCGGTGCCGTCGGCCAGCGTCACGAGCCCGTCGCGGTGCCGCGGATCGGCCACGGAGGAGCGGGCCCGCTCGACCGCCTCCACGTCCACGTCGCCGGTCCCGAAGCTGCCATGCACCGTGTCGGCGCCGTCCCTTCCCACGACGACGACGATGCGCGCTCCCGCATCCTCCCCGGACACGGCGAGAAGCGACGCCGCGCTGGCGCCCGCCTGGACCGCGTCGAGCGCCAGGCGCGCGGCGGACGCCGCGTCCACGCTCACGGTCCGCGCCGCTCCTGGAACGCGGCGCGGTAGGCCTCGGGGGTGTCGATGTCGGTGACCGCGCCGGTGTCGGGCACCTCGACCAGGACCGCCTCCTCGAGGTGCTCGTGCACCACCGAACGCGCACCCTCTTCCAGGCCTCCGGCGGTCAGCTCGGGAAAGAGCGTCCGGCGGAAGAGGGCGGGGTGGCCGCGTCGGCCCCCCACCGTCGGGAGGACGATGGGTGCGTCGCCCGTCAGCAGTGCATCCACGAGCTTGGCCACGGTCTCGGGGGCGACGAGGGGGTGGTCCACCGGAAGGAACGCCACCCCCTCGACCTCGGAGCCGAGCGCGGCCAGCGCCACCCGCAACGACGCGATGGGGCCCTCCGCCGGATCCGGGTTCTCGAGCACGATGGCGCCTGCGGCTCGTGCCCGGCGGGCCTCGTCCTCCTGGCCCCCCCCCACGACGACGATGACCGGTTCGCAGCCGCCTCCCACCAGAGCACCCACCACGGCCGCGAGGAACGAACGGCCGCCGGCATCGAGCAGCGCCTTGGACTTCCCCATCCGCGTGGACTGGCCGGCGCACGGCACGACCCCGGCGACACGGGGGACCGAGCGCGTCGTGGGCCCCCTCCTCTTCCTGCTCCAGAAGGCGCTCACGTCGGGAAGGTCTCGTAGAAGCGTCGATCGTCGCGGGCCAGGTCCACCAGGAGGGACGAGGGCGAGAAACGGTCACCGAGCTCGGACTCGAGTACCCTGATGCGCCCGAGCACCCCGCGCGTGTGGAGACTGTCCGCGAAGCGGAGCAGCCCGCCCCTGAACGGGGGAAAGCCGGTACCCATGATCATCGCCAGGTCGACCTCGGCGGCCGTGGCCACGATGCCGGCGGACAGGACGCGGGTCGCCTCGTCGATCATGGGAAGCACCAGGCGGCGCCGGATCACGTCGGGCGCGATCCGCCCCTTCCGCCTGCGACCCACGGAGATGCCCAGGTCGTCGTACACGCTCTCGTCCACGCCCTTCGCCTTGCCTTCGTCGTACGCGTAGAAGCCACGGCCGCCCTTCCGCCCGAGGCGGTCTCTGGCGCCGAGGGCGACGAGAGGCGGGGCGGGCGCGAAGCGCTCGCCCAGCGCTTCGTACATGGAGACGCCCGCATGGGTCGACACGTCGATGCCGACCTCGTCAAGCAGTCGCAACGGGCCCATCGGCAGCCCGAAATCCCGGGCCGCGCCGTCGATCTCCTCCACGGTGGCGCCGTCGGCGAGCAGCCAGCCGGCCTCGTTCAGGTAGGGGGTGAGAATCCGGTTGACCAGGAAACCGGGGCCGTCCCGGACCACCACGGGCACCTTCCCCAGGCGGAGCGCCAGGGCGTAGACCGTGGCGACCGTGGCGTCCGTCGTGGCGGATCCACGCACGACCTCCACGAGCGGCATGCGATGGACCGGGTTGAAGAAGTGCATCCCGCAGAAGCGTGTGGGGCGGCGCAGCGCACCGGCCATCGCGTCCACGGAGAGCGAGCTGGTGTTCGTGGCCAGGATGCACACGCCCGATACCTGCGTTTCCGCCTCGGCCAGCACCTGGCGCTTCACGTCCAGCTTCTCGACCACGGCCTCGACCACGACGTCGGCGGCCCCGAAGCCCGCGTAGTCCAGGCCGCCGCTGATGAGCTCCATCCGCTGCGTGGCCTCGCGCCGGGTGATCCGACGCTTCTCCACCGCCTTGTCGAACAGCGCTCGCGCGTGACGGAGCCCACTCGTCACCGCCTCGTGCCGGATGTCTTTCATGCGCACACGGATCTCGTGGTCGGCCGCGAGGTGCGCGATGCCGCCCCCCATCACCCCGGCGCCGATCACGGCGAGCGTGTCCACGTCGGCAGGGTCCACGGCCGGGTCGGACACGCCGGTTCCCTTGCGGGCCGCCTCCCGCAGATGGAAGACGTGGATCAGGTTCTTGCTCACCGCTCCCACGACCAGCTCGGCGGCGGCGCGCGCCTCGGCCTCGAGGCTTCGGCTCACGCTTCCGCCCAGGCGCTTTCGCAGGATCTCCAGGATCTTGAGCGGGGCGGGATAGTGCCTGCCCGCCGTTGCGAGCACGCGCTTCCTGGCGGTGGTGAGCACCGCGAGGCGTCCCGGCGCGGTGTCCTCCACCAGCCGCTTCGCCACCGAGCGACGCGGGCGCGACGATCCCGGCGGGAGGTCGATGGCGCGCAACGCGAACCCGATCACGCGATCATGGAACTGTCCGGCGGGGAGGATCTCCCCGGCAAAGCCGACGCGGCCGGCCTTGCGGGCGTCGACGAGCTTCCCGGTCAGGAGGAGGTCGAGCGCCGCCTGCAGTCCGATGAGGCGCGGCAGCCGCGTCGTACCCCCCCATGCGGGGAGAATGCCGAGCTGAACCTCGGGCAGGCCGATGCGCGTCTTGGGCGAATCGGACAGCACCCGGTGCCGGCATGCGAGCGCCAGCTCCACGCCGCCACCCACGCAGACGCCGTGTATGGCGGCCACGGTCGGGATCCGAAGGCGCTCCACGGCGTTGAAGACCTCCTGGCCGCGGCGGATCTCCCGCTCCGCTTCGACCGGATCCTCCAGAGACGCGATGGTGGCCACGTCCGCTCCGGCGATGAACGAATCGTCCTTTCCGCTCCGCACCACCACCACCTTCACACGTCCGGCCTCCGCCGCCCGACGGCTCTGCTCGACCACTTCGACCAGCCGAGCCATGACCGCTTCGGTCAGGACGTTGAGCTTGCGCTCCGGATCGTCGAAGGTGATCCAGCCGATCCCCCGCTCGTCGATCTCGAACGTCGGACTGGGAGACATGGCGGGGGCGGTGTCCATCCTGCTTGCTCCGTGGAAGGCGCGCTGAGGTCCCGGGGTGGGGAGTCCACCCTGGACAATACCCAACAGCGCCGCGAACGAAAGCCGCCCCGGCACCATGCGGAGTGCCGGAGCGGCCTGGATCCGAGCGACTGGCCTCGCGCGCCTAGAGCTTGACCCGCTCCTCGGCGTTCTCGCGCGAGAGCGTGACCTGGTTCGGCTCGCCGCGCTGGACGTCGATCGGCACGTTCCAGTAGAGCTCCGTGTAGGGCAGCTCGTAGCGAGCCGTCACCCAGTACTTCCCGGGCTTCACCTCGAGGTGGTTCCGGGCGACCCCGTTGGCGTCCGTGGTGTCCACGGCGCCCTCGAGTCCGGACGCACGCGCCTTTTCGATGAAGATGTCCCCCACGTCGGCGAAGGCCTCGTCGGCCCAGTTCTCCTTGAGGATCCGGATGGAGTCGGACTGACGGATCGTGGCCTTCTGGAGATCGTCGAACTCCTTGAACGCCTGGTCCATCTCCCGCTCCACGCGGCCGAGCTGGGAGTCGAACTCCTGGAACTCGCGGAAGAGCGCCACGTAGCGCGACTCGCCACGTGAGTATTGCTGCATCGTCGTGGTGATCTTCTGGAGCGTGTCGCGCAGCGTGTTCCAGCGGCTGGTCGCCTGCTGCCAGCGCTGCTGGGCCTGGGCGACCTCCTCGCGGGCGTCCAGCAGCTCCTGCGGGATCGCCGGCTCGGGTGAGGGGAACGCCCTGGTCAGGGAGTCGAACACCGCATCGCGATCGAACGGGAGGAGCTCGACCTGGATGTCCGGCAGCGGCTGCGTCACACTGCCCCCGCCTTCGGGATTGTCCACTGTCACCTGCATGGTCACGACGACCTGCGCGGGTCCGCAGGCACCCGCCGCGAGCAGCAGCGCCAACACGAATGGAACTCTCGTACGCCTCATTTCGGTCTCCGTCGCTCGGTCCGGAAAAGAAACGGCCCGAAGGTACCATGGCCCCCCGGGAGGATCAACTTCCTGGCAGGCGGTCAATCTAAGGGGACCGGGCCCGTTTTCGCACCCTCCCCAGAGGCGTGCGGGGGTAGGGGCATGAAAAAGGCGCCCGGAGGCGCCTGGGTGCAACGGCGGGCGACGTGTCGCGAGGCCTACGGCACGACGTCGGGCAGGATGAAGTTGGTCGGATTCACCGGGATGCCGTTCATTTGCACCTCGTAGTGCAGGTGCGACGACGTCGCGATCCCCGTGCTGCCGACCTGTGCGATCACGTCCCCGCGGGAGACCTCCTGACCCACGCGCACCAGGAGCTTGGAGGCGTGTCCGTAAAGCGTCCTGTAGCCGTAGCCGTGATCGAGCTCCACCGTCAGCCCGTAGCCGACCACCCAACCTGCGCGGACGACGCGCCCCTTCGCAGCCGCGAAGATCGGCGTACCCTTGGGCGCGGCCAGGTCGATCCCTTCGTGCGGGAGCGGCCGGTTGTGGATGGGGTGCATCCGGGACTTCGAGAACCGGCTCGACAGCAGCCCGGAGGTGGGGAGGATCGAAGGCGTCGACTCGAGCAGGTCCCGGTGCGCGCGCAGCGAGTCGTCGGCTTCGTCGAGGGAGACCGCCAGCAGGCGGGCTCGGCGCTGCAACGCGTTGAGGTCGTAGGAGACCGCGTAGGCGTCCTTGGCGGCAACCGAGTCCACGCCCCACATCGGATAGGACTCGAGGGACCCGAGCCCAGGACCTCCGACGCCTGCCTCCAGGACCTCGGGGTCGATGGCGTCCAGTCCCGCCACCGTTCGGATGCGCGCGTCCTTCTCGGTGAGCTCGTCCACCGTGCTCTCGAGCTGGCCCACGCTGGTGCGGAAGCGCTGGAGCTCGGAGTTGAGGGCTTCGTTACGCGCCTGCAGCTGCCGATTCCGAATCCTCGCGGTCGCATCGGAGGCGGCGGTGAGGCCCAAACCGAAGAGAACCAGAGCGACGACGCTACCCGCTCCGACCACGGCCCGAACGGCTCGGGCCGACACGGTGTACTGCCGGACGGGGGTATCCTCGCCACGCACGACGAGGAAGGTCCACCGATCACCGGTCATACGGCGCTCTGGGTTTCCGTCAACAGGAAGCCCTCCGAGCCAGGCAACTCGTCGCCGTCGAGGAGGGTGCGAACACGGCCCCGAGGGGCCGGATGCATCCAGAACACCGGATGCATCTAAAACAAAGGTAGGCCGCGCTCGTTCGGAGAGTCAAGCAGATGTTTCCCATTGCCGTCCGGGCGACCACTCGGGCCCGAATCGCACCCGAAGATCGAGACACGAGGCGGTGATTCCCCGTCATTCCGCCCATGAAGCGTCGACCCGCGGGAAGAGCGGATCGCCCTTCGTGACCCGGCGTCCGGATACCTCCAGCGCGCGGGCGACGGCGAGGGTCGGCACCTCGTCGAGACCGAGTCGACGGGCCAGCTCCGCCATCCGAGAGGGCGCGACCGGCTCGAAGAGAGCGCACAGCGCGACGAGCGCGCGCACGAGGGTCGTCAGCGTCTCGTCCAGCGCCCCCGCCGCGTCCGGGTCCTTGGCCTGCGCCCACGGCTGGCGCTCCTCCACGTATCCGTTGGCGGTGCGGGCCAGCTCCATCGCCGCGGCCAGCGCATCGTGGATGCGGAAGCGCGCCATGTTCTCGCGCGCCGCCGAGAAGGCGGTGTCCAGGGCGTCGTCCAGGCCCACGCCCGGCGCATCGGGTACCACGCCACCACGGTACTTCCCGATCATCGAGACCACGCGGCTCGCCAGGTTGCCCAGGACGTTGGCGAGCTCCCCGTAGCGGACGAGGAAGCGCTCCGGCGTGTACGAGGCGTCGGAGCCGGTGGGCATCTCGCGCATCAGGTACCAGCGCACGGCGTCCGTGCCGAACTCTTCGCGCAGGGCCAGCGGATCGACCACGTTGCCGAGGGACTTCGACATCTTGGTGTCGCCGACCACCCACAAGCCGTGCGACAGGATCTGTCTCTGTACCGGCAGCCCTACGGCCATCAGCAAGGTGGGCCAGTACACGGCGTGCGTGGTGATGATGTCCTTGCCCATCAGGTGCAGATCGGCCGGCCACCACGACCCGGCGACGTCGTCGAATCCCTGCTCGCCCGGGGCACGCTCGGGATGGATCGCGCCCGAGGCCGTGACATAGTTGATGAGGGCGTCCACCCACACGTAGGCCACGTGCTCCTCGTCGAACGGGAGGGGGATGCCCCAGCGCACGCGCGTACGCGGCCGCGAGATGGACAGGTCCTCGAGGGGCTTCGCCAGGAAGCCCAGGATCTCGTTGCGTCGGACGTCCGGGACGATCCAGTCGGGGTTGTCCTCGATGTGCTTCACGAGCGCGTCCTGGTACGCGCTCATCCGGAAGAAGTAGTTGACCTCCTCGACGTGTTGCGTCGGACGGCCGCAGATGGGACAGGCGTTGTCCGGGGCCAGGTCCTTCTCGGTCCAGTAGCGCTCGTCCGGGACGCAATACCACCCGCTGTACGTGCTCTCGTAGATCTGGTCGCGGTCCCACAGGCGTTGAAGAAAGGCCTGCACGACGGCGATGTGCCCCGGCTCGGTCGTGCGTATGAAGCGGTCGTGGCTGATCCCGAGCGTGCGCCAGGCGGCCTCGAACCGCTCGGCCATCTGGTCGCACAGCACGAGGGGCTCCACGCCCCGACGCGCGGCCTCCTCCTGGATCTTCTGGCCGTGCTCGTCGGTGCCGGTCAGGAAGAACACCTCCTCTCCGTCCTGCCTGTAGAACCGTGCGAGCACGTCGGCGAGGATCGTGGTATAGGCGTGCCCCAGGTGGGGCTCCCCCGACGCGTAGTAGATGGGCGTCGTGAGATAGCGCCGGCGTCGCTGGCTCACCCCTGTGGGTCTCCCTTCCGATTCCTGGAGTGGTCGTCCCGCCGCCCCTGGGAGACCTCCTTCTTGAGGTCGTCCAGGGCCAGCGTCCTGCGCTCACCTTCATGATCCCGCAGCGACACGGTCTCGCGCCAGATGTCGACGGCGACGACCTTCTCCTCGCCGCGGTCCGTGCGCAGCATCTTGCCCTCGCGGGGGAACCGCCTGCGGGCCTCCACGTAGGTGCGATGCTCGTACATCAGGCAGCACATGAGCCGGCCGCAGCATCCGGAGATCTGGGCGGGGTTGAGGGAGAGGCGTTGATCCTTGGCGAGCTGCAGGCTGACCGGCTTGAGCTCGGGCAGCCAGGTGGAGCAGCACAGCTCGCGGCCACAGCGGCCCACGCCGCCCAGAAGCGCGGCCTCGTCCCGCACCCCGATCTGCCGGAGCTCGATGCGCGTGCGGAAGGTGCGGGCGAGATCGCGGACCAGCTCGCGGAAATCGACGCGCCGGTCCGCGGTGAAATAGAGGAGGAGCTTGTTGCGGTCGAACTGCCACTCCGCCTCGGTGACCTTCATCTTCAGGCCGTGGCGCTGCACGATCTTGCGCGCCTCGCCCCGGACGCGCTCCTCGTCCCCGTGCAGGGTGTCGGAGCGCGAGACCTCGTCGGAGCGGGCGACACGCAAGACGCGCTTTTCGGGCGTGGGCGTTGCGCACCCACCCGACGAGGAGCACTTGCGCTCGGCGATCACGCCGACGGCCGAGACCTCGCCGAGGTCCTCGCCCCGGTCCGCCTCGACCACGACGGGCAGCCCCGGGCGCAGGTCCAGATCGGGTCCGTAGGTGAAATACCCCTTGCGGGTGCCCTTGAAGCGCACCTCGGCGAAGCCTCCCATGCCGGTGCTACACCTCCCGCCAGGCGCCGATGGACTCGAACTTCGCCCACCGCTCCTCGAGGAGGCGCTCGGTCGGCAGGGCACACAGATCGTCCACCACGCGCGTGAGGGCGCCTCGGAGGTTGTCCGCGGCGGCGTCCCAGTCCCCGTGGGCGCCGCCGGCGGGCTCCGGCACGATCTCGTCGCACACGCCCAACTCCGCCAGGTTGCCGGACGTCAGGCGCAGCGCCTCGGCCGCCTTCTCCCGGTGCTCCGCGGAGCGCCACAGGATCGCGGCGCAGCCTTCGGGCGTGATGACCGAGTAGATCGCGTGCTCGAGCATCAGGATCCGGTCCGTCACCCCGAGGGCGAGCGCTCCTCCCGAACCTCCCTCTCCGATGACCACGCTCACGAGGGGGGTGGGCAGACGCGCCATCTCGCGCAGGTTCATGGCGATCGCCTCGGCCTGTCCCCGCTCCTCCGCGCCGATGCCCGGGTACGCGCCGGGGGTGTCGATGAGGGTAATCACCGGACGGTGGAACTTCGCGGCCATCCGCATGAGGCGCAGCGACTTGCGGTACCCTTCGGGGTGAGGCATGCCGAAGTTGCGCCGCAGGTTCTCCTTCATGTCCCGGCCCTTCTGGTGGCCGATGACCATGACGGAGCGGCCGTCCAGGCTCGCCCACCCGCCGACGATCGCCTCGTCGTCACGGAACGCGCGGTCGCCGTGGAGCTCGATCCAGTCGGAGAAGATCCGGTCGATGTAGTCGAGGGAGTAGGGGCGGAGCGGATGGCGGGCGACCTGGACCTGCTCCATGGGGCGCAGGTTGTCGTAGGTCTGCTCCTTGAGGGACTGGAGCTTCTCACGCAAGACGATCACCTCCGCTGAGACGTCGATGCCCTTGCGCTCGGCGAGGCCCAGCAGCTTGTCGATCTGCTCCTGGATCTCGATGATGTCGCGTTCGAACGCGAGATGCGAGGCAGTTGCCACATGCCTTCCTGGTCGGTATTGGCGGGAACGTTAACCTCGCCGCGGCCGCCCGGGGTCCGCAAGCGAGGGCACCCGGTCGGGTCCACGGGCGGAGGTCCCGGGTGGGGGCGTCAGCTCCGAATGACCTCGAAGGCCTCGACCTCGGTGAAGCGCTTCAGCCTGCCCCAGTAGCGGGCGTAGGCCTGGGCCATGCGGGGCGCCAGGTCCATTCGGGTGGCGCCGACGTCCTGGTACGCGGTCAGGAGCTCCAGCTTGTCCATCATCTGATCGCCCACCTCCTCCATGCGCGTCGGCCTGAATTCTGCGGTGGTCGCGGTCTGGTACCCGAGGATGAGCGGCACCGAGGCGAGCGTCGATTTCGCGATCCGGAACGCTTCGCGGCGCGCCGGATGCTCGTCGTCCATGGCGGGCACGAAGAGGACCTGGGGCCGGAAGTCCTTGGCCACGCGCTTGACGAGGGATACGCGACCTTCCGTGCTCTCCATCGCAGCCTCGTCGATCATCAGCCGTGCGCCCAGGCGTCTCGAGGCCTCCTGCGCGGCCTGGAAGCCCGAGCGGTCCGTGTCCGCGTCGTCCCGGCAGAGTGGGAGGATCATCACGTCGGCCCCCGTCCGCCGGTACTTCAGGAGCGTGGCGCCACAACCCATCTCCACGTCTCCGACGAGCCCCCCCACCGCCAGAACGGCCGGCCGGAGCATGGCGACCGTCCGGCCGACGAGATCGGCCACCTTCCGGACGAAGTCCTCGCTGTCCAGCGGCTTCGTCAGCACCTCGGTCGCCCCGGCGCGGTAGGCTTCCTCCTGATAGTGGGTGCCGGTGTAGCCGGTGATCGCCATGATCGGTAGCGAGGGGTGCACGGACCGCGCGATCCGGCAGAGCTCGAAGCCGTCCAGGCCAGGGAGGTTGAGGTCGGTGATGAAGAGGTCCCACTCCTGCTGGCGAAGGAGCGTCGCCG
>Ga0307423_1000725_pt1 | contig 21754 bp, 25 predicted proteins | sample SalMarWE160310MG_FD_202154 | JGI IMG/M metagenome (GOLD analysis project Ga0307423, IMG submission 202154) | Salt marsh sediment microbial communities from the Plum Island Ecosystem LTER, Massachusetts, United States - WE1603-10 | ecosystem: Environmental > Aquatic > Marine > Intertidal zone >...
AGCCGCTCCTCTAGAGGCTTTGACCGGAGGCTACGGCCCTCCCACCCTTCAGCTCCATACTCCAATTCTTTGAAATCGGCAATCTAATTCCAGACTCCTCAGAGTATGAAACTGGATACGCCCAGACGGGGCGGTGTGAGGTAAAGGATCGAAAGTTGAAGCATCGAGACATGGTTCTGTGAGCCATAGCTGACGTACGGGAAATCGGCCGTACCGAGATAGACCATCATATCCCTGCGTGGCGTTCTACCGGCGAGACTACTCGTTAGAGACATAATAAGAACGCGGATCAGGGCGCGAAACAACAACCACCGTGGATGGATCCTTGTGTGGGATCCTGCGGTACGGACCAATTCCTCCCGGCGGGACTCGGGCAGGGGTGACCGTTCGACCCATGATTTCAGCGTGCGGCCGAGAATGAGATCTGTCTTATCCCTCCTGACTAACTCACGTGAGTTCATATAACGCCTCGAATACCATTTCAGGTCGCAATCCAAGTTTTTTCTTCAGGGTTTCACGGCCGTAGTGCAGCCGTGATTTTACCGTTCCAACCGGGATATCTAATGTTTCGGCGATCTCACTTAGCGAAAGATCATTCACATAGTAGAGCACGACTACGATCCGCTGCGGCGGGGGCAGCGACGAGACAGCCTGCTGAACCCAACGAATCTCCTCGTCAATTTCTGCCATTCGCTGGACCGAAGGCTTACGCTCACGGGTAACCCAATCACCCATCTCGCGCAGGAATCGCAGCCAACGGCTTCTGCGCTTCATCCAGGTATAGGCCAGATTGGCGGTAATACGGTAAAGCCAGGGTTGAATCGGTCGGTCTGAGTCGATGCGATGGGCGAAGCGGTGCAGGCGTAGAAAGACATCCTGGACCAGATCGGCTGCTGTTTCCGGCTCTCCAGTAATTGCCAGCGCGGTACGATAGACCATGGAGCGGTGACGGTCGTAAAGCTCACCAAGGGCTTCTAGGTCGCCGTCCTGCAGTTTTAGGACCAGAGCCTTGTCATCGTTAGAGATCGTTTGTTCCACTTTTACCCTGCTTGCCATTAATATACCAAGCTTTCAGCGGCGCGGTTCAATCGAATTTCTATCCTTCTTCAGGGGCAGCTATTCGCGCGGCTGAAATTTTCTATATTCCATAATGCGCTCGCTGGCAGGCTTTCAACCCGCACCCCGCATAAATCAGGCTGGTAGGCTACCCAGCGCGGCGCCTGGTAGAGCGGCAGTGCCGGCAGGTCTCGTCCAAAGCTCCCTTGCAGGCTCTGCATCGCCGCCTCTCGCACAGCGGGATCGAACCCGCCCAACAGCAGCCGGTCACAGGCCTGGCTATAGGCCAGGTCATTGTAGCCGCCGGCATTGACACCGAATGGATTTGCGTCCGTCGGGATCTCGCGGGCGGCCATCATCTCGCACACTCCACTAAGCCAGACCGGCCAGCGCAGGACGGTCATATCAAATGTGCGCCCGAAAACCGGCCCAGCCGGCCAAGGCTCGAGCCACTCGTCCAGGGTGATCTGGTGCAGGCTGACCTCGATCCCGCAGGCTGCCAAATCGCGCTTCAGCCATTCCCCCAGCGCTGCGTCCAGATCCGAGTCAGTCGACAAGAATTCAACCTGCAGATGGCTGCCGTTGAAAACACCCGGCACCCCCCATGAAACGCGCGCGCTGCCCGGATCGTCTTCAACCTCCACCCAGCCAGCACTCCGGATCAGGGCCGCACCTGCTTCCGGATCGAATTCCGGCAGGACGAGCTCGGGATCGGCGTCAGGATGATCCTGTGGCAGGAAAGACTGCGGGAGGGTGCCGTACTTTCCGAAAAGCGATTCCGCCAGGCCAACCCGATCGAGGCATGCTGCGATCCCCTGCCGGACAGCCGCCGCCTGGAAGTACATCTCTCCCGAGCGGTTGATGGGAGAGGTATTAAACAGGAGGCTGCTGATTTCGGGCGCGGGTGCCCAACTTAAGTTCACACTTCCATCCTCCAGGTAGGGTGCGAGCAGGTCACCATCCAGCGCTGAGAGGGTGGATTCGTCCAACAGATCACACTCACCGGTAAGAAGCTGCTGCAGTGCAACCCGGCTGTCATCACCAATAAAACGGAATACCACCCGGTCAAACGGTGGTGGGGTTGGCTCTTTCCTCAGGTAGAACGGGTTGGGGGTCAGGTTGATGCGTTCACCCGGCTCCCAGGAATCGATCTGATAGGCACCCCATCCCAGGGGGGTGCGCACGGCCTGATCAGCACCGAGTAGTTCGCTCGGAGCCAGGTCCGCCAGCTGGTGTTCCGGCAGCGGCTGCCAGAAGAGCGTGGCATAGTCGGGATCGAAATAGCCTGGAATTCCGGTCCAACGAACCGTCAGATCATCGCTGGCGCTGTAGGAAGCTGTGCGATCGATCAGGTATTTGGTAGTGGGTATCTCGCTCGATGAATCGAGGTGGAAAGAGAAAACCGAGTCGGAGGCCAGCAGCGCTTCACCATCCGACCAACGCCATCCGTCCTGCAGATGGAAGTCGACTCGCATGCGTTCCATCGCGATCTCGCCGCCCTGGTACTGCGTAATGCACTCCGGCCCACGGCAGCCCTGTGGCAGGTAGGGGTCACCGACTCGCAGATTTTCCGCCTGCATCGTGACCGGATTCAGGTAAACATCTGATTCGGCGACGTTGATCCCCTCCAGGATGACGCCGCCATTTTCCAGGCCGGGAATTTCGGTCAAGATAACAGGCTGAACCTGGTAATCAATTAAATCGAAGGGACCATCGTAAATTGCCTGAAGCACGCTGCCTGCCTCAAGGGCGGTATCCCCATGAATGAAGGCCTCGCTGTAGATAAAAAGCGATTCGGGTTCCTGGCGTAAGCAAACGATAAGCGTTTCCGGAGGTGGGGCCGGCGGCGTTGGTGTGAAATTTTCTTGGACGGTCCCAGTTGGAACGATCAGCGTTAAGGGTACATCGACCACCTTGCTCCCGCGGCAGGAAGCCAACAGCAGTGCCGCCACACCCATCGTAACCAGGGTGGTCAGCGATATCCGGCGGACCGGACGACCTGGATATTTCTCAACCTCATTCATCATGATCCCCCTCTTGGGCTCGTTTCAACGCCGCTACGGTTTCCTGGTCCTCGGTATCAAGGTCCGCGCTGGCCAGCAAATCCGGCCGGCGCTGCATCGTTCGTAAGAGCGATTGTTCTCGCCGCCAGGCTTCAATCCGGCCGTGATCTCCGGAACGAAGTACTTCCGGCACCTCCCAGCCACGGTAAACAGGCGGGCGGGTGTAATGAGGATACTCGAGCAAGCCCGCCGCGTGTGAATCGTGAATCGTCGCCTGATCATCGCCCAGCACACCAGGCAGCAGCCGGGCAACGGCATCGATCAGGATCATCGCCGGCAGCTCCCCCCCGGTGAGGACGAAATCCCCGATCGAAATTTCATCAGTGACAAGATGCTCGCGAATGCGCTCATCGACACCTTCATAGCGACCGCAGATCAAACCCAGTCTCGCTTCCCGGGCGAATTCATGTGCCATGCGCTGGTTGAAAACCTGTCCCTGAGGTGTCAGCAGAACGATACGGGCAGATTCGAGATCTTGCTCGAACACACTTTCAACGGCCTGAAACACGGGTTCTGGCTTCATCACCATCCCGCCTCCACCACCGTAAGGTTCATCGTCGGTCGTGTGGTGACGGTCGTCGGTGTAATCCCGCAGGTTGTGCAGGCAAATCTTAACTAATCCTGCCTCCTGTGCTTTTCCAAGCACACTGGAGGCTAGATAGGCCGTCATCACTTCTGGAAAAACACTGAAGACATCGAAACGCATGCTGCGATCACCATGATCAGACCGCCTCAAGTGGGATCAAGGCGGCATAGAGCGCATCTTTCGATTATAGAGGCAGAATTCCGAATCTCAAGTTGAACTTCATCCGTTAAAGGACAGTTATGAGGGATGTATTACGAGAGCCAGAATCAATTCCCGAATTGTCCCGGATCGGCCGGCCGCCAGACGCCAGTTGGTCTTATCAACTACTTACGCGAATGCGCGATTGAATCACACAGATCTTCGTCGCAGTATCAGGCTCAGCGCTGCCAGCGACAAACTTAACGAAGCCAGCGCGATCTCGCTGATGCGGAGCCCTGATAAACCCGGCGCTGCGCTGGGCTCGGACCGGGAAAACTCCGGTTGGACCTCAGCCCTATTTTCAATCGCATCGCTGGCTGACTCCGAGACCATCGGGGCCGTTGCTGTCGCCAGGGCGAGAGCCTCGTCCGCCGCGGCGCGCATTTCAGCACCAATTGTCGACAGCGGGGTGGCGGAATACTTCATTGCCCCTGTCTCCAATTCACCTTCTCCAGCGAGCGGTGCCGCTTGTTCGGGCTCGGCTGCCGATTCTGCTCCGGCTGCATCGAGCATCGGTCCCTCGGCAGGCGCTTCTGGCCCCTGCGCAGCGAGCGCGGGAGCTTCCTCTGCCGGGGCTTCGAACATCTGTGCTTCGCCGGCTGGCTGTATCGCGCGTTGAACCGATGCGGGAGTACCCATCAAATCGACACTGAAAAGAACGACGAAGGCCAGCGCGCTCAAAGCGCTCGCCAGCTGGAGCACGGGAAATCGGATCCCCCGGCGAGCACCAACCATCTCGGGACTCAGGATGAAGCTGCGTGGTAAGCGCTTTGCTGGAATCGAGCGGGCAGCATTAACGACGCTCCGCAGTTCGAGCAAAGCTCTCCTCAGGTCAGGATCGGAGGATAGACGCGCCTCAAGCTCAGCCACATCCGCCTGGCTGAGCTCGCCGTCAATATAAGCCGAAAGACGTTCCAGGTCGTCGGCGGGGAGTTGCTCTATCAAGGTCATCTCAATTCGTCTCATCTTCCAGACGATATTCGGCCGGTAAAAGTTCCCCCTGCAGCTTCAGGCAATCCCGCAGGCGGCCGCGGGCCCGGGCCAGGCGACTTTTAATCGTACCAACCGGTACGTCGATGACCCGTGCAGCTTCGCGGTAATCGTATCCCTGAACGTCGACCAGGACGGCTACCACGCGAAATTCGTCCGCCAGCGAATCGAGGCAGCCCTCGATCGCCTGGAGCAGCTCGCCACGTGCCGCTTCCTGTTCTGGATAGGGAACACCTGAATGAAACAGGTCCTGGGTGTCTTCGAGCCAATCATCTCGCTCTTCGGTCAGTTCATCGAGCGAAGCCGCCGGCCGGCGCTTGCGCCGGCGCAGTTCGTCATAACAGGCGTTGGTCACAATCCGCATCAACCAGGCGCGGAAGGAACCTCCCCTGAAGCGTTTTAACCCGCGGTAGGCTGAGATGAACGCTTCCTGTACCGCGTCTTCGGCCTGGGAGGCGTCACTCATGATCCGATAGGCGAGGTTGAACGCCAGCCCCTGGTACTCAATCACCAGGCGGTTGAAAGAATCCAGATCGCCCCGCTTGGCGGTGCGGATCAGTGCTGCCTCGTCCATATGGAACTGATAATAACCTCCCCGGTTGGACGACGCAATCAGGCTTCAGCGGCGGCGCGGGCGAAGGTAGAATGCCCAGATGCCGATCCGCCACCCGGTCAACACAAGCGCCGAAACACCAACCATAACAAGCACGAACACCGGCAGGATTGGTGCACCGAGGAGCAGACCACGCAGCCAGCCTCCGAGTGGGGCTGCCAGCAGCGCAGCCAGCGGAGTGCGCCAGAACACACTCTTGACCTCACTTGCCGTGGCTCCAAAAAGACCGAGCCAGGGAGCAACGAGCAGCCATGCGGCAAGGAAGGGGACGAACGTCGCCAGCATGCGTTCCACAGATCCGGCGGCCAGCTCTTCATGGCTGGCAAAGCCGATCGTGGTGATGAGGCCAAAAGCAAGCACATCACCTATGACGAGGCCAGTTCGCTGTGGTCTAGAGAGGAGGTTCATCGTCTGCCAATTCTATTGGGTTTGGACCGGAGAGCATACCAATTAATCCACCTGCACTCTCCGGATGTAGCTGAGGGTTTATCGGTAGGTTCAAGAGGATTCCCATCCGGCTAGAAGGACATTAGGGCATGCGGATCATTCGATTCTGCTCATCGACCAGCACTTAGCGTGCTGAACGGGTGTTTCGGTCAATTCAAAACCCATGATGATGACTTGCTCGCCGCTGGACATGCACCTGGATGCAGCACCATTTACAGCGATGCCGCCTGAGCCTGGCTCGCCAGCGATCACATATCCGTCTCGAGCCATTCTCCGCTGTCGTTGCTGACCACCAGCAATTTCTCTCCGGCCCACAAGCCGGCCCGCTCGATCAGCTCACAATCGGTGGTGATGCTTCCGATGTGAGCCGGGTTTGCTTCGGTAGTCGTTGCATTGTGGATATTCGATCTCAAGACTCAGCGCAAGGCAGCCTCACAATTCAAACCCGTATCGTTCACACCAGGGAAATTGTACCCGCTCTCTTCGAGAGGGCGCTGCAAAGCGCACCAGGCTCGTTGTCGGTACTAGCCATTGCCCGGGCTGAGGTATGATTCCAACCGCTTATGGCCAAGACGTCCTCCCTCCAAGCCCAACTGGCTTCTTACCGGGCAAAGACCTACCGCACTGCCACAGGCAGTAGGCTGCATACCCTCGACGAAGCGGTGGACTTTATTGACACCTGCGGCCTGGCAACCCTGTGGCCGGTGAAGGGTGTCGACCTGCCCAGCTTATGGATTGCCGTTGCAGGCGACCGCCCCGTGGCGGACGCCCACGATGATCCTGGCCATATCACCTGGCGCTGGAAGGATCAGCTTCTTGACCAGCGCCGTGTATATTATGGCAAGCTCTTACGCGGCCGAGCTACCTTTGCCAGCCTCGAGATGCTCCCCTATCTGTACGCCCTTGCTCCGCGCGTTGCAGATCTCGATGATTACCGGCTGGCATATGACTCGGGCCAACTCACCTATGAAGCGAAGCAAATTGGTGATGCGCTGCTGCAGGAAGGTCCGCTCCACACAATCGACTTGCGTCGATTTGCACATCAGAGCGGGGATTCGGCCAAGAGCCGCTTTGAACGTGCATTGACTGTCCTCCAGCGAGGGCTGTGGGTAGTCCCGATCGGTGTGGCGGAAGTGGGCGCCTGGCGCTACGCATTCATCTATGATCTCTTTGACCGCTGGTTCGATCAGATCCCGCAGCAAGCTCGACCCATACGTATGCGGATGGCACGTGAAAAGGTCCTTGGCACGTGCCTGCGGTTAAGCGGCGCTGCTCGCGAGGCGGAGCTGGCACGCATGCTCAGTTGGCCAATTGCCGAGGTCCGTCAAACACTGGAGCACCTTGCAGACCAGGGAGTTGTATTCTTCGAACCCGAGCTGGGCTGGGTTATCCAGGATCTCGCAGCCGGTACTTCGTGAAGCTTCCAGCTCGAGCCGTTAAGGGTAAAATATGGTGGACAATGGCTACTCAGTACTCCAGGAGGTAACAATGGCGATCGATCCGGTATGTAAGATGAAAGTGGATGAGGCTACAGCACAGTGGACCTCGGAATACAAGGGCCAAAAGTATTATTTCTGTGGCCCTGGCTGCAAGCAGTCCTTCGACAAGAATCCGGAGCAGTACCTGGCAGAAGGCGGTGAAGCTGGAGATGCGGGCCATCATCACGCCGGGTAAGTGAGACCTGAACTTGCAGAATCCCTGACTCAACTATATTAAGAAAAGAAGCACGGCCTGGGCCGTGCTTCTGCCATACTCCTGAGTAACGGTTCAGTCGAGTTCGATTTGAACGATGACACGCGAGTTCGAAGCCCGTACAAGGTCGTCAGCGTTCCAATCGCCCTGCCCATCGCCTCGAACATCAAAGTACCTTGCGCTGCCCGGCCTGCGGTGGAACATGCTGCGCAAGCCACCCACCACCTGTTCCGGTTCCTCGAAGACCTCGGCCCGGCCCGGCCTCCAGCGCCCGTGCAGGCAGGCTTCAATCGAAGCACCACCGCGCAGGTTCCGCCACCACGTACGCTCCCGTGTACTTATGACCAGCAGTTGCCGGGAATTTTCCTCATCAACGAGGTAGTTCACGGGTAGATCGATCTGGCGTCCAGTTTTCCTTCCGGTGATCCGCAGCACGAGCATGCTCCCACTCATAAAAAAGTGTAGCGGCGAGCAGAGCAGCGGAATGACCAATCGGTTGTACCACATCCTGGTAATCCTTCCTGTAATGCTGCCAGATCCAGGTTATTCCGTGTGGACCGTCAGTTCACCGACAAAACAGGCCAGATCAACCCGCACGCGGCGTTCGGCGTGTGCAAAGCCTTCTGTCGCGACGTTGACCGGCACCAGAAAACCGCCATAGCGATTTCCCATAAAACGGACGTCGGTCACAAAGCCATTCGCCCGAATCGAGAGCGCGAGCTCTGCTGGCGCTCTTATATCGACATCGCCCACGAAGCTGTTGATGCGGATGACCGATTCGCCCTGCGGGAGCTCGGCCTGAGTAAGGTCCAGGTCGATGTCGGTTACAAATCCCCAATGCTCCTGGTCGGCCACTGACCATGTTCCCGAGCGCCGGACATTGCCGAAGATTCGCAGGTCGAATCGGTCGCCCTCGCGAATCAACCTCGGACTGAGCAACATCCATGCTCCCGCCAGGATCAGAAATGTCGGCCAGCAGATCAAGCCGAAGTCGATGTTAAGCAGGTTGCTGATCAGAAAGAGCGCTCCGAGCAAGATCAAGCCTGCGCCGAAAATAAGCTTTGTGCGGTCCTTCATCGTATCGTTCTCCTTGAAACTCGCCCTGTCAAAGCACACGAGGCAGCGTGCAGGCGCCTTATCCGGATCAAATTGAACCCACTCAGCGGATTTGCAGCGATCCGACACCACCTTCAAACTGAATCGAGATCTCGGGCTCTCCGCCCATAAAACCCGGGCTTATCCAGATACCGCTCTCTCCGATGAATGCGTCACTGCGACCGCTCACCTGGTAGCCGGATGGCACGCGAACACTTCCCACGCTGACCGACGCATCAACCCGGACCGTTGCCTCCCCAGGAACATTGATCGAGACTTCACCCACCCCACCGGTGATGTCCAGATCAACCAGCGCTCCGGCTTCAATCTCAATCTGGATCTCGCCCACATCACCGTCAATCACAACCGGATATCTCTGGCCGGTGGCCGGGAGCACGAGCACAACCTTGCCCACACCACCATCGATTGAGAGCGAGGCGGGTTTCATCCCGCTTAAGTTGATATCGGTTTCCCCCACCCCTCCGTGAACGACAAAATCAGCTGGTACGGACGGGCTGAACCCAATATTCCAATACAGGTCATTTCCATCCTGCCGGTCAAGCCAATTGAACTGTGGCTCAAGCTCGGATTCGCTCAGGGAGATCGATTTAACCTCGCTGCCGCTCACATCGTATTTCAACTCACCCAGGTGAGCGATGTCAGCGACGAACAGGTCATCTTCCCCTGAAAGAGCTTTGAGAGAGCCCTTTCCAACCGAGAAATCAATTTCGACCAGGGCGGATTCCGTCGTACCGAGCGGCTCTTGGAACGTGTCGTACTTGATATCTGTTCGCTGATTAATGCCAAAACTGGAGCCAAGAAATATCACCAATACCAGCAATCCGATGACGGCAATTGCGATAATTGCGCCGAAGATCGGCGAACGGCGCGCGATCAGGATGTCCAGGCCAATGGCAATCATCGCCAGCGGCCAGAGCCTCCAGAGAGACCCCCAGGACCAGGCTGGAAGCAAACCGAGATTTGAAAGCAGCCAGAGCGCCCCTGCCCCGATCAGTATCATCGGCCAAAATAACGAACGATACGGTCTTCTCTCACTCATGAGAATCTCCTTATGGTTGCGTGCACGCGTCAATCAAACGCAGCACATTAGCTATTCGATTCACTCTACGCAGAACCGTGGGCCGGGGTTGCGAGGGATATTGATCCTTCAACCGAATGGACCGAGGACGCACACAGAGACCCACCGGCTGGGAAAACATTAATCTGTTGAATTGAGTACGATTCCACCCATATGCGGCTCGCCCTCGTCGCAGCGTAAATCTATAATAGGAAACTTGGGGGCAGGTATTGCTAATCGATCTGCATCTCTTGGAGGCACAGATGAAAAACACACCCTTGACCTGGCTCAGTCTCATCCTGGTAGTCCTGATGGTTGCAGCCTGTACGGGTGGGACTAGCGGAAGCATCCTCAACTCCAGTCAGAACTGTAAAACCGGTGGAGGGACTGGCAGCTGTACCGGTCGAATCGGAAAACTAAATGGAACCTATGGAATGAATATTGAGGACGGTGATATCTTCAGCGGCGATCCAGTTGAGATCGAAATTACGGTCAGCGTTGAAAGTGGCCTGGTTGAGGTAAGCGTTGAGGATCCAGATGGAAAACGTTACAGCATTCAAGTGGAGCCTGGTGATCAGGCGACCCTACTGGGCGTGTCAACGGGCGAATTCGATGGGTTTGAGATCACCTTCCAGGCGGTCGACGGGCAGGCGCAAAACCTGTCCTATGATTTGATTTACCAATCGCGCTAACTGCCAGCAGGGTACAAATAGGAAATCTACAAGGTGCTGCGATGCCATTCCTTAAGACGATTGATCCCAATGATGCAAGCGGAGATGCCCAAGCCCTGTTCGAGAAAGATCTGCAGAAGAAGGGCTACATCTCAAACTACACCCGGGCTTACAGCCTACGGCCCGAGGTGCTTGAAGCCTGGCGGGAGCTTCAAGGCTCCATCCGGCGCAACATGCGCCTGCGCCGTTATGAACTGGTGACGTTTGCCGCGGCGATGGCGCTGCACTGCACTTATTGAACGTTTGCTCACGGAGCGGTGCTCCGTAAGAATTTCTTCGATCCCGACCAGCTTACGGCGCTGGTGAAGGATTTCCATGCCGCTGGATTGGCGGACGAGGAAGTGGCAGTGATGGATTTTGCACAGAAGGTTGTGCGCAGCGCGCATGAGATCACAGCAAATGATATCGAGATCCTGCGCGGCTATGGCCTGGCGGATGAAGAGATTATGGACGTCATTCTGGCAGCCTCTGCCCGAAGCTTCTTCGCTCGCTCACTCGACGCTCTTGGAACACAGCCCGACGCCGAATACCTTGAGAATATGGGCGGTCTTGAGGAAGTATTGGCAGTCGGGAGGCCATATAACCCTTAGCCGGCTTTTCGGGCTGAGGAGCAGCCAAGTTGCTTCAGCTTGCTTTTCCTGTGTTATCCCAAAGCGCCACCAGCTGGGTAAGGGTTCAAGCGCCAGAAAGCGTATACCCCAATGCAAATTGATACCCTGCATTTATTCATGTCCAATGCATACCTGGTTGAGATCGAGGCCGGGCTGGTCTTAATTGACGCTGGGCTTTCCCTCGATCAGGCGCGTATCCTGCAGGCGGTCGCCAGGAAGAACCGTGCGCTGCAGGTCATCTTGATCACACATGCGCACCTTGATCATTATGGCGCGGCGGCGAGGATTCGAGCTGAAACCGGAGCGCCAGTGGCCGTTCACCAGGCTGACGCAGAACCGCTCAGAATGGGTTTATCGATCCTCGGCCGAGGGCGTCGGCTCGGAAAATTGATGAAAATCTTCGCTCCACTTTTCGCGCGCCTCGCACCACCCACGCCATGTGTCCCTGACCTCATTCTCGAGGAGGGCTCCTTGCTGCACCACCTCGGCGTGGCAGCCCGAGTAATTCACACCCCGGGTCACACCCCGGGGTCGTGCTGCTTCTTGTTTGATGATCACAGTATTTTTGTAGGGGATCTTCTTTCGAGCACTCGCGGCCCACATGCCCAACAATATCTAGCCCAGGACTGGGCCGTACTGCCTGATAGCCTGCGGCGGCTGCGTGCCGCCCGGCCAGGATGGATCTACCCCGGTCACGGTCGCCGACCGATCGCGGCCCATCTACTCCCCGAACTTATACAACAGGCCGAGGCTCGCACTGCAGCATAATTTCTGCTCGCCTTCACATTTGAATAATGTCGTCAGAAGAAGGAGCGTCCCGTAAATCAAACTGCGGGACGCTTTCCACAGGCAGGACGCGCACGGTTCGCAATTTGCGGCTTTCAGTGTTCGCCTAATGCCTGAATATTTCCAAAGCCCGTGATGGATTTGTGCACCACTGGATCTCCGTAATAGCGGACGTTTCCGAGCCCGCTGATGCTCACGTCCAGCGTCTCGGTTGCCCACACAACCGCATTGCCGGCACCGCTCAGGTTCACGTTAACCTGTTCGCTCATCAAGTCGCCGCCGTCAAAAGACCCTGCTCCACTGACGTTGATGTCCTGTCTGGTGATCGCACCGGAGGCTTCGATCGAGCCTGCCCCGCTCAAACGGATTGTCAACCGATCAGCCTCGATCCCCTTCAGGGTGACATTTCCCAGGCCGGAGAGGCTGAGCTCATTTAAATTTTCCACCTGCAGGTAGAAGGTGATTGGTTTCGTAGGACGGATGATGTTCTCCCAGCGGTCCGTATCAAATCCGATCTCGAGCTGATCGCCATTTGCATCTGTCACGATACGCGGCAGGATGTTATCTTCTGCTTCGACCTCAAGCGATGTTTCCGAACCTTGGGTGATAACCAGGTTGCCGATGCCATTAAAGCTGACTCGCTCGATGGCTCCAATGGAGCGGGTTTCCTTTTCCAGGTTGCCGGAACCTTCGTCGTAACTCAGCGTGAAGGTGCACGCTCCTACAAACAGGCTGCTTGCCAGGACAAGCGATATGACTTTGCGCATGGTCGAATTCTCCAATGTATCCTTCTATCCTTCTCTTGAACTACCGACTCATATAGATCTACGCAACAGCGGGCTTGCCAGTCGCGGGCCGATCCAACCAGTATTTCCAGCCAACAGTGGAGATTCCGCTGAAGGAATCAGGGACTTGAGAGAGGGGCTTGGAAGATCCTGACCTGAGTCCATTCGCTATCGGCCTCAATGAAGACCTCTAGGGTTTGTGCATCCTGGACAAAAGTCAAAGTCGCCGTTCCGGGGATCGCATCCGTGTCTCCGGCCTGCTGCCACCCCAGCTGCCTGAGCGACGGAACCAGGAAATTAGTCAGATCTTCCGGAGAGAGTCCGGTACGGTATCCGACGAAGTCCGAAAGCAAGGATAATTCGCTGGCATCCTCCGGCAGGGGCAGCTCGCTTTCACAACCCTCGGTCGGTTCGATCGGGTCAGCCTCCAGATCCAATACTGTGAAATCCCCGCTCAGCGTGCCTGCGCCGAAGTTAAACAGGGGGTCCGTTCCTTTCAATTGGAAGCTGTAGCGCAGGACGCCGCCGGTAACCCGGTCGATCCAGATCGAGATTTCCGCTCTGGAGAATTCGGACCCAAGCCTGTCATCGAACGTATATAGATTCGTAGATCGACCAAGGTTCTTCTCCAGGCCCTTGTCGGTCAGTTCAGGGCTGATCCATCCGGGCTTGATGATGTCATCGGGCGTGAGCGGTTCCGATTGGAAATGCTCGCTTGCCGGAAATCTCCAGCAGCTACCTTCCGTAGCCTCCCCTCGAAGTGTGTACACGCCGTTCGTTTCAATCACCCGCACATCACCCGGATCCGCGGATGGTGGCAAACCTTCGATGGATAGAGAGTACTCCTTCGATTCACCGTCGGAGGCTAGATTCACTTGGTACCACCATCCCGACTCTCCTTCGAAACTCATCGTAAATCGAGCATGGTACGCTCCAAATGCCTCCAGCTGCAAGCCCCTGTACATTGAATCGGTGGCTGCTGCCGGTGTGACAAGATCGCGCGGGCTCTGGAAGACGCATCCAGCAAGAAACAGCATACTCAGGAAAGTCGTGAAACGGCGCATCGTCATTGCTCCTCGGAACATGATCACAGTGCATGACAACCCTAACATACCCTTTCTACACAATAGCTGGTACAGAAGTCTTAGCCGCTGGGCGTAACAAAACAGGATTTCTACCGTTACAAGAATCGTAGCCAGCAATCTGTTCGTTTCTTTAAAGGTTGCTTTCGGACTCGAGTGCTTCCTGTAACTGGAGGTTAGACAATGCGCCCCGTCTTGAAACTATTGCTCAAACTGCTGCTGCTCGTGACGTTTTCCCTTGCTATCGTAAGTGCGGCATCGGCGGATGAAGGCGATCCGGTCGACTTTTGCAGCGGCACGGATGTGTCCGGCACGGTCGTCGCCGTCGATGAAGAGCTCAACCTGGTGACGATCGACACCGGTAGCGGAGTGTGCAGTGTCCAGCTAGATGGCTCCTGGGATCATCCGGTCACAGCGCTGCTCGGGTCCTACTTTGATGACGTCAGCGCCGAGAACCTCTCCACTGCGCTGGAGACGCTCTCGATCCAGATTGTCTGTGATACGCCGGGCGACGGGGAAGAGGTTTGTGACCTGGCCGCCGAAGGAACGGACAGTACGGGGGCGACGATCCTATCGGTGACTGAGGATGGCTCTGGCAGTTATCTCGTCGAGGTCCTGCTCCAAACCTCGGAAGGCGAGGAAACCAAGACCTTCCTATTCTCTGCTGACGGGGAGCAGGCGCAGGCCTGGATCGATGCGCTGGCTACTCTCGCGGTGGATTGGACGCTTGCTGTAGACGAAGACGGAAATCCAATCGTAACGAAAGCCGGTGATGAGATCGCTGCTTATCATGAGGATGGCTGGGGTTTTGGACAGCTGGTTAAGATCTATGCGATCGCGGCGGAGGCTGGAGAAGCCTGCGCAGGAGCCGGCCCTCAAGCCACCCTCGAAAGCGATGTTGATTTCTGCGGCGTGACCGTCGAGGGCTTGCTGGCCGAGTTCGAATCCGGCGGCGGCTTTGGGGCACTATTCAAGGAGTACGGTAAACCCGCTTTGCTCGGCGTAGGGCACATTCGGAACGCGGACAAGCAAAAGAATTCACCTCCGGCAAATGCCTGCGGGTACTGGGCGAAACAGGATGAAGGCCCAATCCTGGCTGACGGCGAAAGTGATCCATGTGCGGATTTCAAAGACAAGGGCAAGCCCGATTGGGCAGGTTCACCTGGCGGGAAACCAAAGGATAAAGATAGCTCAGATTGAACTGGGATTCGATACTAAGCAGCCGCCAGATAGAAGGCGGCTGCTTTTTTGTTTACCAGGTAGACAAACGCCAGGGAAAGAAGGTATAGTGAATCCTAGAGCAGCATGATGCGGACACCCCGGGATGAGTCAAGCCAGTCTTATATTCAGTCCCTGCGCGAAACGCTGATCGAAGAGGCCCTAAAAGTATTTGGCACCTCCCGGCGCAGCCTGATCGGCCGTAGTATCGCCGCCTTTGTGGGGCCGGCCGCCCGGCGTCTAGCGCAGCTCGCCACCCAGTTTGAAACGCATGTTAGCCTGGGCGGTCTTCCCGATGCCAGCCGCTGGCTGCTGCCGCGCTTCGTTCGATCGATCGACGTACGGGGGATTGAAACAATTCCTAACCAGGGTCCGCTGCTGGTGACTGCAAACCACCCCGGCACAGTCGATGGATTGATTATCGCCTCGCAGCTCCCTCGCCCGGACCTGAAGATTGTGCTCGCCGACCTGCCCTTCTTCCTTAGCCTGCGAGTTTTGAGGGAAAGGCTGATCTACGTATCGCGCGACACCTACCAACGGCTGATCCCGGTGCGGGCTGCCATCCGCCACTTGCGGAATGGTGGTTCGGTGTTGATCTTTCCCGGCGGAACGATCGAGCCAGATCCGGCCATAATGCCAGGAATGGACACTGCCCTCGAACGCTGGTCCGAATCGATCGATCTCATCCTGCGCCGAGTGCCAGACACCCAGGTTCTGGTTGGCATGGTCAGCGGAGTACTCTCGCCCGCGCTTCTCAGGAATCCCCTCACCCGCATACGCAGGGATTGGAAGGACCGGCAGCGGATTGCAGAGATCATTCAGACGGTCCAACAGCTGCTACTCCCGCTAAAACCTGTCCTGCAACCTCGCCTGCGCTTCAGCACGCCTTTTACCCTGGAAGACATCCAGCAGCGCTACGAGAATTCATCAGCCGTTGAAGCGGTGCGCAGTGCGGCCCGTTCGCTGCTTGCCCATCTCCAGGAGACCGATACGTAACCTCGACGGCCAGCCTGCTATGCTGATTTTCTGACGCTGGCATGACACTGAATAGCCCTGATCAGGAGTGCTGAAAGCCCTCGATCCGCTCCAGCCATTCAAGCGAAGCGCGTGGCGTGCGAAATTCGATGACTTCCAGATGTTGGTGGGATGGCTGCCTGAACAATTGGGGGTACTCTCGCCGGCGCCGACGATAGGTCCGCAGCACCCACCAGGGGATCGATTCGCGATCAAAGATCATCTGGCGCCAGGTTTCATGGTTTCCACCATGCAGCTCTTCCTGTGTGATCACCCGCTGCAGAGTGCGCCGGAGGGCCCGGTAGAAAACGAGCGGAAATGAGTAATTAAGCCAGATTACGTGGGTCGCGCGTGGCCAGATCAGATCACGAACTTTGCCGTAATTGCCATCGATCACCCAGGAATCACCTGCCACGGATCGTTCGACGTGCGCGCGGAACTCTGCCAGTGGCCGCATCTCCCACTCTGGCAGCCAGTGAAGCTGGTCCAATTCAATGTGCACAAAGCTGAGGGCTTGAGCGAGCCGGCCAGCAAAGACAGTCTTCCCGGAGGCGCTCGTTCCAATTACTGCGACCCTCTGCAGCGGTTGGATTGCCGGGTAATTTTCCAGGGTCTAATCCATCACTTCATCCGATTACTGGCTGCTGTGGGCGTTCACCGACTTGCATCTCTGACCAAGAGATTTCGATTGTTAACATACACCCATCCAACGTTCGAAGCGAGGTAGCTCCCAGGATCCTTTACCATGGAAAACACCTGCTTGTGTTTGGGAAACGATCCAGGCTCTAGTCCAATGATTGCCTGCGTTCCCGGTGCACCAGCATAGGTCATATCTATTAGAATGGAACGAGCGGATCGCGTAGTACACAGGAGCGGATGCAAATGAACGAACCTTCGGATTTCGAGCTGCTTGCAAGCGAGTCGATGCACGAGATCAGCAGCCAGGCACGCCTCTACCGCCACCGCGAAACCGGCGCCGAAGTCCTATCGCTTGAGAATGATGACGAGAACAAAGTCTTCAGCGTTGCCTTCCGGACTGCGCCGATCGATTCAACCGGTGCGGCGCATATTCTCGAACATGCCGTGCTGGCCGGTTCCGAGAAATACCCGGTCAAAGAACCTTTCATTGAGCTCGTAAAAGGGTCACTCGCGAGCTTCGTAAACGCCTTCACCTTTGAAGACAAAACCGTCTATCCCGTGGCAAGCCAGAACTTGCAGGACTTCTACAACCTGATCGACGTCTATCTCGATGCAGTCTTCCATCCTCTACTTCAGCGGAGTACTTTTGAGCGGGAGGGCTGGCATTACACGCTCGAAGGTGCCGGCGGCCAGCTCGGTATTAAAGGCGTCGTCTTTAACGAAATGAAAGGACAGATTTCAAACCCGGATTATGTCCTCTATAAAGATACGATCGCCACGCTCTTTCCGGATACACCTTACGCTTATCAATCAGGTGGTCACCCGGAGGCAATCCCGGATCTGACCTTCGAGGCTTTTAAGCACTTCTACCAGGTCAACTATCACCCGACGAACGCACGCTTCTACTTCTACGGCAACGACCCGCCAGAAGAGCGCTTCGAGCTACTCCGACCCTATCTTGCGGGGATCAAACAAGGGCCCGTTTCGCCCCAGGTCGAACTCCAGGCCTCTTTCCCCGCACCCATATCCGTCACCCGGCCGTTCCCGGCCGCCAGTGAAAAGCTTGAGGATCAAAAGTATGCGCTCTCGATAAGCTGGCTTCTGCCTGTGAACGACGACCCCCTTATGGCGCTATCCGGCAGCATCCTGACCCACATCCTGATGGGGACGCCTGCTTCACCCCTGCGCAAGGCGCTGATCGAATCGGGGTTGGGGGAGGATGTGTTCGGAAGCGGGACGGACGATGATTTGAGCTCATTTCACCAGCTCTACTTCAACGCCGGCTTGAAAGGGATTGAGGGTACCAATGTTGAAGCGGTGGCAAGTCTGATCCTGGACACGCTCCAGAACCTGGCAAAAACCGGCTTCGATTCAGGTACGGTGCGGGCCTCGCTCAATACGATTGAATTCCAACTGCGTGAAAACAATTTCGGTAGACTACCGCGCGGCCTGGCCCTTTTCATCCGGGCTCTGAACACCTGGGCGTATGGGGGGGATCCCTTTGATCCCCTTCGCTTCTCCACGCCCCTTAAAACGATCAGGGAGAAATTCGATACTGAGCCACGCTTCTTCGAAAACATGCTGGAAAAACAAATCCTCAAGAACTCGCACCGGGTAACACTTCATATGAAACCCGATCCGGCATTTCAGGAAAAACTCGAAGAAGGGGAGCGATTGCGCCTCGAGCAAGTCTCAAAGGCTCTTTCGGAAGAGGAACGAGCGGAGGTCATCGAAAACACCCGCGCAATCCAGCGCCTCCAGGAGATCCCTGATCAGCCCGAGGATCTCGCCAAACTTCCCATGCTGACCCTCGACGATCTTGAAAAGCAGGCCCGCAACCTGCCAATCGAAATTGTTGAACTTGACGATGGCCAGATCTGGACCCACCCGCTGCCGACCAACGGCATTGTCTATGCCGATCTGGGTTTCGATATGCACACGCTTCCAGCACACTTGCTGCCGTACCTTTCGGTTTTCGGCCGAGCTCTGCTCGATATGGGCACAAAGCAGCGGGACTATGTTGAACTTTCGCAGCGTATCGGATCTCAGACCGGAGGTATCGAACCTGTCAATTTCATCTCCGGGCAGAGAACGACGGACGCATCGCAGTCCTGGTTCTTCCTGCGCGGCAAGGCGATGTCCGATAAGACTGAAGCCTTGTTCGACCTCAGCCGGGAAGTTTTGCTCGAGCCCAGATTCGATCAGCCTGAGCGTTTTCGACAGATCGTGCTGGAGGAAAAAGCAGGCCTCGAATCCGATTTGCTTCCATCAGGTCATTTATTGGTGAACGGTCGCATCCGATCCGAACTGGATGAGGCGGGTCGGGTGGAGGAGCTGATCGGAGGCCTCGAATCACTTTTCTTCCTGCGGAGATTGGTTCAACGCATCGATGATGACTGGCCCTCGGTGGTAAACGACCTGGAAACGATTCATCACCTGCTGGTGTCCCGTCCATCCTCGCTCTTCAATTTGACTTTCACTGAAAGCGACTGGCCAGCCATCGAGCGTGCTTCCAGGTCACTCCGCGCGGAACTGCCGCAGTCAGCGGCCGAACGACAGCCTTGGCAATTGGATTTCAAGCCGGGAAATCAGGGACTGAGTATCCCTGCCCAGGTTAACTACGTCGGCAAGGGCACCAGGCTTTCTCAGCTTACGGACGCTCATCATGGGCCGATGAATGTAGCCAGCCTGCTCTTGAACACTACCTGGCTCTGGGAACGTGTGCGGCTACAGGGTGGTGCATATGGTGCCTGGTGCATGTTCGATCCGCTCTCGCAATACGTTGGCTTTGTCTCCTACCGCGATCCGCAGATTCTGGAAACATTGCAGGCTTTTGATGCCAGCGCCGAGTATCTGCGAACTCTCAAGCTTGACCCGCTCGAGCTCACCAAGGGCATCATCGGTGTCATTGGCCGTCTCGATAGCTATCTGCTGCCCGATGCGAAGGGATTCACGTCGATGAGCCGCCGTTTGACCGGGCTCACTGATGAGATTCGACAGGAATGGCGGGATCAAGTGCTGTCCCTGAAGAACAGCGATCTGCAAGCTCTGGGCGATCTCTTCTCCGAGCTCGCAAAGTCAGGGGTGGTTGTTGTCCTCGGTTCCCAGGCGGCCCTTGAAGGTGCGATCGCCGAAAGGGGAGAGGATTGGATGAACATTTCCCCGGTGCTCTAAGATGGGTGCCAGAATGTCACCCTCTAATCCATATCCTTAAGAAATTTAGAAGAGCCGGCTATGGGCCGGCTCTTCGGTACTTTTGTCCGGATTTGGGTCCTGCTTATTTCTCTTCAAGCAGATCCAGAGATGCCAGCGTGTCATGCAAAATGCGGATCACGACGGCCACGAAAACTGCGCCAAAGAGAAATACCAGGAAAACGACAAATCCCATGTATACCACCGGCAGCTGAAACACAAGCAGCAGCGGTGAGAGAATGTAGCCGACCAGAAAAACGATGATCAGGTTTGTCAGCATTCCCCAGCGGGAACGGATTTCGCCCCCGATCATCGCCCGACGCAGGCGCACAGCCAGAAACACATTGATGATCATCGTGATAATCGCGACAAAGCTCAAACCATAGGAAACCCAGAGCATACAAATCCTCCCAGATGATTGGGTTAGATCTTCGGGCTGAAGAGGGCAGTTCGCATTTTCCTTGCCATATCTTCTGCCTTCTGGCGATTGATGAAGAGGCGGGTGATTTTTTCGGCGCGATCAATCGCAGCCGAGAGTGACTCCTGGGAGCCGCGGGCGGCTTCCAGCAATTCGATCACCTTCGAAGCATGCTCGCCAAGTTCCTGCCGAGCGATGTTGATCAGAACCTGAGTCTCGTCAACATCCATTCCACCGGCATCCCAGCCAGAGGACATCCCCTTCGGGTGCCGCAGGTGTTGGACAGCCTCCTCGATCGACATGTTCAGCAGTGGAAGGTTGACCTGCCGGTCGCTCAGGATGGCAAGAAACCCGCCTTCAAAAGTTCGCAACAGCACCCGCCCCTGTTCGAAGATCAGGTCCAGATCGATCAACTTACCGCGCCGTTGGGAGATCAACCCGGCCAGCGTTCGGGCCAATCCTCGGCCCGAAAGTTCCTGCTCAATCGTTGAACTTGCATCTCTGACTGCCGAAGCTTGCAGGATTCCTTCGGGATCAAAGATGTACGCACCCCTGACTCCAATCTGAGATCGGAGCGTCTCGACGATCCCCATCCAGGCTGCTTCAGTCATGCCTCCCCCTGTGCAGGTTGAAGTCGGGCGATGATATGGGTTGGTGAGATCTCGGGCTCGAGCAGCAGGCCCAGGTAACCTTCATGATGGCGGACGATCAGGAACGGGCGGGGCTCGTCGGTAAAGGACAGCACAGCATAATGCAGTGGTCCGAGACGCAGGATCTGGCCAAGCTGCCCGCCGGAAGCCCCAATGAACGCGGTCAGCGCGCCGTGTTGTTCACTATCAACCTCCCCCGCCTGATCCAGAACAAGTCCATCGAGCGCGACGCGTACAACCCCGCGCACCCCTGGCATTTCGAGGTATTTGCCAAGCTTCCCCGCAGGTGTCTGTGGTCCTTTCGCCCCTGGTGGGGAGGCAGCAGCGCCAACACCAAACAGCGCGTCCCAGCTATCTTGGCTGCGATCGTCGCTCACCACGCATCCTTTCTTCCTTGCGTCGAATACAGCTATTGTATGACATACTGTTCGCTGGGTTAAATGGTACTTGTGGAGAAGGCCGGCCTCAAACGAGTTCAGCCTTCATCGCTTGCCCCAGACGGAAGATGCCTTCGTTGATCAACTCCGGAGAAGCGTTCGAAAAATTCAGCCGCATCGAGTGATCCCCGCCCTGTTCACCGGGGTAGAAGGCATAGCCCGGGACGTAGGCGACTTTTGCTGCAATGGCTTTCTCAATAAAGGTTCTGGTGTTGATCCCGTCTGGGGTTGTGGCCCATAAAAATAGCCCACCGGCCGGACGTGCGAAGCGCGATCCCTCCGGCCAGTGTTCTTCGATCGCCTCCACCATCACATTCCGCCGTTCGCGGTAGACGGACCGCAGGCGCCTGACATGCTGGCGCAGAATGCCGCG
>Ga0307423_1000726_pt1 | contig 21714 bp, 22 predicted proteins | sample SalMarWE160310MG_FD_202154 | JGI IMG/M metagenome (GOLD analysis project Ga0307423, IMG submission 202154) | Salt marsh sediment microbial communities from the Plum Island Ecosystem LTER, Massachusetts, United States - WE1603-10 | ecosystem: Environmental > Aquatic > Marine > Intertidal zone >...
TTTCTGCAACATAAAATATCAAGCTTGGTAAACGGTGGATCCATGATAATATTTTGTTGAGCGAAAATAACCATATCACGTACTGAATTAATAATTTGATAACCGTTTTCTTTTTCTACAAAGAATCCGCTCAGTCTTTCAGGTGAAACATCTGCCGCAATGTTGGGAGGAAATAACCCTTCGCGCGCTTTTATAATTGCATCATGATCAAGATCGGTTGCAAATATTTGCAGGGTTGTATTACTCGCCGCTTTTAATTTTTTTATTGCTTCTCTGAAAATAACAGCTAAAGAATATGCTTCTTCACCGGTTGAACAACCTGGAATCCAGGCGCGTAGCATAGAATTCTGTTTGTTTTTTTTGATTATGGGAATAATTACTTTGTTTTTCAAATCTTCCCACATTTCCGGATCACGGAAAAAACTTGTAACCCCGATTAAAAGTTCCTTAAAAAGAAACTCCAATTCATTTGGATTCTCCTGCAGCAAATGAACATAGGTGGCAATTTTATCAATTTGGTGAATACTCATCCTTCGTTCAACCCGGCGATAAACGGTAGACTTTTTATATAGAGAAAAATCATGTCTGGTTTGTGATCTCAATAATATAAGTATTTTATCTAAGGAGCTGGAAGTCTTTCCTTCCCCTGAAAGGTTGAGTTTCGTAATGCGGGGAGTATGACGGTTAATAGCTATAATCTTTGAAGGCAGTTCTTCAACTTTTGCAATAACATCCGCCAGCCCGGCATCAATTGCACTTCTTGGCATCCCGTCGAACTTTGCATTAGATGGTTCCTGAACAAATACAGTACCTGCATGCTCTTTTATGGCTCTTAAACCTAACGTACCATCGGAACCCATACCGGAAAGGATTACACCGATACTGTTTTCCTGCTGGTCATCGGCAAGTGAACGGAAAAAGAAATCAATAGGCAAGCGAAATCCGCGCGGTGATAGCATATCAAGTAAATGCAAAATCCCATGTAATATCGACATATTCTTATTAGGCGGAATTATATAAACACAATTCGCCTGAATTTGTGTACGATCTTTTACCTGCATTACTTTCATAGAGGTCGAACGCTGCACAAGTTCAACCATTATTCCTTTGTGAGTTGGATCGAGATGCTGAACAATAACAAATGCCATATTGCTTTTTTCAGGAACATTTTGCAGGAAAAGTTCAATTGCTTCCAATCCACCCGCAGAAGCGCCTATACCAACAATCGGGAAATTTACTTTTTGATTTTTACGGGATATATTTTTAGCCGTAGTAACCCCTTTATTTTTATCTTTTGTCTTTCTTTTGTCCGGCTTTTTCAATTTAACCCTCCCTTAACTATTGAATGGCACTATTTATCATCATCCATTGTTTTTGGCAAAAAAGAATCTAAAACTTTGTTCCTATATTAACCTCACTTTTGCAGATTTAATTTTTTGTTCGTCTATCATTGCAATCTTTTTTTTGGAGATTTTGAATTTCGTCAATCAACTGAGACCTGGTTTTATTATTTAAAGATTTCATAATAATCTCCATTTGTCATCAATGGCAATGCAATAAAAGGAGAAACTATTCGGCGATTGATTTGTTAGAATATTTCTAATCCAATTTATTTTTTACCTGGTATAAGAATATTATAAAATAAAACGAAGTGGAAGGAATTCCCTTTTATACAAACATAAGAGTATAGAGACGATCAAAAAAAGTACTTTAACCTTTGGAGGCTAATATTTCTTGATTCCCTGAGCAATTCCTTCCCTTCAAAAATTAAAAGAACCGCGGGCACACTAAATATAGAATTTTTTGCTTAGAGTCCGCTAACATTATAAATATTTACTTAACCAAATTTTATTTGTGGAAAAGCTTTCCCAAATAACTCCTAAAGTTATATCTTTAGCTCATTAAATACTTCCTTTTAATAATTTTTACAATGATAAATAATCCATATTACTTCAGAATCAACATCTTCTTTTTTGCAGTAAATTTATCACTAACTTTTAGGCTATAAATATATATACCGCTTGAAAACTGTTCAGCATCAAACTCTTTCTCATAGCTGCCGGCTTCCATTTCCTGGTTAACGAGTTGTGCGATCTCTTTTCCAATAATATTATAGACCCGTAAATCGACTACACCTTTTTCTGGTAATTCAAATTTTATGGTTGTGGTTGGATTAAACGGATTTGGAAAATTTTGATGCAATGAATATCCTGTAAGGATACTTTGTAAATTGACCTCTAATATTTCTGAATATTCAAATGAACCGTCTTCATCAATTTGTTTTAACCTGTAATAATATTCAACAGCTTTAAGCGGCTCATTATCAGTAAACTGATACGACTTTGGTAAAATACTATTCCCGGCTCCTTCAACAAATCCAATAGTTCTCCAATTTTGGATGTCATTCTGGTTTTGTGTCGGAGTCTCCATAGTTCTCTGTATTTCAAACCCGTAGTTATTCATTTCCGTTGCCGTTTTCCATTTCAGAAGTACTTTCCCATCTATAAATTTTGTAGTAAATGAGATTAGTTCTACAGGCAAAGCCTCATCCGGATTTTCTTGAAGTCTGGGGTAATTTGCCCCGTCTCCCCCAATAATTTCCCATATATCTGTAAAATCCCAACCAACATAAGTGCTTTGAGTTTTCATTTGGACAGTAGTTTTTCCTGTAGCCCCTGTGGCTGAGGTTTGATTAGACACATCGCTGTCAAATAAATTATTAGTGTAGCTAGCATTGGCAGAAGAACCCACAAAGCCTTTATCGGTAGGAGCTGTGGTGCCGGTATAATAAACACTGCCGAGGCTGTAACAATACTTGATTGTATCTTTATTATATCCGGCAAAGCTACCAAAATCTGTATGTGTACCCGATGTACGTGTCACATTTCCATCGCTATAGCAGTTGCTTATATAGGAACCATTATATCCTATAAAACCGCCGACATAAGAAGTAGTATTAGTATTACCAGTCACACTACCTGTGGCATAGGAACTATTTATAGCGGAGTTGAATGAAGAATACCCTGTAAGACCGCCGACATATTTATTTCCATCCACGCTGCACATTGAGTAGGAATTTTGAACTGTGGACCCGGTAATGGATCCCACCAAACCACCAACATAAATATCAGTTCCGTTTACGCTGCCCGTGGTGTATGAATTAATTATATTGGAGAAGGAATAAAGGTATCCTACCAAACCGCCGGTATAATGGTTACCATTTATACGAACATTGGTCGCTCCAAGATTTTGGATAGTTCCACCTACGGTGTACCCAAACAAGCCAATGAAAGAGGTGCAGGGGCGTTTGATATACAATCCATTAATTGTGTAATTATCACCGTTATAGTATCCGGTGAATCCGGAATTACATTTATTATTGTAACCGATGGGAGTCCAACCGGCTCCGCCATCCCAGGTGGTGATAGCAGGAGAAACAGTAGTAAAATCAATATCCGCAGTTTGAATATAGCACTTATTCCAACGTGAAGAATTCTGGCTAATCCAGTACAGGTTTTCCCATGTTGATATTTGATAAGGATTTCCAATCGTACCATCACCTGCTGCCGGTGCTGTGGCAGTTTGTGTAAAAACACATGCTGTTAGTGCAAGTACAAAAAGAACGGTGAAGAATGTTTTCATATTTTATTCCTTTTTAAATAATTAATCCAATTATTGTTTAGTAATACATTTTAGATAATTCATTTTATTACCATCCCTTTGATAATCCTGATATCACGTGGTTCCGCATTTATCGAAATACTTTCGAACCTTCTAAAGTTTTATTTGTAATTGAAACAATCTGATGGAGACTAATTGGCTTATTAGTAATTTCAAATTTTAATCCCTTCTGATTTGCAATAGTTATCCCCTCAATAAACTCCTTATAAAGGGCTGTAATAATGTAAATGGGAACATCCTTGTCGATCTTACGTATTTTGTGCAGAACCTCGATACCGTTCATCCCCGGCATATTGAGATCAAGAAAGATCAAATCATACTTATTTTCTTTATGCAGCGATACTCCTTTTGCACCCGATGCTGCCGTATCTACCTTATAAGAAGTATCTTCCAGAGCACGGACAAACAAATTTCTAATGTCTGCAAAATCATCAATTACTAAAATTCGTTTATTCATAATCAAAATCCTTTATTGTTTTGTGCAAATCTGAATCTTCACTTTATTACTTTACCTGTTTTGTTTCACAGGCAGATTTTCTGCGTGTATAGAAGTAATATATTTTTAAGCGAAACATTTCTTTAACATTGTCATTATTTAGTTCATCAGTTACGCACTCTCTTCTGTAATACGTCAGGTCGTACTTTCGCTTTGATAATCCCGGTATTATGTTGACCCTTATTTACTTGATCTATTTTTAAACCTTCCAAAGTTTCCGTTGCAATTATGGCAATCTTTTCTAGTGTATTTGATTTATGTGTAATTTCAAATTTTAATCCATCATTCAAAGCTTTGGTTATCTCTTCAAGAAACTCCTTATAGAAAGATGTTACAACGTAAATCGGTACATCCATATCTGTCATGCGTATTTCGCGCACAACCTCAATGCCGCTCATCCCCGGCATATAGAGATCAAGAAAAATTAGATCATAATCAAACAATTTATGCAACCTCAGTCCCTTTTCACCCGATTCGGCCGTATCCACCATGTAAGGAGTATCCTCAAGCGCACGGCTAAATAACTTTCTGATCCCCTGGTCATCATCGACTACTAAAATATGTTTTCTCATATTATATCCTTATCAAGTGTTCGTTTCAAAACATAGTTCTAAACTTGTCACCTTTTCCAGCTTAACATTCGCATTTAAGTTTCACGTTAACTTTAAAATATCTTCTTTTCGAAAATTGATTAATTGAAAGATCAACATTTTTTCTTGCATCATCTTCAACCATTATCTCCTTCTTATTTAAGAAGCTAAAGGGATGATCGGGATTACAGGAGAAAATTTTAAATCTTTCATCACACGAATGTTTGTGATCTTATTGTAGTCAAACCTCCTTACCTCGTTGGTTCTGCACAATCTACCGTATAGTATTTTTTTCCCCGAGCTTTCCCGGGTCAAATAATATGGCTCAATTAAAGTTTCCTCTTGATCGTATTGAAACTTTAAATTGTTCCTGTTCCTTATCGCAGATAAAAATATTTTTGATTTCATGGTATCTCCTATACTAATAATTATTTTAACCGCCTGACCACGGCTTTCACCTTATCGGTGATCCGCAAATTATTTCCCCGTTCAACAGTAATAGGTTTATAATTTATATTAGCCGGAAATTCTGCTACTCTGTTTTTTCCTATGAATAATATTTTTACTATATTTTCATACCCACGTATGACTATTACTCGATCACTTTCAAATTTTCCTGCATTTATCATACTGTGGTACTGCACAATTTTTTCCTTGCTGTTTTATTTTCTTCAGGGGTATCATCGTTTATAATATATACGAATGCACCCGCTTTGAATACCGTGACGATAAATTGTTACTACTTATAATTAATGTACTTTCGAACTTGCTATAGTACTTTTTGCAATAAAGACAATTCCGTCCGGAGTAATCGGTTTATGTGTAATCTCAAATTTTAATCCTTCATCAATGGCACTGCTTATCTCTTCAAGAAACTCCTTATAAAAGGCAGTTACAATATAAACGGGAATATCCGGGTCATTCATCCGAATTTCTCGCAGTGTCTCAATGCCGTTCAGCCCGGGCATATTGAGGTCAAGAAAGATTAAATCGTATTTAAACTCTCTCTGCATTTCGATTCCTCTCTCGCCCGATTCAGCAGTATCCACCTGATATTTGGTATCCTCCAGTGCGTGCAAAAATAACTTTCTAATTATCCTATCGTCATCGATTACTAAAATACGTTTACTCATTTTTTACCCTCCTAAATAATTATTTTTCATTGGTACCAATTATAGCCTCAATATTTTTTTCATAAATCTATGTACTTTCGTACCTTCCAAAGATTCCGTAGTAATTGAAACAATCTGTTCAATGGAAAGCGGTTTATGTGCAATTTCAAATTTTAATCCTTTCTCGAAAATATCCGTTATCGCTTCAAGATAGTCCTGGTGAAAGGCTGTAATAATGTAAATTGGTATTTCCTTATCGGTAGCTCGTATTGCGCTCAGAGTCTCAATGCCGTTCATAACGGGCATATTGAGATCGAGAAAAATTAATTCGTACCTGTACACATCCTGTAACTTTATACCTTCCGCTCCCGATTGAGCAGTATCAACCTGGTATGGTGTGTCATCCAGCGCACGTTTAAATAATTTCCTTATCCCCTCGTCATCATCTATTACTAATATACGTTTAGTCATTTTCTATACTCCATTTTTGTTTTTTGTAAGCTGGATTGTGAATTTAGTTCCCTTATGGGCTTCACTTTCGCAGGTAAGTTTTCCATTGTTTTTTTCTATAATACTACGTGATATAGAAAGCCCCAGACCTGTCCCCTTACCAACCGTCTTAGTAGTAAAAAAGGGCTCGAAAATCCTTTCAAGATTATTTGGGGAAATACCGCCTCCGGTATCTGCAATTGTTACAAGACTAAGTTCTCCTTCATGTTTAATTTCAATGTGAATTTCTTTCTTGTTACTATCAAGCAGAGCATCTAAAGCATTAATTATAACGTTCAGAAAAACCTGTTGAATACCGTTTACTTGTACCTGGGCATCAATGACTCTCCCGTTATAATGCTTAATAAATTTGACGCGTTCCCGCTCGATACGATAGGATAATAATTTTAATACCCTTTCAATAATATCGGCGCAGCTTGCATCCTGCCTCTCTTCTATGCCTTCTTTGCCCATATGAGAAAACGTCAGGAGATTCTCCACAATGCTGATGCAGCGTAATGCTTCTTGCTCTATATCCTGAAGCACAGCATATTTTTTATCATCTTCAGTTGAATGTTTGAGGCAGTACTGGGTAAACCCAAGAACACTCATCAAAGGATTGTTAAGTTCATGCGCTACTCCAGAAGCCAATGTACCCACAATGCTCATTCTATCTGCCTGCATAAGTTGTATCGATTGATTTTTAAGTTCGGTTATGTCACGGCAAACAGCTAACAAGCGTTCGACATTTCCTTCACCATCAACAATTGGCGTGATTAAAACATCCATCCATTTTTGAATTCCTTTTTTTGTGGGACGATAACCCTGGAAGGTTCCAATATTTCCATTCATTGCCTTTTTCAGTGCCTCTAAAGCTGATTGCCTTTCGATACCCTCCCAATTATCCAACCATGACTTGTTTAATAACGGAGTAATGTCATCAACTTCTAAAAGTTTCCGACCTCCATCATTCATAAATAAAAGATTTCCTTCAAAATCCAATACATCAATACAATCATTACTGCTTTCAATAATATGTCTATTAAATTCTTCACTTTTTCGTAAGGCTTCTTCTGCTTTTCTCCTATCGGTAACCAGTCTTTTCATTTCAAGCGCAGCATTAACAGTAGGAAGCAGACGTTGGAGATGTTCCTTAATTACATAATCTGCAGCACCTGCTTTCATACATTCAACAGCGGTTTCCTCGTTAATAGAACCGGTAACAATAATAAATGGAATTGAAGGAGAAATTTCTTTTGTTAATTTAAGAGCAGACATACCGTCAAAAGTCGGTAAACTATAATCGGAAAGAATAATATCCGGCTTCATATCTTTAAGTGCTTTGCAAAACTCCTGTTCTGTTTCCACCCGCTTCGAGGAAAATGAAATGTTGTCTTTACGTAATTCATCTTCCATCAACTCAGCATCGTCAGCTACGTCCTCAAGTATTAGAATATGAAGTTCATTATTCATAATTTAATCACTGGAATTCAATAATTCTTGTATTTTTTTTATTATTTCTTGCATATCAAATGGTTTCGAGAAAAAGTGATTGAAATAGCCGTTTGACATAATTTTTTCTTTGTCTTGCGGCATTGCATAAGCTGTAACCGCCATAATAGCTGTTTCTTTATAATTATCAATTTTTCTAATCTCTTTAGCTATTTCGACACCATTTTTACTTTGTCCCAAATCTATATCCATTAGTATGGCTGAATAGTTTTTTTGCTTCACCAAATTTATCGCCTTTTCACCATTGTGTGCTACATCTACTTCAAATAGTTCGTTTAAATATTTTGTCATAAGAATGATGGTTAATTTGTCATCCTCCACTAACAATAATTTTGGAAGCGGTTCCTCACAGTTTATTTTTTGAATCTTGCGCGATATGATTATACCTGTACTGGATGCGGAAGTAATAATTGCTTCGCTTACATCTCCTGGGCTTATGGGCAAATGAATAGTAAAATTAGAGCCTTCATTAACCTCACTTTCAATTTCTATTTCACCGTGCATCAGTTGTACCATTCTTTTAGCAATAGTCAATCCCAGTCCCAACCCCTCATAACTTCTGTTGAATCCTTCGCTCACCTGTCGATATGGCTCGAAGATAATTTCAAGATCCTTGACAGAAATTCCTCTTCCCGAATCTTTTATACTTACATTAGCTAATGATTTTCCAATTATTCGAGATTTATATACATTTACAATAATTCCTCCCTCTTCGGTGAAGATAATGGCATTACTGATTAAATTATTTAACACAATTCTCAGTAACTTTTCATCTGCATTTGCAATAATATTGTTATCCTGGCATTCTATTTTGAGGGAAAGATTTTTGGAAATCGCCTCTTTTTCAAACAGCTTAACTGTATCATTAACAACTTCAGTTACATTCAACGGTTTTAACATAACTTCATACTTATTGTCCTCGACAGATGTATATTCAAGTATTTGAGTTAGCGTATCCTTCAGCCTTTTACCTCCGTTAAAAATGTCCTGTACCATTTCTAAATGTCTTTTATCCTTTAATTCTTCAAGTAGTATACTTGCAAAACCAATAATTCCAACTAACGGAGTTCTAATTTCATGGCTAATATTTGCCAGAAAACAAGATCTTAAACAATTCATTTCATCTGATTTTTCTTTTGCCCTAATAAGAGCTAATTCAGACCGTTTTTTATCAGTTATGTCATGAATTATTCCTATAAAAAAATGATCCCCATTTGTTCTCCAGTGCGAAAGTGATAATTCCAACGGGAAAAAAGAGCCATCTCTCCTTTGACCGTCTAACTCGACTGTTTTTTCATTTAAGTGGTGTTCTTTAGTTAATGGAAAGTTTCTAAAACTCGATGAAAGGTCAGGTCTATAATTTTGCGGTAATAGAATGTTAAGTGATTTTCCACGAATCTCTTCTTCCTTATATTCGAATAAATCCAGAAACCTTTTGTTAAAAGATATAATATCCCAGGCATCATTGGTTATTATAATTGCATCCTTAGCGGTTTCAAAAATTGACCGGAATTTCCTTTCATTTTCTTTTAGCGATTTCTCTGCCAGGTCTTTTTTTGTTTTTAATTGTTTTTGCTCTAATGCTTGATTTATGGCAGGACCAATGCTTTTCAGATGTTCTTTCATTACATATTCAATCGCCCCAAGTTTCCTGCATTCAATAGCGACATCTTCATTTACCTCGCCTGTTACAATTATAAAAGGAGTGGAAGGACAAAGTTCAGTTGCTAAATGTAGTGCTTCCAGACCGGTGTAATCCGGAAGCATATAGTCTGCAATTATAATATCCGGGGTAAATTTGATGATACCTTTTTTATATTCTTCTTCATTTTCAACCCATAGATACGAGAACTTTAATTTCGTATCTTTTATTCTGTCAAGTATTAATTCCAAATCACTTGAAATATCTTCCAGGATGAGAATTTTAACAGAAGCTTCCATCATAACTTTCTAAAAATCAAAAATATTTTCGCTCACACGTATAACCAGCCATCTATGCAACTAAGGTTAATTTTGTGCTTTTTCTAAATAAGGTTTTTTACCTTATCACTAAGCTTAAAAGCCGGTGGTCGAATTAATTCGATTTTTTTCTTAATATTCACTATTAATTTTATTATGAAATAAAATCCAAAACCCCAGAGGCTGAGCCAAATATCATCCATCTTAACTACTATAGGTTCTTTACTTTCGAAAAACCATACTATGGCTTTTGTTCCAAGCAGTACACCAAGAAATATTGCAAAGCCATACAAACCGATAATTAAAGGATTGAAGAATAAATCGAAAATTTTATGCGATAAATTAGATTCCCTATTAATTTTAAGATTTTCCATATCTTATCAGCCAGAATACAAATGAGGTAACGGTTAACATTATTATTAATCCTACGATCATTTCAGCTCTCCTTTAATTGTTATTAAAATTTTATTGTTCATTTTTCGTTTTCTTGATCAAATCCTAAAAAATTTTTAGATATCAGAATTAATGTTCTTTTGTATGTTTAAAGTTTTCCATCATCTTTATAATGAAAAAGAGTATGAAACCTGTACTGCTAAAGAGTAAGTCTTCGGGGACAATGGAGCTAAAAGGGGGTGAACTCAATAAAGATGAAATGCCATTTAATACGAGTAATATGGCAAGAAAAATTATATATCCATATAGTCCAAAAATTACCGGATTAAATAAATAATCTGTTAATAGTTGTATTAAAGGATTTTTTATATACTGAATAGTTTCTTTCATACTACTTTGAATTTGTAGATATTATTTTTGAAAAATCTCACCTAAAGAATATTCGAAGATAAGGTTTGTTACGGGCTTAATGTATAAATAATTACGATGTTGCAGTATCGCTAAAACACTGATTTTTCTGTCATGCTTTTAGCTACAAATGGAAAAGATAATAGTTGGAATGTTTGTGAAAAATCACAAAAAAAATAATCGCCGAGACCAATTATGAAGGAAAATGGCCTAATTTGCAGTAAAGAGGAAGATTTATTTCAACAGATCATTTGTTATCACATAATGGATAAGTGCCGCATTGGAGCTCATATTCATTTTTTCTAAAATACGTGCACGGTATGTGGCAACGGTGTTGCTACTGATACCTAGCTTTTTAGCTATTTCAGAAGTAGATTTTCCTTCTCCAATAAATAAGAGAACTTCAGTTTCACGAGTGGATAATCTTTCGTGAAGGCTTTTTGAATTTTGCAAATTAATTCTGGAAGCAAGCTTTTCCCCTAACTCTTCACTCAAATACTTTCCGCCATTTATTATTTTTTGAATAGCTTTGATCAATAATTCGGGGGTACTTTCTTTTGTAAGGTAACCGGATGCTCCTAACTCAAATGCACTCAGTGCAAAACTTTCTTCCGGATATATACTTAATACCAGGATTTTAATCTGGGGTTTTAGTTTTCTTACTTCCCTCAATAGTCCTAAACCATTTGCCCCGGGCATATTAATATCAAGTAATAATAAATCTAAATCATTCTTATTTACAAATTCTAAAACATCGTAAGCGTTTCCGGCTTCGCCAATAACTTGTAAATCAATTTCTTTCTCAAGAATTTTTTTAATCCCTGCTCTAATTATACTGTGATCATCTGCTATCAATATTGTTGCCATAGTGCTATTTTATTCTAGTTAAGAGGAATTGACACAGTTAAAGTTGTTCCTTTCCCTTTCTCAGAAATAATCTCCATTTCCCCTTTAAATACCAACGCACGTTCTCTCATTCCTAACAATCCAAGAGAGTTTGGATCGGATATTTTCTTTTTTGAAAAACCAATCCCATTATCATTAACTCTAAGTATCAAATTACCATTTTCTTTATTAAAGTTTATCTTTACCGTTGTTGCTTTTGAATGCCTTAAGACATTTGTAAGAATTTCTTGTAATATCCTAAAAATTGCGATGGATTTATGCATATCTAAATCAATTTTACGAACATTAGTAGTAAAAAAACATTTAATTTGATTTTGATTCTCAAATTCATTTGCTAACCATTTAAGTGCTTCAAGCAAACCAAGATTGTCCAGAACTTCCGGTCGTAATTCTCTTACTAATTCCCGTGTCCTGGTTATGGCATTATCCACAATATCCTGCATATCTTTCAATTCTTCAAATATATGCATTTGTTTTATAGGTGTTTTCTTAGCTTTAATTTCACTTTCAATTAACGAGAGATTGATTTTCAACATAGCTAAAATCTGCCCCATATCATCATGAATATTCCTGGCAATTTTTGCTCTTTCTTCTTCACGGATAGTTTGCAGGTGTGAGGCAAGGTTTCTCAACTGTACCAGTGTTTCCCTTAATTCTCGCTCCATTTGCTTGCGTTCTGTAATATCAATTATATATCCGCTAATCTGAATTAGCTTACCATCATCATTGAATATCCCTAAAGCATTTTCTAAAACTGTAATAATTTCACCGTCTTTCCTCACAAGCTCATGTTCATACAAATTGAGTTTTTTCTTTTTATTAAGTTGGGACAGGAATTCTTTTCTGTGCTCTTTTTTCTCATACAATGTTGATGCGTTTGTTGAATAAACCTCTTCCAGGGAATGGTAGCCAAACATTTTAACGAAAGCTTTATTACAATGTTGAAACTCTCCCGAAGGCGTGACTACATAATCACCGCTAATATCCTCATTGAATAAGCTTTTATATTTTCTCTCACTTTGTTTTACTGCATCTTCTGCCTGCTTTCGCTTCGTGATGTCTGAAAAAATAACACCGAGACCGTCACCGACCTTGAAAACCTTAAGATCAATATTTTTAAGTCCATATTTGCCGTGGAATAAATGATTAGGTAAAAAGAATGGTTTACCAGTTTCTATCACTTCCTTGTACTTATCATATCTTCCACTTTCCTTAATATCCGGTATTACATCTATAATATTTTTTCCTAACACTTCAATACGATCTGTACCTATTATTTCCTGAGCTGCTTTATTCATCTCAATATTATTCAATTCTGAGTCGAACAAGAGAAATCCATCAATAGCAGATTCCATAAAACCACGTAATCTTTTTTTACTTTCCCTCTGTGCCTTCTCTATACGCTTGCGGGCAGTGATATCCCTGGTGACAACAACCACCTTCCAATCGGGAAATGCAACTGGAACTGCACTCACGTTAGTCCATATGATACTGCCATCTTCCTTCACTATGCCGGTCTCAACATTGTGAATAACGCTTTGCTCCCTGAACGCTATAGTGCTGGCAAGTTCTTCAGCAGGCATTGGCGTTTCATCCGGTCTGAGATATTTTCTACCCTTGTAATTTCCCTTTAGTAAATCCTCCCTGGAAATGCCTAAAATCTTTTCCAATCCAAGGTTTACGTAAAGCATATTATGTTCTGCGCCTATAATTGAGATACCTATTGGTAGTATTTCAAGAATATATTTTAGTTTCTTTTCGCTTTCTCGAAGTTCCTCCTCCATCTCCTTAAGTTCAGCGTCAGAATGCCCCTGCCTCAATTCTTTAACCTGCTTTTGTAAGTAATCAATTTCTTCAATCAACTGAGCTTTGGTCCTGCTATGCGCAGATTTCATCATAGCCTCTTTTTCCTCACCAATAATAATGTTGTAATTAAAATTATATTAAGTACCCGTTTATCTATAAAATCAAACAATTCTTACTTTCCTTTACTATTCCAATTATTTGATTTTTATAAAAATACTCTTTTATCTTTTACTGAAATTAGGTTACTTTATTTTCGAAGTATCAAAATAATAACATCGTGAGCGTTTTACTGATAATAAGATAAACTACTCCCAAAATTTTTAATTAATGTGTTACATCCTAACTTGTCCTTATCATCACATTTCAGGACATTCTCCCAGCAGTGTTTTATTCATTCAAAGTGTGATTTATTAATTACAAAAATAAATTTTTCTGGTATTAAATGTCAATCATTCACTCTTGTATAAAAACCTATACAATGCAAAAATAGAAATTCAAAAAAAATAATTGGAGACAATTTCAAAATATTTTTCAACTCTTTGATTTTATAAGCATTTAGAAAAGTAGCAGGAATTTAATCTAACGATTACTCAAATATTGGAATTAAATGATTGCGATAGGATAATAAAAGTGATCGACCAGATTTGATTTTAGACAATTCTCACTCCGGTGGCTGATTAAGTACCAACCAGTATAAACCTAAATCTGAAACAGATTTTGTAAACTTTTCAAAATCGACTGGTTTTACTATATAACTATTCACACCAATTTTATAACTTTTTATAATATCACTTTCCTCACGTGAAGAAGTAAGAATAACAACAGGGATCGTTTTCATTTTTTCATCCGACTTGATCATTTGAAGAACCTCCATACCATCTATTTTAGGCAGCTTGAGATCCAGTAAAATTAGTTTCGGCTTTTCTTCTATATTTCTTTCCGAATACTCCCCTTTTGCAAAAAGAAAAGCTAATGCTTCTTCCCCATCTTCGACCAGATGGACCTTATTAGCAAGGTTATTCTTTTTTAAAGAGCTAATTGCTAGTTCGGCATCATCCGGATTATCTTCTACAAGTAATATCTCAATAATATTATTCGTCATATAACAGCTCCATTATGCTGGTAATGAAAAATAGAATGTTGCACCTTTATTCACTTCCGATCCAGCCCAGACTTGCCCACCATGTCTCTGAATAATCTTATGTACAATGGCTAATCCTACTCCGGTACCTTCAAACTCTCTTGAACTATGTAATCTTTGAAAAACTTCAAACGCTTTTTGAATATATTTCATATTAAAACCAACACCATTATCTTTTACATAATATGAATTTAGATTATCCTTTGCGAAACCTCCTACTTCAATGACCGTTGTATCTCTGGATTTTGTAAATTTAATTGAGTTTGATAAAAGATTAACTATCACTTGCCGCAATAATGTTCTATCACCTTTTACATTAGGCAGATCTTGGACAGTTATATCCAACTTTCTCTCCTCATTAAACTCAGTTAATTCTTTCAATACTTCATTTACCAGTTCCACCATATTAATCTCCTTAAATTCAACCTTTTTGCGACTCAATCTTGAAAAAGTTAACAAGTCGTCAATTAACTCCCCCATATTTTTTGTGTTCTTTAATACTATATTTAACAATCTTTTTCCTTCATCATCCAATACATTTTCATACTCTTCGGCGAGCTTGCTGCTAAATCCATTTATAGCCCGTATTGGTGCTCTTAGATCGTGGGAGACCGAATAACTGAACGACTCAAGTTCTTTATTAGCATTTTGAAGCTCTACTGTTCTTTCAATCACTCGTTTTTCTAATTCTTCATTTAATTCCCGGATTTTTTCTTCAGCTTGTTTTTGTTTCAGTTCAAATTGCTCATACTTAGAAACCGCAAACCATAATAAAACAACAACGGAAAAAAACATACCTAAAGTGCGTGCAATAGGTGTTAAATTAATACCATATAAACCAATTTCTGCACCAACAGTTGCTAATAATTCTATTGATACCGGGAGTAGGATAGCGGCAGGAAACAGATAACGCAACATAATACCGCTGGAGTTTTCCTTAGTAGCATTTTTCATAAATCCTTCATAAGGATGAGATAATAGTATGCCCAAAGAAATAATAAAAAATAAAAATGCCGTAGGAAATGACATAGCTGTCGATTGAAACAACTGCAATAAACTCCAGCTTGAATAGAAATGACTGGTTAAACCCATTAATGCTAACATCACTACGAGGAGAGAAAGTACCTGGCTTGGTAAAAAGTATTTACCGATTTTTTTATCAAAGAATAGCAAGCTCAGACCGATAAATATAAATCCGAATGCCGTATTAGCAGACATTCTTCCGGGTGAAACGTTTAGAAAAGCATCTTTACTTTCTATAAATAACATTTCATCGATACCAAAGTTCTGATTAAAGATATATTCTGCCAGGGTCAACAATCCGATAGTAAAAACTGCCAAAGCGATTATTTGTCCTATTCTCCGACGAAATACCCTTGTTTCGCTAGGGAGTAAAAAGACGAACACAATACCGCTGAGTATAAAACACAGAGCAGCATTTGCTTTCATCGATATTTCTGAAGGGAAAATACTTTTAAGAGTAGCTACATTAAAGACCCATCCGGCAATTACTATCAGCCCCAGTACTATCGTGAACAATCCTGACAATTTAGAAAAAGTCTTCAGGCTTTTAACAAATTGTGTGTCCTTTTCTATTATCATATAATTTTCAATATTATCAAGAGCCATCATTATTCTTTCCTGAAACATTTACACCGGTTTTTATATTTTTGCTCTTCAACTCTGAGAATTTATGTACTAATGGTAACAACAATCAACATTTAAACAATATTATGATTTTTAGCTACTAATTGTTTTTCAGCTACTTTAGTATTTTTGCACTTTCTAAAGTTTCGTTTGCAATTGTAGCAATTTGCTTAATAGTAATTGGCTTATTAGTAACATCAAATTCCAGTCCCTCATTGTTGGCATCTGTTAATCCCTCAATAAATTCCTGATAAAAGGCTGTAACGATGCAAATTGGAACTTCTTTGTCAAACTTACGTATTTTGCGAAGAACTTCGACGCCGTTCATCCCGGGCATATTCAGGTCAAGAAAAATTAAATCATATTTATTTTTTTTATGAAGCATTACTCCTTTTCTACCTGTAGCAGCAGTATCCACCTCGTATGGAGTATCTTCCAGTGCATAGCAGAACATCTTTCGAATGTCTGCAAAATCATCAATTACTAAAATTCGTTTAGCCATTTTTAATACTCATTAACAATTTTAATAAATTTTTTATTTGTTATTTAGATAGTCCTCGATAGAATCTTGTTTTTTGTCCAAATGATTTTTCAGCATTAAATGTTTATAAAATAATTTTAAGCACTGATCTTTAAATCAGACGGACACCATATCTTTATTTATCTTGTGAAGCACTTTTCCACCTTCCAATGTTTCTTTCGCAATTGAAACAATCTGATTGAGAGTAATTGACTTGTGTGTAATTTCAAATTTTAATCCATCTCTCGTAGCAAGATTTATTTCTTCCAGAAACTCCTTGTAAAATGCAGATACAATATGTATAGGAACTTCTTCATCTGTTTTACGAATTTCACGCAGCACATCGATACCGCTGATTCCCGGCATATAAAGATCAAGAAAGATTAAATCATACTTGAGTTTCTTTAACAATTCGAACCCTTTTTCACCGGATTCCGCAGTATCCACCTTGTAAGGAGTATCCTCCAAAGCCCGTGTAAATAATTTCCTAAAAATTATTTCATCATCGATTATTAATATACGTTTAATCATTTTTCCTCATCTTCCACCACTTGTCATATACCAGAGTAAGAATTTATATTCTTTTTTCGGTATGAATTTTAAGCTATGTTCTAATACTTACAAATGTAGAATCGGTATTATTTGAGTTAATGCCTTTTTACAGAACAATTAACTTCTTTTGTTGCACATTTAATTAATAAGCATTAGTATTTTCTAAAGTGCCTTTTGCAATAAGAACTATTTGATCCGGTAAGATTGGTTTATGTGTGATTTCAAATTTTAATCCGTCTTCAATAGCACTGCTTATTTCGTCAAGAAAATCCTTATAAAAAGCTGTGATAATGTAAACCGGAATATCCGGATCGGTAGCCCGTATTTTTCTTAATACCTCGATACCATTCATATCCGGCATATTGAGATCAAGAAGAACTAAATCATAATTAAACTCACTAAACAACTCAATTCCTTTCTTACCCGACTCAACCGTATCTACCTGGTATGAAGTATCTTCCAGTGCATGCATGTATAATTTTCTGATGACCCTGTCATCATCAATTATTAAAATACGTTTGATCATTTTTTATCCTTTCATCATCCTGATCCGCACATTTGAATCATAGATTAAAAATATTCTTTACTAATTTCTGTAACTTAGTTCCTTCCAGCACTTCTGTGGTAATTGAAACAATCTGATCTATTGAAAGCGGTTTATGTGCGATTTCAAATTCCAACCCTTTCTGATATATATCAGTTATTGCCTCAAGATAATCCTTATGAAAGGCTGTAATAATATAAATCGGGATCTCTTCATCGTTTGCCCGAATTTTTGACAGAACTTCAATGCCGTTCATACCCGGCATATTAAGGTCCAGATAGACTAAATCGTAACTGTATACATCCTGCAACTTTAGTCCTTCTTCACCAGATTCGGCTGTATCAACCTTATAAGGTAAGTCTTCCAGTGCACGACAAAACAGTTTCCTTATCCCCTCGTCGTCGTCGATTACTAAGACATGTTTTTTCATTGGTTATTTTCCTTTTTTGTTTTTGAAAGTTGAATTATAAACTTAGTTTCTTTACCGACTTCACTTTCGCAAATAAGTTCTCCGTTATTGTTTTCTACCAAACTTTTGGAAATTGATAATCCTAGACCGGTTCCTTTGCTAACTTCCTTCGTTGTGTAAAAGGGTTCAAAAATCCTTTCAAGATTTCCAGGAGGTATTCCGCTACCGGTATCTTTAATTATCACACGGGTTATTCCTCCCTCATTCTGAATATCTATATGAATTTCTTTTTTTTCACTATCTTTCAGTGCGTCCAACGCATTAACAATGATATTAAGAAACACCTGTTGAATACCGTTTACCTGGATCCAGGCATCAGTTATTCCCTTTTTGTAGTTTTTATTAATTATAACTCTTTCCTTTTCAATACGGTACGATAGTAATTTCAGGACTCTTTCAAGAATATCGGCACAGCTTGCATCTTGTTTTTCTTCTACCCCTTCTTTTCCCATGTGAGAAAACGTAAGAAGATTCTTTATTATATCGACACAACGCATTGCTTCATGTTCAATATCTTTAAGAACATCATAATTTTTTTCACCATCAGGTGTATGCTTTAAACAGTATTGTGTAAAGCCGAGTACACTCATCAACGGATTATTAAGTTCATGAGCTACACCGGAAGCCAAAGTTCCCACTGTACTCATTCTCTCCACTTGCATTAGTTGAGCTGATTTATTTTTAAGTTCGGTTATGTCATGTGCAACAGCTAACAAACGTTCGACATTTCCTTCTGAATTAGAAATTGGAGTAACTACAACATTCCACCATTTAGGTTTACCTTTCATTGTCGGACCATAACCCTGGAATGTTCCGATATTACTTTTCAAAGCGTTATATAGTGCATCGGCAGCTAATTGCTTTTCAGCACCTTCCCAATACTCTAACCACGATTTATTTAGTACCGAATTGATATCTTCAATTTCTAAAAGTTCTTGTCCTCCATCGTTCATAAATAGAAGTCTTCCCTCTAAATCCAATATATTAATACAATCATTACTGCTTTCAATAATCCGTCTGTTAAATTCTTCACTTTTTCGTAAAGCCTCTTCTGCTTTTTTCCTATCTTCGATTAATCCTTTCATTTCTAAGGCAGCATTAACAGTCGGACCAAGACGTGAAAGCTTTTCCTTAATTACATAATCTGCTGCTCCAGCTTTCATACATTCAACAGCAGTCTCCTCGTTTATTGAACCAGTAACGATAATAAATGGAACTGAAGGGGATATTTCTTTAGTCAATTTAAGCGCAGACATACCGTTAAAAGCAGGCAGATTATAATCTGAAAGAATAACATCCGGATTATATTCTTTAAGTTCACTGCAGAAATCATCTTCTGTTTCCACACACTTAGAGGAAAATGAAATTCTTTCTTTACGTAATTCATTTTCCATCAACTCAGCGTCGGTGTCAACGTCTTCAAGTATTAGAATACGAAGTTCATCACTCATATATTAAACCGGAAAAAATCAATAATATTTTTTTAATCATTTTCTTGTACTGCTAATAAATTATTACAAAATATCGTCAGTCATTTCATTACAACCATCAACTATTCTCAAATAATTATATCCGAATAAACAATTATGTATGTGTATTTGAGTTTAAATTATTACTATGTTAAAAAATTTCTCTCTTTATTATTTTATTTTTCAACTGAAGGATTGATTTTTCTGGTTGTTTCTTCAGATCCCCAACTATATATAAGAAATATAAAATAAGACCCCCGCTGTAAAGTAAAAGTCATTAGCACAACTACTGTGCCATCTTCAAAACTTAAGAAAATGGTTACTTCTACCATAAAGAAGGTAAAATAGCATTGAGAATAACGATATAAACATATACCTCAATTGATATAGGATACTATCAAATAATGTATGTGACAAAAGTTTGATCAAAAGTATATATTTGAATTATTTATCACTTTCATTTGTAAATGAACATAAGTACAGAAAAGATTTTTATTAAGTAAGTAGTGTTTTATATTTTATCATATTAATTATTATTGCTATCAATGTGTTAAATATGAATGTTTTAATGCTACTACGAAAAATTTAAATAAAGGAATATTTTACTGATTTACATTCAAGGTATCCAAAAATTTTACATTAAAAGGGTACAAGATAATGTTTGTTATGCGAAATGATTTATATAAGTGGAAATGAAAATGAATTAATTAAGAATTTTCAAGTATGATTAATAACATCAACGAAAATATTTTGAGAGGAATCGAATTATTTGTTGTTAGTAATTTAACAATTGTATTTGCTATTATAGTTTAGGACTAATAAAAGGTATCCCCAAATTCATTCCCCGCATAATAAAAACAGCAGCAAGTAGAATAGCAAAAACAGGAACAGCTTTTCTAAGTTTCGTTCGTATGCCAACATTAATAAATTTCCCAAAGACTGTAGCCGTCAACATTGCCGGGACAGTTCCCAATCCAAAAAGCATCATTACTACAGCACCTGAGATTGCATTATCGCTTGCAATTGCACCAGCCAAACCTATATAAACAAATCCGCAAGGAAGAAAACCATTTAGAATTCCAATGAGGAATAAAGCTGAAAATGTTCCTTTCTTAAAAAGTATGCTGATGTTTGATTTTAAAGGCTGTGCGAGTTTTTGTACAAGCTTATGTTGAATGAAAATATTTTTGTATCGCTGCGGTAGTAGAATAGCAATTATAATCACAACACCCAAAATAATAGAGACCACCTGCTGAGCACCTGCAAGAGTAATTCTTCCACCTACAAGACCAAACAGCAAACCCAGGAAAGAGTAAGTAACAACTCTGCCGATGTTGTATAAAATTCTTCCTGTAAAAAAAGAAAGGTTAGATGTTTTAGGAACGGGCAACGCAATTGCAATCGGTCCGCACATTCCAATGCAATGAAAACTTCCAAGAAAACCAATTGTAAAAGCTATCAAAATTTCAGATGTCATTTCAAAATATTAAAGAGATGGATAAAATTATTATTTCATATTTAATTCAACTTACCCCTTATCATTCAGAAAGAATCTTGTTAGTAAAATCAGAAATAAATAATACGTTTCATAAATCATATAACAAGATTCTTACAGAATGAAATTTTTAATTGAGTATGATTTCCTTTTCATTATAATATTCATTTCCTTCCATCGTCCAGTTTAACTTCAAACGCCAGAAGCCAGCAGCAAATTTTTTTGTTGAAATAATTTGAGAGCCATCGCTATTCAAACTTAACGGAATATCAAAATCAAGTTTGGGATTTGAAGGACGATAAAAATGTATTTTGCCGGTAACATTTTTTTCAATCAGCGATTTTGGAAATGATAAGTTCACTCCGGCTCCATCAAAATTAATAGCCGGTTTTTCAAGCAAAGAATTTGTTCGCTGGATTTTATCAATCTGATCCTGGTACCTTATTTCCTGCTGATAATAATCGTCAGTTACAAGGTTTACATCCTGGTTAATAAAATAAACGGCAGTTAAAATGACAAGCACCA
>Ga0307423_1000727_pt1 | contig 21712 bp, 18 predicted proteins | sample SalMarWE160310MG_FD_202154 | JGI IMG/M metagenome (GOLD analysis project Ga0307423, IMG submission 202154) | Salt marsh sediment microbial communities from the Plum Island Ecosystem LTER, Massachusetts, United States - WE1603-10 | ecosystem: Environmental > Aquatic > Marine > Intertidal zone >...
ATCTTGCCCAGCTCGGCCAGGCAGGCGTGAAAGGTATGGATGGTGTGGCCCTTGCTGAGGATGAAATGGTCCCTCGCTCGTGCTCCACCCTCCACCTCCAGGAAGTGAAAGAACAGCGCAGCCATCAGTTCTGCGATCGACATGGAGCCGCCGATATGGATGTTCTGTCCACCCGACGCCATCGTCAGGATGTGCTTGCGCAGCGTCGTCGCGCGCTCCTCCAGGGTTCGCAGCAGCGTGGGATCCGACATCCGCTTCCTCCCGTCCCGTTGGTTTCCCAACCGATCGATTCGTCTCAGTGCTCCGCCGTCAGGCCACTGGCCCTCCGGAAGGCGTGGTAGCGGTGCAGGCGAGCCAATGCCCGAGCCGCTCTTCTGGCCGCCGGATAGGCCGGTATCCCCGCATTGCAGAACTGGGCTCGTAGGGCGGCTCCCCGCGAGGCCAGATCCGGATCTCCCCCGCCGGAATCCACCGAAAAAACCGTCGGCTTGGGCCGACTCTTGCTCTTCAGCACCCGGATCGTCTCTGGAGTCGGGTCGGGAAGGTCGGGCAGGTGGAAGATGTTTCTGGGGATGACTCGTTCGATGATGACCATCCCGATCGCCGGATCCCGGTCCGCCAGGTCCAGGACCTCTCCGAGATAGGCCGCATCCTGGAAGATCCTGAACATGTCCAGGGGATTGCCCGCGATGGAGCCCGCCACGGGCACGCTCTCGCGAAGGCTCTCCATGGTGACCTCGGAGAGGCGGGGAACATCGAGTCCCTCCTTGATGCAGGCGTCACCGTTGGCCACGCTGTTTCCGCCGCCGCCACCCATCACGAAGACACCCTTGCCGTCCGGTGCAGGGAGGCGGGCAAAGGCGAGGATGGTTTCCGCCCATTCGTCCATCGAGCGCACCGAGGTAATACCCGTCTGACGGAAAAGGGCCTCCCAGATCCGCCACTCGCTGGACAGGGCGCCGGTATGGGAGGCAGCCGTCGCTGCGCCGGCCTCGGTCTCGCCGCCCTTCCAGATGATGATGGGCTTGCTCTTGTTCACCTCCCGGGCGAGGCGGAAGAACCGCCTTCCATCCTGGACGCTCTCCAGGTACATGGCGATCACTCGAATCTTCGGGTCCGCCGCCATGAACTCGAGGAAGTCGGACTCATCGAGGACGGTGGCATTGCCAAAGCTCACTGCCTTGTCGGTGCCGATCCCGAGGGACAAGCTGTATTCGGTGAGACGCTGGGTGATGGCGCCACTTTGAGAAATGATGCCGAGCGGACCGCTCATGCCGGGAATCGCCCCCCAGGCGGTCAGGCCGGCGGACGGAGAATAGGGACCCATGCAATTCGGCCCGATGACCAGCAGCCCCTTCTCCCGGGCGATCGACTGCATCCGGGACTCGAGCTCGATTCCCTCCCTGGTCGCGGTCTCCCTGAAGCCGGCGGTCAGGACATGGATGTGCCGGAGTCCAACGCGGCTGCATTCCTCGAGGATCGACGGAACCAACCGTGCGGCGACGCAGACGATGGCGTGATCGGGCACCTCGGGGAGGGAGGAGAGATCGGGATAGGCCTTGAGCCCTCCCAGCTCCGTCGCCTTGGGATTGATCGGATAGATGCTCCCGGGAAAGCCAGCCTCCTGCAGCTTTCGAAGGAAGCTCATCCCGCCGAACCGGAAGCCTCCTTGCGACACGCCGACGATCGCGATGCTCTTGGGGTTGAAGAATTGCTCCAGCTCTACCAGCACAAGGAACCTCCAGCTCGCAACCCGCTCACCGTAGGCGATCTGTCAGCGGCGTCCAGCGCTTCGCCGAGCCGCCAGGCGTAGCGGAGGCGCCTGCTCGGCGTCGGAGCGCTCCCCGGCCAATTCGGGCTTCCGCCCGGCGAGGTCGACTCGCGCTTCGTCGTGGATGCGCCGGTCGGCCAGCTTGGCGACGACCTCGCTCGACGTCTGGTAGTGCGCGGGCGTGTAGACCGGCTGCACGAAGACATTCTGGACGAAGAAGAGCAGCACGAAGGCGGCGGCCGCCGAGATCACCGGCGTCGCGACCCAGCCTGCGGCGATGCGGCCAAGCAGGCGCAGCCGGATGTTGTGGGCGCCCTTGGCCAGCCCGATGCCGAGCACGGCGCCGACCACCGCCTGCGAGCTCGAGACGGGCACCAGTGGAATGGTCGGGAGACGCCGTGAGGCGAGCCAGCTCTCCAGGGCCTCGGAAGAGAACAGGAAGAGCACCAGCCCCTGCGCGAGGACCACGATCAGGGCGGAGATGGGAGAGAGCTGGAACAGCCTCGACCCGACGGTGAGCATCACGCGCTTCGAGTAGGTGAAGACGCCAACGCCGATGGCGATGCCCCCAATCAGGAAGAGCTGCTGGCCGGCGTTCAGTCGAAACAGTCCGAAGACATCGAGGTCGACGAGCGGAGCCGATGGAACGAAGACGCCCATCACGTTGGCGATGTTGTTGGCCCCGAGACTGTAGGAGGCGAAGGCGCCGGCCACGATCAGGCTGTAACGGGTGGTGGCGTCGACCCGGAAGAGGTGCATCGGAGCGACGCGCAGGAAAGCCTGGGCGAGCTTGAGCAGGGCGACGGCGAAGGCGGCGGCGAGAATGGGACAGAGGATCCAGGAGCCGACGATCTCGGTGAGGGAGTCGCGATCGGTGGGGGATCTCGAGAAGAAGTTCCATCCGATGATCGCCCCGACGATCGCCTGTGAGGTCGAGACCGGGAGCCCGAGGCGCGTCATCGAGGTCACGGTGAGGGCCGCTGCCAGCGCGACGGTAAATGCCCCCGGCGGCGTGTTTACGGAGCCGAGCTTGCCAAGGGTCTCCGAGGGGCCCGCGCCGCCAATGACGGCGCCGATGACGACGAAGGCGCTGCACAGGAGAGCCGCGGTGCGGAAGCGGATCATCCTGGTGCCCACCGCCGTGCCGTAGGCGTTGGCGGCGTCGTTGGCACCGAGGGACCAGCCCAGAAAGAGACCGCTGAGGAGGAAGACCGGGAACACGGGGCGCTACGCCGACCGCTTGATGCTGGCGATCAGGAGGTGGTCTCCCACCGCCTCGGCGATGTCGGACAGCGACGCCAGGGAGTCGGCGAAGTAGCGGAGGTGGTGCTTTCGGGCCAGCTCCATCTCGGATGCGTAGATCATCTTCTTGAGCCGCAGGCAGGCGTGGTCCACCTCCTTCTCGTAGAACTCCACCTTGGCGATGCAGTCGCGCAGCCGGCTCTCGTCGCGGAAGAAGCAGCGCGCGGCGTCCACCACGTGCTCGACGGCGTGGACGCTCTTGCGGGTGAGTGCGGCGAACTGGTCCAGGTAGCCGACCTCGACGTCGGGACTCTGCACTTCGAATTCCTCGACGATGTGCTTGGCGCAATCGATGACGTCGTCGAGATTGTCCAGCAGCGCCATCACGTCAGCGCTGGATTCGGGGATCAGCGAGTACGTATAGAGGGTGGTTTCCGTGGTCTTGCGCAGATCGTCGGCCAGGTGCTCGTAGTCGCGGAGCTCCTCGAGCCGGCGCGTGAAGTCCTCGTCGTCACCGCTCAGATAGGAGGTGATGGCCTCCCGCATGCAGAGCGTGCCCTTGGTGATGGTGTCGAGGAACTGGTCGACCTGGACCTCCAACGCCTTCGTCCTGCCGAAGGGAAAAAGCAAGCGGACCTCCTTCGCCGCGAAGTCGCGCGGCCTGCATGGCCGTGCCCATCCTACACGAGCCTGCCAGGCAACGGTTCTCTTCGACCAGCGGCCGCATCAGGGGGAGCGGGAGACAGCCTCCAGGCCCCCGGGTGGCGGCTCCCCGTGGGGGCGGGGACAGCCGCAGTCCGCAATTTCGCAATCAGGAAGAAAGGTTGTGAGGCGAAGTTAAACAAAACCCTCCCTGCCGAAGCAGGGAGGGCGTTGTATTTTGCTGACGATACGGTCTGGCTCAGAGCGTCTTCAGCATCTCGTCGACTTCGTCGCAGGTCTTGCGGACCGCGCCGGCGGAGTGCGCAAAGGCTTCCTTCTCCTCGTCGGTCAGGTCGAGCTGGATGACCTCTTCCATGCCGTTCTTGCCGAGGATGGCGGGCACGCCCACGAACATGCCGTTGACGCCGTACTCGCCCTCGAGCTTGGCGCAGACCGGCAGGATCTTGCGCTTGTCGAAGATGATCGCCTCGGCCATTTCCAGCGCGGCCCAGGCGGGCGAGACGAAGGCGGAGCCGAAGCCGAGCAGGCCGACCACCTCGCCACCGGCCTTGCGGGTGCGGGTCTCGATGGCCTCCAGTGTCTTCTCGTCGAGGAACTTGGCGACGGGGATGCCGGCGATCGAGCAAGAGCTGCGGACCGGCACCATGGTGTCGCCGTGGCCGCCCAGCACGAGGGCGTTCACGTTCTCCATCGACACGTTGGCAGCATCGGCCACGAAGGCGCAGTAGCGGCCAGAGTCGAGCTGCCCCGCCATTCCGAATAGCTTGTTCTTGGGCGGGCTCAGCCGCTTGTCCAGGGTGTAGACGATGGCGTCGAGGGGGTTGGCGATGGAGATGATGATGGCGTCGGGGCAGTTCTTCCGGATGCCCTCGGCCACCTGGTTGGTGACCCTGAGGTTGGTGACCAGCAGCTCCTCGCGGCTGGGGAAGGTGCCGTCCGGGCGTGCCTTGCGCGGTACGCCCGCCGTGTTGATGATCAGCTCTGCACCCTCGAGGCAGGAATAGTCCTTGGAGGCGACGCAGCGCACGTCCTTGCGGATGGTGGGAAGACCCTCGAAGATGTCCAGGCACTTGCCCTTCGCGACCGACTGCTTCTTGGACACCTCCTGGCGCTCGGCAGGATCATCGGGGTTCACGAACGGTGCCGGGTCGGAGAGACCCACTTCGCGAGCGAGACCTCGCTGGGCGATCTCCTGGGTGAGAACGCCGCCGATGTATCCACCACCGATCAGGCCAATCTTCTTGAGCATTGCTGTTCTCCTTTTGGTGAGGCTGTGCAGACCCTCGACTGCCTTCCCCGGTGTTCCAGCGTCGCTGGGCAGCGCTCCTCAGGACCTGCGAAAAAAAGACACACCGATTCAATTGGGGGGCTGCAGTATATCAATTTGGGGAGCGAATGGGTACGGCCGATGACCCCATTCTTCCGACGTTCCGACGCGCTCGCCCGGGCGGGCGGGCGTCACGGCGAGCCCGGCTCGGCGCCGGTCGAATTCCGCCCACCTCATCACCCTCGGGCACGGGGTGGCTCGATTCATCCCCGGCCACGGTCGCGCTGGCCCCGAGGCGGCGGGTCGGCGGCGAGGCTCGGCCGCCGCTTCCAGAAGCCTGTGGCTTCCTCGAACGCGTGAGCCAGCTGGAGCACGCCGAAATCGTCCTGGTGGCGACCGACGATCTGCACGCCGACGGGCAGCCCCTCCAACGTGAAGCCACAGGGAACGGAGATGGCGGGGTGGCCGGTGACGGTGATGTAGTAGCAGGACTTCATCCAGTCGATGTAGGTCTCCATTCTCTGTCCGGCGATCTCGGTCACGTAGCGCTGCTTCACGTCGAAGGGCGGGACTTGGTTGACGGGCAGGATCAGGAACTCGTGATCCCGCATGAACTCGCGAACGCGATGGTAGAGCCGCGTGCGCCGGATCTCCGCGTCTCCCACCTGCGCAGCGCTGAGTCTTCGACCCTGCTCGATGTTCCAGACGACGGTCTCCTTCAGCTGCTGCAGAACGTCCTCCCCGGCCTGGCCGAAGGCCAGCGAGAAGATCCACGCCCGCAGCACCTTGAAGACCTGGTCGGCGTCCGTGAAGTCCGGCTCGGCCTCTTCGATCAGACAGCCGAGCGACTCGAACACCTGCCTCTGCGAGTCGATGGTGGCGGTCACCCGTGGGTCCAGCGGCAGCCCTCCGAGGTCGCGGCTCCAGGCGATACGCACTCCCTGAAAGTCCCGCTCCAGTGGAGCCGTGAAGCGACTGCCGGGCTCGGCGATGGCGATGGGAGAGCGCGGGTCGGGCCCGGCGATGGCGCTCAGCATCAGGGTCGTATCCCGTACCGTGCGCGCCATCGGCCCCAGCACCGCGAGCTCCGACCAGGCGAGCTGGGTGGGGTACACGGGTACCCTCCCGGCGGAGGGGCGGAGGCCCACCACGTTGCAGAAGTTTCCCGGGTTGCGAAGGGAGCCGCCCATGTCGCTCCCGTCCGCGATCGGGAGCATTCCCGCAGCCAGTGCCGTCGCTGCACCTCCGCTGCTCCCACCGCAGGTCTTGCTGATGTCGTAGGGGTTTCGGGTCTCTCCAAAGACCTCGTTGTAGGTCTGCGAGCCGGCGCCGAACTCGGGAACATTGGTCTTGCCGATCGTCACCGCTCCGGCCGCCTTGAGACGCTCCACGATCAGGTCGTCCTGGGTCGGGACGTAGTTGCGAAACAGGCGCGAGCCAAAGGTGGTGCGGATGCCCCGGGTCGTCGCCAGATCCTTGTGGGCGATGGGGAGCCCGTGGAGCGGCCCCAGGGCCTCGCCGCGGGCCTGCCGTTCGTCGGCCGCTCTCGCTCCCTCGAGTGCGCGGTTCGGGTGCAGCGTCACGATTGCGTTGAGCTCGGGATTGAGCCGCTCGATCTGGCGGAGGTGCGCCTCCATGACCTCGCAGGCGGAGAGCTCCTTCTCGCGAATCCGGCACGCGAGCTCGACGGCGGTGGAGAAGCAGATCTCCGAATCGGGCAAGTCAGCTCCAGCCAACCGCGTTGACGAAGGAGGGATCCGCATCCCAACGACGCTCTTCTGGACCTCTCACTCCGGGCGGGTTGCCCAGGCTAGGCTCCCGGCCAGCTCTCGGCAAGGATCCGAAAACGGCTGAACATGAGCGGGTTATCCACAGAATCGGGAAACCAGTAGAATCGTGCAGATGAAGAGACGACGCGGGAAGTGGGGACTGTCCTGGGCGCCCTTGATGCGGGTTCCGGGCCTGGTGGCCGCGATCGTGGCCGCGAGTGGAGCGTTCTCGGGCTGCGGAAGCGACTCCCGCCCCGAGGGCCAGGCGGGTCCGCCCCCGGTCGTGGTCCAAGTGGTCACCGCAGCCGCGAGCGAGCTGCCGCGCACACTGGCCGCCGTCGGGTCTCTGAAGAGTCCTGACACCACCACAGTCGCCTCGGAGTTCGCCGGAACGGTGGTTGCGACCGACATCCCCGAGGGCCGCTATGTGGAGACGGGCCACCTCCTCGCCCGGCTGGATGATGCCGAGGCCCGGGCGGCGCTCAGCGTCGCTCGCGCCCGACTCACGAACGCCAAAGCGCGGCTGGCCCGACTGCGCTCGCTGCGCGCCTCGAGCGTGAGTTCGCAGCAGGCATTCGAAGACGCGGTGGCAGAATGCGACGCTGCACAGGGGGAGGTCGACGACGCGGAGACCCGCCTGCGCAAGACCGAGATTCGCGCGCCCTTCGCCGGTATCCTCGGGCTCCGGCAGGTCAACCAGGGACAGTACGTCGGTCCCGGCGACCCGATGGTGGAGATCACCTGGGTCGATCCGCTCGAGCTCGAGTTCGGTCTTCCCCAGCGTTACGCCAGCGATCTCGCGGTCGGCCAGCCGGTACTCTGCACCGTGGGTGAGTGCGGCCAGCGCTTCGAGGCGAGGGTCGATGCGATCGATCCGAGCCTGGATCGCGCGACCCGCGCCGTGCGTCTCCAGGCCGCGGTCCCCAACCCGGCCGGGAAGCTCCTGCCGGGGATGGACGTCCGCGTGCGGCTGGTGGTGGGCCAGATCTCCGACGCCGTGGTGATCCCCCAGGAGGCGATCATCCGCCAGGGCACCAAGTACCTGGTGTACCTCGTCGACGCGGAGGGCAGGGCGCGTCAGCACGAGGTAACTCTGGGCACCTTCTTCGTGGACGGCGTTCACGTGCTCACCGGTGTGGCACCTGGAGACACGGTGGTCGTCGCCGGGCATCAGAAGCTGGGGCCCGGGGCGCCCATCACCCCCCAGCCCTATCAGCCCGTGGAGAATCCCAATCTCGAGCTCGGCTGGTTCGGCCCGGACGGCGACTGCGGGGCTCGGCGGTGAGGATTTCGGAGATCTCGATCGAGCGGCCGGTGCTGGCCTCGGTGATGAGTCTCCTGATCGTCGTGGCGGGCGCGGCCGCCTTTTTCATGCTGCCGGTTCGCGAGTACCCGGACGTCGATCCGCCCGAGGTCTCGGTGACGACGGTCTACGCGGGGGCCAGCCCGGAGACCGTCGAGACCACGGTGACCGAGCCCCTCGAGCAGGTACTCAACGGTATCGAGGGGATCCGCAACATCGAGTCGACCAGCGGATTCGGCACCAGCGTGATCAGCGTCGAGTTCGTGGTGGGGCGGGACATCGATCTGGCCGCCACGGACGTCTCCAACGCGATCCAACGCGGGCTTCGCGATCTGCCCGAGGAGGCCGAACGCCCCATCGTTTCCAAGGCGGGCGCGCGGTCGCGGCCGATCATGTGGCTCAACGTGAAGGGCGGGGACTACTCGCCCGGCGACCGCACCGATCTGGCCGACCGAATCGTCAAGACACCACTGCAGGTGCTGCCGGGCGTCGCGCGCGCGTGGATCGGGGGCTCGCGTCGCTATGCGATGCGGATCTGGCTGGATCCGGCGCGCATGGCCGCGCGCGGGGTGGATGCCGCGGACGTGCTCCGCGCGATCCGCGAGAACAACCTTCAGGCGCCCGCGGGTGAGCTGGAGGCCGCGACACGCAAGTTCACCGTGAACATGGACGCGGTGATCGACGATCCACGCCTCTACGAGCAGATCATCATCCGGGAGAACGACGGCGTTCCGGTCCGGATCGCGGACGTGGGCAGCGCGGAGCTGGGCGCCGAGAACTACCAGGTGATCGTGCGCTTCAGCGGGACTCCCACCGTGGGGGTCGGCATCGTCCGGCAATCGCGGGCCAACGAGCTGGCGGTCGCGCGGGCGGTGCGGGACCAGCTCCCCGAGATTCGAAATTCCCTGCCGGAGGACGCGCAGCTCGACGTGGCCGTCGACAACACCTTCTTCGTCGAGGCCGCTCTGCAGCAGGTCTGGGTGACGCTCGGCATCGTCTTCGTCGTGGTGGTCCTGGTGAATCTGGTCTTCCTGCGCTCGGCGATGGCGACGGCCATCACCGCCGTGGCCATTCCGGTCTCGCTGGTCGGCACCTTCGCCTTCATGCAGGTGCTGGGGTTCTCGATCAACTTCCTCACCCTTCTCGCCCTGGTGCTGGTGATCGGGATGCTGGTGGACGACTCGATCGTGGTGCTGGAGAACGTCTACCGGCGTCAGGAGCTGGGAGAGCCCGCCCTGCGCGCTGCGCGGAACGGCTCGCGGGAGGTGGGCTTTCCGGTGATCGCGACCACCACGGCGGTGGTGGCGGTGCTGATTCCCCTCTCGATGATGACCGGAAACATGGGCCGGCTGTTTCGCGAGTTCGCGATCACCATGGCGGTCGCGCTGTGCATCTCGACCTTCGTCGCGCTCAGTCTGGTGCCGATGCTCTGCTCGCAGTTCCTGGTGATCAGCAGGGAGCACGGCCGGGTCTTCCGGGCCATCGAGCGCCTGCTGGCCGGCTCGGCCAGCGGCTACCGGCGAGCTCTCGACTGGAGCCTCGCGCATCGGACGGCGATGGCGATGGTTCTGCTCGCGGTCCTGGTCCTGATCCCGCTGGTCCTGGCGATCCTCCCCACCACGCTGGTGCCGATCGAGGACCGCGGCACCATCATCACCGTCATCCGGGCGCCCCAGGGCTCCACCTCGGCCTATACGGATCAGGCGATGCGGCAGGTGGAGACGGCCCTCGCCGAGACCCCCGAGGTCGACGGCTTCTTCGCGGCGATCGGTCTGGGGATGGGGGGCGTCGCCGACTCGGCCGAAGGGATCGTCTTTACCCGTTTGCATCCCTGGGAGAAGCGGCAGCGGACCCAGCAGGAGATCGTGGCCGATCTCTTTCCGCGCTTCTCCGCCATTCCGCAGGCGCTGGTATTCCCGATCAACCCACCATCGCTGGGGCAAGGGCGGACCAACGACATCCAGGTCGTCGTGAAGAGTCCCTCCGCGACCCTCGAGGACTTTCGCCTGATCACGCAAGCGATCCTGCAACGGGTGCGGGAGATCCCCGGCCTGGTCAACGTCGACAGCGACCTGCGGCTCGAGAATCCGAAGCTCGACCTCCGCTTCGACCGCGAACGTGCCGCCGACATCGGCGTACCGGTGAGCGCAGTGGCGGAGAGCCTGCGGCTGCTGGTCTCGCAGGGGCCCGCGGACGACTTCGTCCTGCGAAACAAGCAGTACGACGTGGTGACGGCTCTGGCCACGCGCTACCGCAGCGTTCCCGACCAGCTCGGTGAGATCTACCTGCGGGCGCGTGACGGCTCGATGGTTCCGATGGCGACGCTGGTCGAGGCGGTGCCCGCGATCGGCCCCGCCAGCCTTCACCACTACGACCTGGAGCGCTCAGTCACCATCACCGCCAACCTGGCACCGGGGGCGACGCTCGGCGAGGCGCTGCCGCGCGTGATGGAGATCGTCGAAGAGAATCTTCCAGGGGGCTTCGGGACGGCGCTCGGCGGCATCTCGCGGGAGTTCGTGGAGTCGTCGGGGGCGATCTACCTGACCTTCGGGATCGCCTTGATCGTCATCTACCTGGTGCTGGCGGCTCAGTTCGAGAGCTTCGTGCACCCTCTCACGGTGATGTTCGGCGTGCCGTTGGCGTCGCTCGGTGCTCTCGGCGGCCTGGTGGTGACCGGTAACACCATCAATCTCTACAGCCAGATCGGAATCATTCTCCTGATCGGGCTGGTCACCAAGAACTCGATTCTGCTGGTGGACTTCGCCAACCAGGAGCGGGCGCGTGGGACGGGTCTCCTCGACGCGCTGCGCGCGGCCGGTAGGATCCGGTTCCGGCCGATCCTGATGACCAGCGCGACGTCCATCATCGGCGCGGTTCCCCTCGCCGCGGCGTTGGGGGCGGGCGCCGAGAGCCGCCGTCCGATCGGCACGGCCATCGTCGCCGGCCTGCTCTTCTCGACGGTCTTCACGCTGGTGGTCATCCCCGTGGTGTACTACGCCGTGACCAGGATCGCCGAACGGGTCGGTTTGAAGACGATTCCTCCCCTGGTGGGGCTCGAGTCGGGGGATGATGACCCCTCGGCGACCGCCCTCCGATAGCGACGGTGGCAGCCGGCCGTGCCTGGGTTAGGCTCTCGAGGTGCGTCTGCCGGAATCCATCGACACGCCGCTGCGCACCGCCGTCTGCGTCCTGGTACTTCCGCCGGCGTTGATACTGGCCAGCCTGTTGGGAATGGTGCTGGGGCTCCTGGGTGCACCGCAGAGGCACGTCAACATCGCCTATACCGGCTACGCCCGCTTCTGTCTCCTGATGGGCGCGACTCGGCTCGAGGTGGATGGTCTCGATTGGCTGAAGCCCGATCAGGCATACCTCATCGTCTCGAACCACGAGAGCAACTGGGATTTGCCCAGCCTCGCAGCAGGCCTCTCGAAGCTGATCGTCCGCTACATCGCCAAGAAAGAGGTCATGCGCATTCCGATCTTCGGACAGGCGCTACGGCTCACCGGTAACGTGAGGGTGGTTCGCACCAAGACCGTACGCGACATCGAGCGGATCCGGAAGGGGATGACGCGGCGCGCAAAGGAGGTCTCCGTGATGTTCTTCGCGGAGGGTACGCGCTCGCGCGACGGGGCTCTCCACCCGTTCAAGAAGGGCGCCTTTGCCACTGCGATCGGGTTCGGACTTCCGGTGCTTCCCGTTGCGATTGCCGGCACCCGCCCGATCTGGCCGAAGGGGAAGCTGCGCGTGCGCCGGGGTACCGTGGCCATCGAGGTGGGTGAGCCGATCCCCACCGAGGGCCTCACGCTCGACGACCGCACCAGCCTCCGGGACCGCACCCACGCGGCGGTGGCCGAGCTTCGGGCTCGCGCCCGAAGGCGGCTTCGCGACTGGGGCCATGATCCCGGCGGTATCGACTAGGTGGTGCGGGGCGGGTGACCGGGGTCGGGTGGGAGCGCCGCCTTCTTCTGGTCGGCGAGGGCGACCAGCGCGTCGAGAGGGATGTGCGCCATCCGGATGTCGGTGTGCAGGAACATGCCCAGGAGCCAGGGGTAGTCCCGATCGATGGCGCTGGTGTAGTAGTCGATGTAGGCAAAGCCATTCCGCAGCACCACTCCCGCATAAGAGGTGTCGCCCGCGCTGGGGAGATCCGAGAGGTGGGTGAGGCCCTCTTCGGTGACCTCGTAGAGGGCGGTGCGCTTGCGGCTCAACACCCCTCCCAGGCGCATCAGGGAACCTCGCCTGCCGTCCTGGTGGCGTGCCACCGCGAAGACCCGTCCCGCGTGGGAGAAGAGCACCGGGCCGTCCAGGCGTGTGACCCGGCTCTTCCGGTAGCTCCAGCGCTCGAAGGGGGGATCGGACACGGCGAGGAGCGTCGAGGCGTTCTTGTTCCCGCTCAGGGTGTCGGGAGTCACCTCGAGACGTGCGGTGGCCAGGAGCCGCCCATCCGGGAGAAACTCGATCGCCGTCTCGTCGTTTCCCTCACCATCGTAGATGGTCGATACCTGCTCCCACTCCAGCCCGTCCGGGGAGTGAAGCAGCACCGACTTGCCGTGCTCCCACCAGTAGGCGGGCACGTACCAGGTCTTCCCGTCCGCCGACTTGGGCCGCCAGAAGAGCCAGCCGCTCGGCTCCACCGGCTGGAAGCCGCTCCAGCTGACTCCGTCCTGGCTGGTGGAGACGACGGTGCCCTCGGGAGTTGCGGAGATGCCCTGATTGGTCAGTGCGTAGAGAAACAGGCGCTCCCCGATGAGGGCGAACTTGGGATCGCGGATGTCCTTCCCCGCCACCTGGAGAGTCGCCACGGATTCCCAGCTGCGGGCGTCGCTGGAGCGACGGATGACCAGGCGGGACTTGGGGGTCCCCAGGTGGTAGGGCGACGCCGCGTGGACGAGCCAGAAGTGACCGCGCCAGAAGATCATGTCGGTGTTGGAGTTGTGCTCCCCGTCCGCGACCACGTCCCAGCTCTCGATCTCGAGTGCGGGAGCCATTTGCGCGCGATTGGGGCGCAGAAGGACGTACGCTCCCGTCAGGGCGACGAGAAGGAGGACTGTGGCGGCGCTGGCAAGAACGAATCGCATCGGGTCTCCCGCTTCGGGCTTCGATCGGTGAATTCTGGACCGGGTCCGGTTTCAGCCGGGCAGTTCCGCTGACAGGGGACCGCGGCTCGGGTCTCTCTGTGTAGCAGAGCCCAGGTGCTAGCGAACCGAGCGAGCGGCCTCCAGCGGACCCAGCGCAACGCCAAGGTCCTGGTCGGCGACGCGAAAGGCTTCGATGACGCGCGGCGCCATCGTCCTCCGTGACGTGCGGGACGTGGCAGGAAGACCCCGCTATGGAGGAAGATCGCCCGGCTGGGCGGCCCTCGAGGACAAGGTCCGCAGCTGACGGACCATCTCACCGAACCCGACCACGGGGCCATCGATGAGAATGAACTTCCGTCCTTCGAAACGGGGTCGCAGCAGGTCCGCCTAGTACTCGATGCTCACGGTGCTCGCTCTCCGCTGGCTCATCTGTACCAGAATTCTGGAAAACTGCGCCAGCAAGGGAATTCCCCCAGTCCTCATTTCTCCGCCTGGTGCGCCCGATAGACCCATGGAAGGAATCCACTCGAGCATGCCCCAGCCCTCGATGCCGCAGCACCAGGTCCCGAAGCCGGCCGCACGGAAGGTGCTCCGAGTCCGGTTCGAAACCGCCGAAGGGTTTCGCAAGGAGTACCACCAGAACATCGCCCGGGGGGTGCTGTTTGTTCCGAGCGACGGTCCCCATGCACCTCACGAGAAGCTCGACGTCGTCTTCGATCTCAGCTTTTCTGGAAGATCGATCGCGGTTTCCGGCGAGGTCGTGGTGGTCATCGACCCGGTGCTGGCGGAGGCGGGAGGAACATCCGCCGGAATCTCGTTGCGCCTGGACGAGGATGCGTCGGATCTGCGACGCAAGCTCGAGGAGCTGTCCGGGGTCTCCCTCGGGAAGAGGGCCCGCTCGAGGGTCGGTGACCGGCGGGTGGCGAAACGCAGCCGGTCGGACGCCAACATTCGGATCCATACCCGTGAGGGCTGGTTCTCGGGTGTGACGGCGAACATCTCCTACGCGGGTGTCCTGGCGCTGCTTTGGCGGGCCACGATTCCGGTCGGTACCGCGGTGCGCACCGTCCTCTCGAACCCGGCGGTGGAGCTCGAACTCCCCGTGGACGGGAAGGTCATCCACCAAATACGCTGCCACGACGGGCTGATCGCGCACGGCATTCAGCTTCACTATCCCGCCGATCGCATCGACGAAGTCATGAGCTTCATCGATTTTCTGCAGGCCTTCGATCGCGCCCGGCGACTCGGGGCCATCTCTGGTGAGATCGATGAGTTCGGGCTGGGCGCGATCCTGGAGATGTTCGTGACCACGGCTCGGGCGGGAACCATGATCGTCTCGCGTGGCGAAGAGGAAGGAAAGATCGTCTTCTCGGACAACGAAATCCTCCACTGCACACTGGGGATCGTCTCGGGCCTGAAGGCTCTCTCGCGAATGTTCGGCTGGAGAAAGGGACACTTCGAGTTCCATCACGACCTGCAGCTGGCCGGCGACCTCGATGCTCCACAGCCCCTCCAGGCGGCCATGATGAGCGCCTCGGTGCAGATGGATGAGATGGCCCGGGTCGCCGGCGGGATCCTCGATTCTGCAGATACGTTCGAGACCGTCTCCGAGCAGACGGTGGCTCTCCGGGATTCTCTCTCCGATGTGGAGAGGGAGGTGCTCGACTATGCCGCGGAGGGGTTCAACGTCGAGGCGATCTCCGACGTGGTCGCGGATAGCGATGCCGAGATCTACAAGGCGCTCTCGACGCTGCTCGATGCGGGATTGATCAAGCTGCGCCGGGCATGAGCACGGGCTCCGCTTCGGGAAGACGCAGAAAGAGCGTCGCGGTCATCGCCAGCGCGTAGGCTCCCAGGAAGGTGATGAAGGCGATCTGGTAGTTGCCGGTGCGGTCGTAGATCAAGCCGGAATACGGGATCCCGAAGATGTGGATCGGAACCATCACCGGTGTCATCAGCCCCATCACACGCCCGAAGCCCGCGCCGATCGTCGCTCCCCAGAGCGTGATGTGGGTCAGGAAGACAACCGAGACGATTCGCCAGCCGTAGAACATGATCGCCGCGAGGTTGGTCAGCGATTCAGAGGCTGTCAATGACGCCGGTCATATCGGCGGCCTCGCTACGAGATCGAGCTCCCCGTTTCGAGATTAGTCTCCTGTCGAGGCAGCGGCCATCAGGACCCGGAGGAAGCGCTGTCTGTCCCAGCCTTCCCGCAATGGGGAGAGGTGGTGGATCTCCGCTCTGCGCTCTTCGAACTGCCAGGAGTCGGCCAGATGTCGGAAGCGATCGAAGTAGCGGCCGCCGCCCAGTATCGCCTCCCCGCTGGCGGCGTCCAGCGCGGTGAGCTCGAAGTAGCTCTCGGCCGACGCGCAGTCTCCCTCGATCGCGAGCCTCTGGTTGTGGACCGTGTGGCTCATCTCGCCAAGCAGCCCGGCGACGACGTCCCCAAAGAAGGCGCGGATCTCCTCGCGCCCCTCGGCCACCAGGGGATCCAGCCCGCTCCCGATCAGACGGAAATCGCAGCGGGCGTCCTGCGCGAAGCAGCGATCCGCGAGCTCGTCGAAGCGGCCATCGTCGACCAGGAAGCAGTAGGTCGCCTGTAGCTCGCGAATCGCCTCCCGGTCCTCGAGCTCCTGCAAGCGGTTCTGATCGGTCTTCGCCATGGGTCTTCCTCCGCGCTCTCGCGCAGGCAAGGGGAGGGTTGGCTCCGGTCGATCCCGAGGTGGACGGGGGCCTGGGGCATCACGCCGAAGTTCAATGCAGATTGGCGTGAATCACGCGGAGGATGTCGAAGCGGGTGATGGCTCCGACGAGCTTGCCGGCCTCGATCACCGGAAATCGGCGGAAACCCTGCTGCAGGAACAAGCCCGCGGCGTAGTACACGTCCGTGTCCGGCGAGATCGTGGTCACCGCCGTGGTCATGAAATCCGCGACCGTGCCGCGGGGCCTGTTGGCATCGGCACCCGTCGCGACCAGCTTGAGGCAGTCCTTTTCTGTGAGCATGCCTACGAGGTGGCCTGCCTCGTCGACGACCGGGGCTCCGGTGACGTGATGTTCGAGAAGGAACCCCACTGCGTCGAGGATTTCGGTCTGCGGCTCGAGGCTGAACACCTCGGTGTCCATGTGGTCGCGGACGATCGGTAGCTTCTGCATCGCGGTCTCCAGAACTCCCGGGTGGGGTGCGCCATTCTAGTGGGAAAGTGGGGGGGATGGGAAGACGCGGGCGAAATGATTCGGGCTAGGCGGGCTGGGCCGGCGCAGATGCGGGCTGCTCGGCCTTGAGCGTCTGGTAGTACTGGTAGGCCTCTTGCGGCTTGAAGCTCTCGTGGACCACCTTCCCGACCGCCTGGATCATGGCAGGCGGATTCTCCGCCTGGAAGATGTTGCGACCCATGTCCACACCGCTGGCGCCCTCCTGGATCGCGCTGTGCGCGAGTTGGAGGGCGTCGGCCTCGGGCAGCTTCTTGCCGCCGGCGATCACGATGGGAACCGGGCAGGAGGCGGTCACCGTGTCGAACCCGTCTTCCACGTAGTAGGTCTTGACGTACGATGCGCCCAACTCCGCGCAGATGCGCGTGGCGAGCCGAATGTACTTGGCGTCTCGGACCATGTCGGTGCCGACCGCTGTCACGCCCAGGGTGGGGATTCCATGACGATTCCCCATGTCCACCAGCCGCGTCATGTTGTGGACCGACTGGGTCTCGTTCTCGCCGCCGATGAAGACCTGGACCGCCATGGCCGCGACGTTGAGCCGCACCGCCTCGTCGATGCTGATGGCGATCTGCTCGTCGGAGAGTTCTTTGAGGATGCTGGGGCCACCGCTGGCGCGAAGCACGATTCCTCCGGTGTAGGTGGGAGGAATACAGCTCCGCAAGATGCCGCGGGTGAGCATCAGCGTGTCGGCGAAGGGCGTGAGAGGCACGATGTCGAGGTCGACCCTCTCGAGGCCGCTGGTGGGGCCCAGGAAGTAGCCGTGGTCGAAGGCCAACATCACCGTTCGCCCCGTCTCGGGGCTGAAGATGTTCGAGAGGCGGTTCTTCATCCCCCAGTCCAGGTTGTTCGATCCCTTCAGAAAGAAGGGCCGGCTCGGTGCGGGGATGTTCACCTTGTAGCTCTTTGCACTGGCGGTATCGGTGTCGGCCATGGGCTTCCTTCCAATCGATGAGCGGCCGGGCTGCGATCCACACCCACGACGTTCAGGATCCCCGGAGTGTATCCGCGTCGATCGGCGCCGCAAATCGGTCGGCGGCTCCGTCGGCGTTCCATCGCTGGCGACGGGAGCATGGCTCGAGGCATGCGGCGCGGTGGCTTTTCCAGGGACCTCCGGTGCGACCTTGGCGGCGCTTCCCTGCCTCAGGGCTGGCTGCCTGCCTGGTGTTCGAGTCCCTGCCAGCCGAGGTAGAACTCGCTCAGCTCTTTCGGGGTCACCGCCTGGCTGATCAGGAATCCCTGGATCTCATCGCAGCCGAGCTCGCGGATCCGCAGGGCCTGCCCGGGGCTATCGACCCCTTCTGCCACGATTCGAAGCCCCAGTCGGCGGCCCATCGTGACCACGGCCTCGACGATGCTCGCAGCGGCCGGGTCGACTTCTACCTCGGAGGCGATGGAGCGGTCGATCTTCAGCACATCGAGGGGGAAACGGGTCAGGAAGCTCAGCGACGAATATCCAGTCCCGAAGTCGTCGAGCGCAATAGCCACACCGATGGCCCTGAGGTCTCGGAGGGCCAGGGAAGTCTGGTTGTCTTCCGCGAGGATCAGACTCTCGGTGACCTCGAGCTCGAGGGCCTCTGGGGGCAGGTCGTGGGCACGCAGAGCATCGGTCACCGTCTTGGTTACGTCACTCGAGGCGAACTGCTCGCTCGAGACGTTGACCGAAAGGCGGAGACCCGACCAGCCGCGACTTTGCCAGTGAGCGAGCTGTGCGCACGCGGTGTCGAGTACCCAGGCGCCAATCGGAACGATGAGGCGGGTCTCCTCGGCAACCGGAATGAACTCCCTCGGCTGGACCGATCCGAGCTCGAGTGAGTTCCATCGTGCCAACGCTTCCATGCCGACCACGGCATCGCTGCGAATATCCACCCGCGGCTGGTACCGAACCTCGAGCTCGCCTCGTTCGAGAGCATGGCGCAGGTGCTTCTCGAGCTCGATCCGGCGAAGAATCGCTTCTCCCATCGAGGGCTGATAGAACTGGTAGCGTCCCGGTCCCTGCGCCTTCGCTTCGTACATGGCCATGTCGGCACACTTGAGAAGTGTGTCCGCATCTTCTCCATCCTGGGGAAACAGCGCGATTCCGACGCTCGCCGTGGTCGAAACCTCGTGGCCGCAGACGGAGCAGGGCGCTCTCAACGCCTCGAGGATGCGGCACGCCACATCGCCCGCATCCGGGGCTCTTCGCATCTTCGAGAGAAGCACCGTGAACTCGTCTCCACCGAGCCGCGACACCGTGTCAGCTCTCTGTCTTGCAGCGGTGCCCACGACGTCCGTGGGCCGGACCTCGCCCTTGAGAAGACGGGCGACCTGCTGCAGCAGCGCATCTCCCACCGCGTGCCCGAGTGTGTCGTTGACTCCCTTGAACCGGTCCAGGTCGAGGTAAAGGAGGGCTGCCGGGTAGCCACCTTGTTTGGCGCGGTCGAGGGCGTTGTTCACGCTATGCCCGAAGGAATCCCGACCGACCAGCCCGGTCAGCCCGTCGCGGTCGGCGAGACTTCGCGCGCGCGCGGCTTCCTCGCGCAGCTGGGATCGCTCGCTGGCAGCGCGGATCATCGCCTCGATTCGAAGGGCAAGAAGCTCCCCGGAGACGGAGGCCTCTTCGAAGTCCGCGATGCCGAGCTGGATCGCCCGCTTGACCGTGGCGACATCGGCCGGCGCGGCAATCAAAAAGACGGGCGCCCCGCGTTCCCCACCCTGCCACTCCTGGATGCGAAGACACGCCTCGAGCGCGGCCTTCGTGGAGATGGCCGCATCGACGATCACGGCGCTCGGACGCACCTCGTCGAGGGATGCCGTGAGCGAGCCGCCTGCCCGGAAGGCTCGGAGGCCGCGCTTTCGAAGCGAGCCCTTGAGCATTCGCACCAGCTCCGCGCGAGGGCTCCAGACCAGCACACGGATCGGCGTCTCGCTCTGGGAGTCGGTCGACATGTCAGCAGCTCAATCGGTCTGGCGAGGGTTTTACCTCAGCGAATTCGGATCCCCGCGGGGCAGTCTGGATCTCGGCCAACGTACGCTCTCGGGAGCTCGCCGAATCACCCATGCCGCGATTGGTGAGCGCCATGCGGAGAAGCTTCACGCAGTTCGGTGTCGATCTGGCAGCTGTCGATCCGACGGTGTTGGGGCGGGGCGCATCGGTCGGTCCGCTGGGAATCGAAACCGCGGTCGAGTCCCGCGTTTGCGGTGCCTCCGCATTCGTGATATGGGAACAGCAGATCTCCGGCGAACGTCCAGAGGGGGACAACCCGCTTCCTGCGGGTGGGGGTGGGGCGGGGATCGGCAGCGGGTTTCGTCGCGTGACTGGCCGAGATCTTCGATCCGAAAGGTCGACCTGGGTGAGACACGGAGCACCTCTGCTCCTGGTGCTCTACCTCGCCTGGATCGTGTCTCCGGCACTCCACCAGTATCTCGAATATCAGGCGGGGGTGTGCCAGTCCTGCCCTACGGAAGAACTCGGCGGGCGGATCCTTTCCCATTCGCCGGACGCGCCGTGCTCCGACCCCGACCACCATCATCGTCCCCGTCCGGCGCACGACGAGGATCATTGCCTCACCTGCCAGCTCGGCACCGCCGCGGTGGCCGTGCTTCCCTTCGCCTGGACGCCGCTGCGCGTCGTCCAGGTCACGCGTTCCGTGCCGTCCCGGAGCGTTTCGGTGCCGCTCTCTCCGGCGCTGCTGACCATTTCTCCTCGCGCCCCACCGCCGCCTCCCAGCGCATAGCACCTCGTTTCGGATCCCGATCGTTTGCTGATTCTGGATGCCTGTGCGGCTATCGAGCCGTCCGCAGACGGCCCGGTCCTTGCGGCGCTGGAAGTAGGATCGCGCCCGGTGCATCAGGCAGTGGTCGAGAGGGAATACGCAGCCTGCGAGACCGTATTCCGGCGAATCCGGTGCAATCCGCGGCGAAGCGGAGATGTGCCGCACTTCGAGGAGGTGAGAACTCCAATGCTTTCACATCGATGGAGACTTCTGTTGGTCCTTTCCCTGGCACTGTTCGTCCCATCCAGCACTGCTCTCGGAGAAACGGAGGGGGGCGGCGACCTCGAGGATGAGCTGGCAGGGATCAAGAACGGACTCGAACGGATGAAGGCGTCCTATGAGTTACGAATCAAGGCGCTGGAGGAAAAGGTTGGCGGGCAGGACCTGCTGAGGGCTGAGATCGACGAGAAGGAGGATGAGATTCGAGCCCTGAAGGACAAGGTGATGGCGCTGGAGGAGAACCAGGACGCCGGAGGTCTGACCGGAAGAGTCGAGCGGCTCGAGCAGGCGGAAGGTCCCCGTCACAAGGCGGCTCCCGTAGGCGCATACGGCGGCTTGATGAATCCCGACATCAGCTTCATTGCCAACATGAAGGGGTTTCTCAGCAGCGACGATGACAACCCACTCAACCAGAGGTTCCTCATCGAGGAGGCGGAGCTTGGCTTTCAAGGATTCCTCTGGCCCGGCATCAGAGGGGATGCCTTCGTGGCCCTGGAGCAAGAAGTGGAAGGGGAAGGCCACGTCACTACCGCAGCCCATCTGGAGGAAGCCTATGTCTCCTTCCTCGACCTGCCCGCGGGTCTCCAGGTGCAGGCGGGACGCAAGCTCCAGAATTTCGGTCGTCTGAACCCGATCCACCCCCACCACTGGGCGTTTCCGGACACTCCGCTGCCGCTCCTCCGGCTCTTTGGCGATCATCCCTGGATCGACGACGGTGTGCAGATCAGTACGTTGATCCCGAATCGTTGGGACGCGTATGTGAAGGTCCAGGGAGGCGTGTGGAGCGGCTGGCAGCCGGGCCACGCTCATGGTGACGAGCACGAAGAAGAGGTGGTCGAAGCCACCGAGTTCGAGCAGCCGACGCAGTGGCGGGGAAACGTCTTCACCGCTCGGGCCAGCCTCGGTTTCCCGCTCGGTGACAACACCAATCTGATGCCCGGATACAGCTTCGCCGGAGACGACGGCGGTGACACGTTCCTTCACGGCCTGGATCTGACCCTCATTCATCGCTGGCCCCGGACCTACCGGAGGCTTCGCTGGCAGAGCGAGCTCTTCTATCGCGATTGGAAGGAGGGGCCTGACCACCGCAACGCCGACGACTGGGGCGGGTATTCGCTGCTTGCGCTGACCCTCGACAAGTACTGGGAGACCGGTGTTCGCTTCGACTGGTGGGATGCCGATCATCTGGACGACGAGTGGGGAGTGACGACCTTTCTGACCTACTTCTTCTCGCACTCGATGTTCCTGAGACCCTCGTATCGTTTCAACAGGTTCCCCGACGGCAGCGACGAGCACCTCGCGCTCGTGCAGTTCGTCTGGGGTCTCGGTCCCCATGCACATCGGCTCGAGGACTGATGTCGTTCCATGATGGGAGGTGATTCGCAAATGAAGGCTCTGATGAGAACGGCAGTGATCGCGGCGATCCTGGCGGTTA
>Ga0307423_1000728_pt1 | contig 21706 bp, 19 predicted proteins | sample SalMarWE160310MG_FD_202154 | JGI IMG/M metagenome (GOLD analysis project Ga0307423, IMG submission 202154) | Salt marsh sediment microbial communities from the Plum Island Ecosystem LTER, Massachusetts, United States - WE1603-10 | ecosystem: Environmental > Aquatic > Marine > Intertidal zone >...
GCCCTTAAGGTGCTCCGAGAGGAAAACGTCGATTTGGTGCTCATGGACTTGGACATGCCCGAGATGGACGGGCTGGAGGCCACCCGCCTTATCCGGCAAGGCGCTGCCGGAGAAAAGGCCCAAGCCATTCCCATCATGGCCATGACCGCCCACGCTTTGCACAGCACCATCGAGGATTGCACTCGTGCCGGGATGGACGGCTATATCAGCAAACCCGTGGAACTTGAGACCTTGGCCCAGGCAATTAAGCGCCTACACCTGCCCGGCGGGGAGGCGCCCAAATCCGTGAACCCCATGCCGGCCGGCAAAGAGGAGCTAGACGACCAGCGCGCCCTTCGGAACTTGGGCGGCAACCAGGAGCTGTTGGTGCAAGTGCGACAAATGCTGGAGGACGAAATCGATCAACGTTTGCCCCTGATGACCGAAGCCGTGGCCAGCGGGGACTGGGCGGCGCTAGCCCGCCAAGCGCACTTCTTTAAGAGCGCTTGCGCCACCGTGGGAAGCGATCAACCCAGCCGGCTGGCAACTCTGGTCGAACGGCTCGCCTTGGCTCAAAATGACGCGGAGGCAAAAGAGGCTTTTTCTCAGCTTGCGGCGCAGCTGCAACGTCTGCGAACAATATTAGCGGAATCCCGGACGGAGACGCCAAGCTGACCGTTCGCTACCACGCCCTGCGGCTATTAGCCCCTGGCAAACCCGTTGCCACCCCAAAAACAGGAGGCCCGAGCACCACACGGGCTGCCTGCTTTTATATAGTCCTTTCCTACCTGCCGCCCAGATGCTTCATCGTTGTTAGGGACCGTCCATCAGCAGCTCACCCGGATACCACGGCATTTGGGTTCGCTACTCATACCGCTTACCTCGTCGCTTGGCTCATTACTGGGCGTCCCGCACACAGCGGACATAGTTATAGATGCGCACCTGGTCATCTTGTCCCGGGGTTCCCCTGCCTTCGGCATAGTCTGCCGGATCGCCGCTCTTGGGATCGCTGCGCTGGGCGCCTGCGCCGTGCACATCGCGCAAGTAGGTTTCGCCGGTCCGGGGATCGCTGTACACGCCATAGGCCTGGCCAAAGGCCACATAAACCGCATTGCTGCCGGACTGGTCAGGCGGGCCTTCTGTGAGGGTGGTTCCGGTCCAATACCATGACTCGGTCTCGGTTAGGTTAAAGATGGGATCTATGGCCGGCCCTCTTTGAGCCGGATTGGAAGCATCGGGCGCCCGGGAGTAGTCCACGATGCTTTGCAGCTCCTTGGCATTGGGCAAGCGCCAGTCATCGTGGCCGGCCTGACTTAAGTTCTCGCAATAGCTGAGCGCCTCTTGCCAGATCACGCCAGAACCATTATCGCCTTTTTGCCACATCAAACCGGTAGCCTGGTCGGTGATGGTGTCATCGCCATTATCCACAAAATCATTTAGGCCATAGCTGGTGTTGCCTCGCACATAGCGGACATACTGCTGCATTCCGCCGTTCAAGCCATATCCCTTTATATGGCCATCAGCAAAGTTAACCCCGAACACCGCGGTCTGGCCTCCCATCACCGTTCCCACATACACATTGCTGGACCAGTAACGGCCATCGATGTTGTTCGAACCATAGGTGAAATCAAAATAGCCCGTATCCAAATATGGAGTGAGCGAGTAGCTGTTACCGATGAACTCTATTAGTGAATAAAGTTCCTTGATACTCGGCAACCGCCAGTCGTCATAGCCGGCCAAGTTGAAGGATGCCGCCCCGGCTAGCGCGTCGCTGTACTCTGACTTTTGCGCCAGGTTGGGAGTCTTCTGCCACATCAAGCCGGTGCTCTGATCAGAAATCGTTCCATCGCCATTATCAACATAGCGGGGAGGGTTGCCGTAATATTGAGCGTCCTGGCCATAAAATGCACGGCCGGATGGAGGGCAGTTCATCTGAGCGCGATCATCAAAACACGCGCTCTGGTTGGTGTCCACCACCACATAGCTTTGGGCGGCAAGGGCAATGCCAGTTTGGCCAAAAGCCATCAGGCATAAAAACATCATGATGCCTAGCCAATATCTGAAATTCATGGATTCGGTCATGGCTAATATCCTTGGCATGGGTTTTCCGAATTTACCGTCTCATTACTGCTAAAAGGATACCGCCCAAATATGTGAAAATTGTGGGGACACCATGTGAAGGTTGTGGAGATCGCACTAGACGTGCTTTCATGGGCTATCCTTATCTATGGTAGAGCAAGCAAAGCGACTTTCAACTGTGGATGAGGCAGAGGTGTCCGGCCTATGAAGCTATCTCTAACTGCTAAGATCTTTTTAGCGTTCCTGCTGACCAGCGTTCTCAGCTTAACGCTTATGCTGGTATCGGTCCGCTATTTCACCTATCAAGGTTTCCAAGCCTATGTGCATCAGCGGGAGTTGGATAACCTGCAGAGTTTTGCGGCCGGCCTAGGGGCTTGGTTCAAACAAAATGGAAACTGGGACGGGCTCAAAGGGAATCGCGCACTGTGGGATTCCTTCATCCGCTCGGGCTTGCTTGTCGATGATCGCTTCAAGGGTGCCGCCTCATTCGGTCCTTTGGAGAACAGATACCCCGCAGGTCAACGCCCTTTCCGCCGGCCGGAAAACCAACCACCGCCGCGCCTCTATAGGTCCGGCCCTTCTCCTCCGCCACTTCCTCCGCGCGAGGGAATCGGGCTTCGTCCGCCGCCGCAAGCACAGCCGCAGCCAGGCCCCAGCTGGGACCCTATGCGCTTGGGCCCGCGCTTGGCTGTATTTGACCTGCGCAAAACCTTGGTGGCCGGCCAGCTCGACCAAATCCCCTTTTCTGCGTTTTCTACCTTGCCGATCAAGTCGCATGGCAAGCAGGTGGGATGGCTAGGGCTGGAACCGCCGCGTCAACTCACCCACCCCCAGGATCAAGCATTTCTCAGCCAGCAGACAAAAGTAATTTGGGCGATCGCTGCCAGCATTCTCGCGCTCACCGTGATTATCGCCTGGCTCTTGGCCCGGCATATGCTGGCCCCGGTCCGTAAGCTGGCAACAGCCACCCGCGCCTTGCGCGAGAGGCGCTTTGATACCCGCCTCCCTGTGGAGTCCTCGGACGAGCTCGGGCAGCTGGCCAAGGATTTTAACTCCATGGCCCGCGCGCTCGAGCGATATGAAGAACGGCAACAACAATGGCTCTCCGACATATCGCATGAATTGCGCACTCCGTTGGCCGTGCTGCTCAGCGAGATCGAAGCCCTGCAAGACGGTGTCCGCCAAATGGATGAGGCCTCTTTGCTTTCCCTGCACGGCGAGGCCGATCGCTTAAACAGGATGATAAATGACGTCCATGAGTTGTCCCTGGCCGAAGCTGGCGATCTAATCATCAACAAGGTCATGCTAAAGCCTGGACAAGTACTGGCGGATACCGTCGAGCGCTTCAGGCGCCGTTTAGGGCAGGCCGGCATAAAAATCGAAACGGAAATTGCGGACCAGGCGAGTCCGGCCATCATGGCTGATGAGGAGCGCTTGAGCCGGCTATTCACCAACTTGCTGGAAAACGTGCTCCGACACGCCGCAACGCCGGGCGTTTTAAAGGTATGGCAAAAGCAAAAAACCGACGCGATCAAGTTCAGCATAGAAGATTCCGGACCGGGCGTGCCCCAGGAAGCGCTGCCAAAATTGTTCGATCGCTTGTATCGGGTGGACCCTTCGCGGACCAGGAACACCGGCGGCAGCGGCTTGGGCTTGGCCATATGCAAAACCATCGTTGAAAGTCACGGCGGCGCCATTCGCGCCCTTAACGGCGCATCCGGCGGCCTATTAATCGAAATCGAGTTTCCGCTTGTTTAGACGGCAAATCATTTAACGCCCACCATTACTTGCAATGGCCTTGGCCCGCACTGACCGAGCTTGACCACCCAGCATCAATCTGCTACTGGTTTTATTAGTTATCAGAACCAGAGAACTTCCCTCACGGAAAAGCCTTGGGGCCGCTTTCCTGGACATTGCCCATGCCAGAGCGCAGCGTTTATATTGTCGAGGACGAGCGAAAACTGGCAGAAATCCTCCGCGACTATCTTGTGCGGGACGGATTCAGCGTCTCGCTCATCGATAGGGGTGACGAGGTGGTTGCCAGAGTGCGTGCCAACCCGCCTGACGCCATCCTCTTGGATATCCGGCTCCCCGGCAAAGACGGCATGAGCGTTTGCCGGGAGATCCGCACTTTCTCCAATGTGCCAATCTTAATGATCACCGCGAGGGTGGAGGAGATTGACCGCTTGCTTGGTTTGGAACTGGGGGCCGACGACTACATCTGCAAGCCATTCAGCCCCCGCGAGGTGGTGGCCAGGGTAAAGGCGGTGTTGCGCCGGGCGGGCGAGCATCAGTCCCCGGATAAAATAACGATCGGCTACATAATCCTGGATAAGGCCAATCACCAGGCCTTTATCAAGGGAGAGCAGATCCACCTGACCCCCAGCGAGTTCGGCCTGCTCGCCGTTCTAATGAGCCAACCGGGCCGGGTCTTCACCCGCAGCGATCTTGTCCATCAAGTTCAGGGCTATGACTTTGAGGGCTACGAACGCACGGTGGACACCCACATCAAAAACCTGCGCAAGAAAATATCGGAAGCGCTGCCGGGCGAAAGCATTATCCGCACCATTTACAGCATCGGCTATTCTTTCGAATATTCTGGCCCGACTTAACTGTGTTTGAATATTAGGCAGGAAATTGATCGCGCTGCTTTTACCCGTCGCACGTCTATATGGTGAATCAAGATAAGCAGGTTGCGAGGATCGGCCTCATCAGTTGCCGATAATTCGTGCGATAACAAATGCGGCTAATCCACCCGAATGATCTTAACCCTCTTGCCTACCCATCCCAGCGGCAGATACACCCTTCCACAGGACCCACTGACGGTAACCGTCTTATGAACCACCTCTTCTCCGTAGAGCCTAAAGACCACCTCTCCTCTGGCTTGCAATTTTCCATCGCGAGGCACCGGACATAACAAACGAGGCGTTCCTTGACCATTATCATCATTGTCAAAGATCTCCAACGCCTTCACGATCCGCACTCCCTAACTTAAATCAGCCTGCGAGCTATGGTTATCTTCTCGGCCTCTTTGGCGCCCTCGTAAATTTCCAGGATCTTGGCGTGGCGGTAAAACCGCTGGATGTCGTATTCGTCAATATATCCATACCCGCCATGCATCTGCAGAGCCTTGTCACAGGCCCAAACCGCGGTCTCGGCGGAAAAATATTTGGCCATGGCGTTAAGCTTGGGATCGGTCTGCCCCTGGTCAACCAGCCAAGCCGCCTTGTAACAAGCCAAACGCGACAACTCGATACGGGTGGCCATCTCGGCCAATTGGAACTGCAGCCCTTGATTGGCGATAAGCGGTTTGCCGAACACCATGCGCTCCTGGGTATACTTGAGCGCCAAGTCCAGCGCGCCTTGCGCCAAGCCGACGCCTTCGGCCGCCACCATGGTGCGGGTCACATCGAAAAAGTGCATGAGTTGATGAAAGCCACGGCCGTGTTCGCCCACCAGGTTTTCCGCCGGCACCCGCACCTGGTCGAAGCTCACCTCAGCGGTGTCGGAGGCACGGATCCCCATCTTGCCGTGGATCTTGCGGGAGCCCACCCCGGGACGATCCGCCTCCACTATAATGATGCTGTGCCGGGCGTAGCGTTGGTCGCTCTGGGGATCGGTCAGGCATAGCACCATATAGTAATCGCAGATAGTGCCGTTGGTGATGAACATCTTGTTGCCGTTGATGACGAACTCATCGCCGTCACGCAACGCCTTGGTACGGACTGCGGCCACGTCGGTACCCGCGTCCGGCTCGGTAAAGGCTCCGGCGGAAACCATCTTGCCGCTTACCAGCGGAGGCAGCCAACGCTGCTTCTGTTCTTCACTGCCGAAAAACTGGATCAGTTGCGAGCCGAAGGAGCGGGATTCGATGCATTGCCCGATGCCCAGGTCCACCCGGCTCAACTCTTCGCTAATTATCGCCTGCTCCAAAAAGCCATAGCCAGGCCCGCCGTATGCTTCGGGTATGGTAGGGCCTACCAGCCCCACCTCCACCGCTTTCTGGCAGACCTCTACCGGATACTTTTCCTCCCGGTCATACTCAGCGGCTATGGGAGCAATTTCTTTCAAGGCGAAGCGCCGGGCGGTTTCCTGAATAAGGCGTTGTTCCTCACTAAGATGAAAATCCATGGCCCTTTATCACCCTTCCTCGCGGCGCTCGGCTTCTTCCGCCCGTATCTCGCGCCGCAGAAGTTTGCCTACCTTGCTTTTGGGCAACATGTCGCGGAACTCGATGTACTGAGGAAGTTTATAGCTCACCAAGCGCTTCCGGCACCACTGAATTAGGTCGTAACCGGTGATACCTTTAACGTCCTTTTTAAGCACCACGAACGCCTTGATACGCTCACCCACCTTTTCATCGGGCAGCCCCACCACGCAGGCCTCGATCACCGCCGCATGCTCTTGCAAGATGGCCTCGATCTCGGTGGCCGACACCCTGTAGCCTTTGTGCTTTATGGTATCCATGGTGCGGTCGACGAAATAGAGCTGGCGATCTTCATCCATGGCCACAATATCGCCGGTGCGATAGAAAAGTTTTCCATCGATCTCCACGAACGCCTGGGCCGTCTCCTCCGGCTTATTCCAATAAGCGCTCACCATGGGCTGGCTGTGCACCAATAGCTCGCCGGGCTTTCCATAGGGCACCGCATCCAAACTGCTTTGGTCCACCACCTTGACCTGTTTGCTGCCCAGCACAATTCCCATGCAGCCCGGCGGTGTCACTTGGCCGGCTGGATTCATGCCCACGCCGCCAACGGTTTCGGTGGAGCCGTAGCCGATGTATATTCGCTTGCCGAAGCGGCGCTCCCAGCGCCGGGCCACTTCCAATGGCATCACGTCGCCGCCGGAGAAACAGAAATCCAGGCTGCTGAGGTCGTATTGATCCAAGCGGTCGTGTTCCAGGATCATGCGGTACAAAGCCGGCACACCTATCAAGGTGCGCCCTCTTTGGCTTTCCACCGCTTCCAGCATGGCGTCCAAGTTCACCCGGGGCTGCAACACCAAGGAGCCGCCATAGGTGAAAATGGTTCCCATAGCGCAGGTCTGGCCCAACACATGGAACATAGGCGCGGTACCCAGGATCACATTTTCCTCTGGCTTGATCAGCTCGGCGCTGCAAGCCAATTGTTCCCTGGCGCAACCGAGGAGAAGCTCGTGGGTGATGGGCACGCCCTTGGGATGCTTGGTGGTGCCGCCGGTATAGAGTATCTCCGCCACATCGCCGGAATCCACCTCTGGTATCGGAACTTCAGCTTTGCCAGCCTTTAGAAGATCGCGAATAAGTAATGTATGCTCGGCATTGGCGGTGCGGCCCTTGGGGATCTTGTCAAACAACCAGCCGAATGCCCGCTTGTAGGCTGGCAGCAGATCGGCCAGGCCGCTGGCCACGACCATCTTAATGCCAGTGTTCTCCATAACCCGGGTGACGTAGCCGTAGTTGCGGTCCGCGCAGACCACCGCCTCGGCCTGGGTGTCGTTGGCGATGTAGGCCAAGTCGTAAGGCGTGTAGATGGGCGTAATGGGCACCGCCACCGCGCCCGAGCGCAATACGCCCAGCCAAGCCACCAACCACTGCACCGAGTTGGGCATATAGATCACCACCCGGGAACCTGGCCTCAATCCCCTCTGGAGCAAACCGGCTGCGAAACGCTGCGACAATTCGTCCAGGTCGCGGTAGGTGAAATTGGTGCCCAGATAGGAAACCGCGGTCTTGCTGGGCTGGCGTGCAGCCACTTCGGCAAACGCCGCGGGAATGCTTTTCGTATGGCTTGGCTTCATTTTTCCTTCCAGCCCGGTCTAGATGCCGAAATAGGCGCTTTTGATTTCCGGGTTGTCCATCAGTTCAGGACCAGTGCCGGTCATGGCCAGCATGCCGTTCTCGATCACATAACCCTTGTCAATCATAGGCAGGATCGGGCGGGCGAACTGCTCGGATATGACTATGGTGGCGCCGGTAGCCTTTATGATCCGCTTGACAGCTTCCACCACCTTGCGCTGCATGGCCGGCGACAGCCCCAAAAGCGGTTCGTCCAAAAGCAGCAATTGGGGTTCCACCATAAGCGCCATGCCGATCGCCAGCATCTGCTGCTCGCCACCGCTCATGAGCCCCGCCTTCCTGCGGGTGAGCGCCTGCAGGGCTGGAAACAATTCCATGGCCAATTCAATGCCGCGCTTGATCTGGAGGCTGGTTTTCAGGTAGCCTGCGATGCGCAAATTCTCCAGCACTGTGCTGTCGCCGAAAACCGGATGGCGCTCCCGGCAGAGCACGATGCCTTTCCTGGCGCGCTGATAGGCCGGCATCTGGCTGATATCCTCGCCCTGATAGGTGATGCTGCCGAGGACGGTGATGCGTTCGCCGCCCTTGCGCTTCTCCTTGAGTTGGATATCCAGCATCAGGCCGCCCAAGGTATTGAGCAGCGTGGTCTTGCCCGCGCTGTTGGAGCCGATCACGCCGATTATCTGCCCCTGCCCCACCTCCATGGAAAGCTCGTTCACAGCCAGGGCGTTTTCGTAAAACACCATGAGGTTGGAAACGCTAAGCATCGCCGCCCTCCTCTTCTTCGCTGCCCAGGTAGGCTTCGCGCACAGATTGCTGCTCCATGACTTCCTTGGGTTTGCCATCGGCGATCTTTTGCCCGAAGTTCATGACTACCACCTGGTCGGCGATGCGGAAAAGCTCTCGCAAGCGGTGCTCCACCATGATGATGGTCTTGCCCTGCACTTTGAGCTTATCGATCACCGGCACCAAAGACGCCACCTCGGCCAAAGACAGGCCGGAGAACAGCTCGTCCAGCACGATCAGCTCAGGAGACAGGGCAATACAGCGCGCCAACTCCAAGCGCTTGAGATAGCCATGGGGCAACACGCTGGCGTGCTTGTAGATAACCCAGGAATCGCGCTCGAAGCCAACCTCCTCCAACAAATCCTTGGCCACCGCATCCAAGTCGCCGTAGCGTCCGCCGATGAGGTGCCTGGCCCTGGGCGATCTTAGAGGCAACACCAGGTTTTTGAAGGCGGGTAATTGATAGAAGGGCTTTACCATCTGGAAGGTTCGGGCCACCCCCAGGTTGGCTATCTTGTAGGGCCTGAGGCCCGCGAGGTTCTGGCCCTTGAACAGCACCTTGCCAGTATCGGGACGCACGAAACCGGTAAGCAGATTTATAAGGGTGGTCTTGCCGGCGCCATTGGGGCCGATCACTCCCAACACCTTGTTCTCCTCCAGCTCAAAGCTGACCTGGCTCACCGCCTGCACGCCGCCGAACGACTTGGAGAGGTTTTCCACCGAAAGGAAGGGGCTGCTCATGAGTCCACCTCCACCCACCGCTCGAATTGGGTGTATTTACGCTTGATGTAGTGGAAGATGCCCTCCGGCAGGCCCACCGTGAACACCACCAGCAGCAGCGCGTAGATCACGGTCCGCATTCCGCCCAATCCGCGCAAGAGCTCGTTCATGGGCACCAGAATGAAGCAGCCCAACAAGGGCCCGGCCAAAGTGCCCATGCCTCCCACCGCCGCGGCGGCGATGGGCAGGATGGAGTAGTCCAAGGCGAACACCGGCATCCCCACGAACTGATAGGCGTGGGTTATGAACGCGCCGGCAAAGGCAGCTACCCCAGACGAGAGGAACAGGGCCTGGGCCTTGTAATAGTAGATGTTCAGTCCGGCGCTCATCACCGCGCGGTCGTTGTCGTTGATGCCTTTTAAAATCAGCCCGTAGTCCGAGTTCATCATGCGGGTGAAGCTGAACAAGGCAATCCACACCACCACCATGGCCGCGATTAGTTCGGTCATGCCTTGGGGCAGAGACTCTATGCCGCTTAAGCCTTCGGTGCCGCCGAAGACCTTGGTGGCCTCGATAATGCGCTCTATCATGAGCGGCAGGATCAAGGTCACCATGGAAAAATAAATCCCTCGCAGCCTGAGAACCGGCAGCAGCAGAAAGGTGCAAACTGCCGCGCCCCCCACGGTGGCCAAGGGTATGGTTAACCAGGGAGACATGCCGAGATAGTGATTCAACACGCCGGCGATGTAGGCCCCGATCCCGAAAAACAGGGCCTGGCCCAGGGACACCATGCCCACCGCGGCCAACAGGTCCCAGGAGATGGCCAAGAGTCCGATCATGCAAACCTGCATTATCACGCGCTGCCAATAGGTGCTGGCCCACACGCCAACCACCAAGAGCAGCAGAACCGGTAATACCCGGGGCGCGATTATGTACAGCATCTCGCGCCATGAGTTGAGCGCGAAGATGTCGTCGGAGCGTACCTTGATGCCGCGGTCCAGCCTTTCCAGTCTTTTGGCCATAACTAGATGCGCTCCTCTAGTTCCTTCTGCTTGCCGAAAAGGCCGGAAGGCTTGATGAGGAGGATGATCAACAGAGCCGCCAGGCTCACGATCATCATCCAGTGGGTTTCGCCATAGGAGGCGGTGAACACCTGGGCGAAGCCGATCAAGAATCCGGCCACGATCACGCCGACCGTGCTGCCCAAGCCGCCTACGATACACACCGCCAATGCGTTAACCAACACGTCGTAGCCTTCATTCACCGCGATGGTGCCCAAAGGCAGGATCACCAGCGCGGCCAACGCCGCGTAGCCCGCGCCGAAGGCCACCGCATAAGCCGACACCATATCGGCGTTGATGCCAAGGGTAAGAGCGGTGCGCTCGTCCTGGGCGATGCCGCGGAAGGCGCGGCCGGTGCGCGTATAGCGGGTGAATACCCAAAGGAAGAGGGTGAGCAGCGCGCCCACGGCCACAATCAAAAGCCTTTGCGCGTCCACCACCGTCTCACCGACATCAAAGGACGCATCCAGCCATACAGGCAGCGTGTACTCAAAACCTATAAAGCCGAAGTAGCGGAACAATTCCAAAATGGCCAAGCCCACGCCGAAGGTGGCGATCACCTCGCTGATCACCAGGCCCCGCACCCGCAAAAGCACGAAGCGGAACAGCAGGCCGGCCAAAAGCGCCGTGGCCGCCACCGAAAGCGCCGCCGCCAGCCAATAGGGCAGACCCAGGCTGTTCAGAAGGCCCCAACAGGTGAAGCCGGCCATGATGTAGAGCGCGCCGTAGGCGAAGTTGGCCACGCCGCTGATGCCGAAGGTCAGGTTGAACCCCATGGCCACCAGCACCAGCATCACGCTGTTTACAAAACCGTAGATAAGGACGCCTTGCAGCACGTTTCACCCGCAGATATAAAGGTTGTCGGGCAGCCCTTGGCCGGCTCCCGCCTGGTTGGGCGGAAGCCGGCCATCAGGCGCTTATTTCTTTTTAGATTTCATCCAGGACGGCAACTTGATCTTGCCTTCCGCGATAGCAGGCGGAAAGACGATCACTCTTTTGCCGTCATCAGTCCATTGGAACGCGCAGCCCGATGCTTCCTTCTGGGGATCGTTGCCGTAGACCACCTGGTGGCCAGGAGTAAACTTAACCTTGCCCATGGCCGCGACTTCGTCAGCCGCCTCCAGCGCCTTAACTATGGCGTCCGGGTCGGCGCTGCCCGCCTTTTCAATGGCTTCCTTCAGGAGATAAACCGAGGCATAGGCCGGGGCCGGGCCGTGGCCAGATTCAATGGGCTTGCCGTATTTTTTCTCATAGGCCTGGTAGAACTTGGCGGCAGGAGCGTACTTCTGGGATGGTATGTTGCCGATCTCGAACACACAGTTGATCATGCCGCCGATTTTCTTGTCAAAGGTGTTCCAGGCGGCCGGGCCGGCGGCTGGCGAGATAAATCCCGCCATGATGGCCGGCACCTTCATGGCTTTCCATTGTTTCACCAGGGTACCGCTCTGGGGCATGTCGAAGATGGGAAGGATTATATCGGCTCCCTTCATCTTGGCCTTCATCAAAGCCGGCGAGAAATCGCTGGCCCCAGTGGGGAAGGCCTCTATCTGCAACAATTCCATCTTGAGCTTTTGGGCCAAGACGCCGGAAACGATTTTGGCGGTGATGCGGGCCCAGGCCACGTCCTGGTGCATGATGTAGACCTTGTTGAAGCCGAACTCTCTGTGCAGGAAGGCCATGGTGCCCACCAGGTAGCCCACGAAGTACCTGGCGTTCAAGCAGGTGCGGAACACATACTTATACTTGGGGTCTTTGGCGATCTTGGCCTCGGTCTGGGGAGTCATGGCGATGCTGCCCAACAGAGGCACCTTGTGCTTGGCGATCAGGTCCAGGCTGGCCATCAAGGCCTCGGAACGGAAGGGGCCCACCAACATGGCCGTGGGTTTTTTCTCCAAGATTAATTTCTCGATGCCCAGGAGCGCCTCTGGCACCGGCACGCCCGGGGCCGCGTCACGGATGTCGATGGACTCGACCTTAAAGGGCAGGCTCTTGCCCGCCACTTTCACGCCGCCAGCGGCGTTGATCTCCGCCACCGCCAGGTTAACCGCGTTCAAGCTTTCCTTGCCCTCCAAAAAACCCAGGGACGAGGGAACGCCGAGAACCAACTCTTGTGCGGCAATGGCCGGGCCGGCGCACATCATCCCCGCGGCAAGAAGGACCATCAAATAGACTGAAAAGCGTTTCATGCCTACCCTTCCTCCTGATTGAAAGATTGGATTTTTGTGCCAATCGCCGGTGTATATCCATTTATTATAAAGCAAGCCACATGCCACCAAGCTAAAAGATTGTCAACCTCTGGTATTGTCTAAGAATATCGGCGCAGAACTCAGAAAGGGAACAGGCGAAAAAGCGTAAGAATTGGTTACACTGTTGCGCGTTGGGCGGTCCCCATCAAGCAAAGATCGAGCTAACCAGTTATAATCATTAATTTATTATAAAGAAGACCGTCTTGCGTAACCTAAGGTGACCATAAAACGGCAAATGTGCAAAAAAGTAACGCTATCTGTCCTGGCCGTGGTGCCTGGCAGGCTTGACAAAAGGCGGCAGCTTTAGAGCGCCTTCCGCCAACAAGCTGGGGTAGATGATGACCCGCTCACCGGTGGATTTCCATTGCACCACGCAAGCCAGGGCCTCCTCGGCGGGATTTTGCCCAAATATGGCTTGATGGCCGCGGTGGAAACGCACCCTTCCCATAACGCCTCTACGGTCGGTGGCTTCCAAGGCCTGGGCCACCCGGTCTGGGTCCAAGCTGCCGGCCCGCTGCAAGGCTTCGGCCAAGATGTAAACCGACTCGTAGGCAGGAGCCGGCCCGTGGCCCGCCTGGATGGGGTGCCCATACCTCGCCCGGAAGGACCGGTAAAAAGCAGTGGCAGGCGGGTGCTTGGCTGAAGGCAAATTGCCCAACTCGAAGATAACGTTAATTAGGCCGTTCAAGCGGCTGCCAAACACGGACCACGCCTTGGGTCCGGTGGCGGGGGAGAGAAAGCCGCATAGGACAGCGGGCGGCCTCAGATCATTCCATTGCTTTATCAAGTTGCCGCTGGAGGGCATATCGAATATGGCCAAGATCACCTGGGCGCCGCCGGCCTTGGCGCTCTCCAGATCGGGCATGTAATCCGTGCTGCCGGGTGTGTGATTGGTCTGGCCCAGGACTTGCCAACCTGCCCGCTCAAAGTAGAGCTTGATCATCAAATAAGCCGTTGAACGCGCCCAGGCCACGTCCTGGTTGACAATATAAACCTTGTTAAAGCCGAATTCGCGCTTCATCAGCTTCATGGCTTCGATGAGATAATCCGCCAGGTATTTGGTGTTGAGCCCGACCCGGAAAATATACTTGTACTTGGGGTTGCCCAAGATTTTGGCATCCACCGCGGGCGACATGGCTATACAACCCAGGGTGGGCAGTTTATGCGCGGCCAAAAGGTCCATGGAAGCCAGGAGCACCTCTGAGCGGAAAGGTCCTATGACGATGGCGTGCGGTTTTTTGCCAGCAATGAACTCCCGTAAGCGCGCCACTGCCTGGGCCGGCTTGGTGGCGGGTTGGGTTTCAGCAAGATCGCAAGGCTCCAATTTGAATTTATGCCGCTGCCCGCCGATTCGTACGCCGCCCGCTTTGTTTATCTCGTCCACCGCCAAGCGCACCGCCTGCAGGCTCTCCGCGCCTTCCACCGTGGTAAGCGAGGTGGGGGCGCCCAGGATGATCTCCTGGGCCTGACCCGGGGAGGCAAGGGGCAAGCCAAATGCGCAGGCCAAACAAATCGCGGCAAATATGGACTTTGGTCCTTTCAAGACTCCTCGTCCTCCGAGCCCAAGTCCGATCTGATGCCCAGGCGCTCCATCTTTTCGTAAAGGCCCTTGCGTGAGATGCCCAGCATTTTGGCGGCCATGGTTTTATTGCCCTTGCAGCGCCTGAGCGTGTTGCCTATAAGCTCAGCTTCCATGTCCCTTATGGTCAAGCCGCTCTCTGGCAAATCTTCCAAAATATCAGCCACGCCGCCCGGCATAATCTTGGGTCTTATTTTTTCCGGCAGGTCGTCCAGGGCAATCTCCGGCCCTTTGGACAGGATCACGGTCCTGGCCATGCTGTTCTTTAACTCCCTGACGTTGCCGGGCCAGCCATAGTCCATGAGGGCCTGCATGGCCGATGATGCGACCCCCTCCATAGATTTTTTGTATCTGCCCGTATATTGATCCAGAAAATGATTGACCAAAAGCGGGATATCCTCAACGCGTTTGCGCAGAGGCGGCAACTGAATGGCGATCACTTCGATGCGATACAACAGGTCGCTGATGAAGCGGCCCGCTGCAATCTGGGCGTCCAGGTCGGCATTGGTGGCCGCCACCAGACGCACATCCACCTGCTTGGTTTTGGTGGCCCCCACCGGCTCAAAGGTGCCGTCCTGCAAAAAGCGCAGGAACTTTGATTGCAGGGCCAAAGACATATTGCCGATCTCATCCAGGAACAGGGTGCCGTGGTTAGCCATTTCCAGGCGACCCATCTTGTCGCCCACCGCCCCGGTGAAGGCGCCCTGCACATAGCCGAACAGTTCGGCCTCTAAAAGGCTCTCGGTTAGAGCGGCGCAATTGATGCAGACCAGGGGTTTGTCGCAGCGGCCCGATTCCTGGTGAATGCTGTGGGCCAAAAGCTCTTTGCCGGTGCCGGTCTCTCCGGTGATAAGCACTGAAGCGTCGGTGGGCCCCACGGTGCGCACTATGTCATAGATGTCCTGCATGGCCGAACTGGACCCGATGATACCGTGGAAGGTATTTTCCTTGCGCACCTGGCGTCGCAGGGATGCCAGTTCCCGGCTCATCTCCGCCTGGCGGCAGGCCTTGGCCAAAACGATGGGCAGTTCCTCGAAGTTCAGCGGTTTGATCAAATAATCGGTCACGCCTTCCTTCAAAGCCTTGATCGCGGTTTCCACCGTGGCGTTGGCGGTCATGATAATGAAAGGCGGCGCGGCGCGATGCTGGTTCATGCGCCGGTAAAGCTCCAGGCCGTTCATGCCGGGCATTTTCAGATCGGCCAGCACCGCGTCGATGCCGGGATGGTCGTTGAACACCGCCAAGGCCTCATTTCCATTGGAAGCCTTGAGCACCTCGTAGCCGTTGTCGGCCAGAAACAGCATGAGCACTTTAAGGGTGTTGATGCGGTCATCCACCACCAGGATGGTTCTATCTGCGGGCATGGCTATCACTCCAACCACGGGCTGGATAGGGGCAAAGTTATACTGACCTTGGTCCCTAGGCCAACCCGGCTCTCTATGTCCAGCACCCCGCCGTGACCCTCTACAATTCCCATGCTTAAGGGAAGCCCCAAACCGGTGCCGTCTTCCTTGGTTGTATAAAACGGGTCGAATACATTTGGCAAGTCATCCTGGCTTATGCCTTGCCCGTTATCCTCTACCGTCAGTTTAACCTGCTTGGGGCTGCCTTCGTCCATTTTGGTGGTAAAGCGCAGATCACCGCCTTTGGGCATGGCATCCATGGCGTTGAAAATCAGGTTGAGCAGCACCTGCTCCATTTGGTGTTCATCCAAGGAAACCAGGGGTAGCGAGGGATCCAGAGCATTAATGAAGCGCACCCCTCTTTGCGCCGCTTCCTCGGCCAGCACGCTTTGAGCGTCGCTGATGACCTGGTTCAGTTCGGCCTTTTCCAGCCTGGGCAAGGATTGCTTTGAAAAATACAGGATTTCCGTCACCACCCGATTAAGGCGGTCGATCTCCTCGCAAACCAGGCTGGTGTATTGCTGGATCAAGGGCTCATGCGCCCAGCGTTGTTGCAGGTGGACCATGGCGCCTTTCATGGCGTTTAAGGGGTTCCTGATTTCATGGGCCACGCCGGCGGACAAACGCCCCAGCGAGATCAGCTTCTCAGAGCGCACCAACTCGCTTTGGATGCGCGCCAGGTTGCGCACCATGCGATTGAAGGAGCGCGTCAAGTCCCCCAGTTCGTCGCGCGATTTTACCGGAATCTCCTGATCCAAATCGCCGCTGGCCAGGCGGTTGGTGGCCGACACCAAGCGCCGCACCGGTCGCGACAAGTTATAGGAGAGAATGTAAACCCCCAAAAGCGTCACCAAGAGAGTCACCGCCACGGTTTGGATCACCTTGGTCTTGATCATCTGGGCTTCCCGGCCGAATTCCTCCATGGGTATGGTCACGGCCAGGGACCAGTTCATAATGGGAATAGGCGCGAACGCCGCCACCTTCCAACTATCCTGGAACCTATAATTTTCCCACCCCGTCTTGCCCTGCATCATGTTTTTGACCAGCCTTTCAATGCTGGGGTCCGGGTAGTTGCCAATATGATTCTTATATGGAGGGTATTGGGGATGGATAAGGGTATTGCCCTTATCATCCACCAAAAAGGAATAACCCTCTTGGCCGACGTGGATCGCGCGCACCACTTCAATCAATTTTTCAAAATCCAGATCGATCACCATCAAGCCAGCCAACTCACGCCAACCGTAATAAAACTGCTTGGCGCAGTGGATCACATACCCGCGCCTCTCCCGGGAATTTACCAAGCGGGAAAAAAAGATGCCTTTAGTGCTTTGGAAAATTGCCTTTTTAAAAAAGGCATCCCCACTCAAATCACGCATTACCGGCACGGCGCCGCTTCGTCCCACGCTGATCAATTCCTGGCCGTGCAGGTCCACGAAGCTAATGCGGTGGTAATAGGGGGTTCGTGACAGGATGTCGCCCAGGAGCTTGACCAGGTTGGCCCGGTTGAATTCAGCCTCGGCTTGCAGGCGGAACAACCTGGCCAGGTGATAATCCTCCAACACCGGTAAGCTGGTAATGGTGTCAAGGTCGATGCGGCAGTTATAAAAGACTTGATTGATCTTTTGGGCCACCGACTCCACTTGCACCATTTGCTCCTGCCGGACCAAACGGTTGACCCGTTCCACCGAAGCCTGGATGGAAAAATAGCCCACCACCGCGATGGGTATGCACACCAGGGGGAGGATGAATAGAAGCAATTTGACAAGTATGGATATGCGGAAATTCACCTGTTTCTCCGCCGGGGAGCAAATGACTCTTATCGTCTAGGGCATCGGTTTGTTCATCATGTCGCTAGGCAGGATAACTTGAACCATGCGATAAAGCCAATTTAAGTTTCGGGACATGGGATACAGGGTCCGTTGCCGCCAGGAGGTGTGAAACAACCAAAGGCGTCAAGAGCATAATGGCATGAATATAAATGGATGGCAGCATGAAGCTGGCCATGCTGACGGGGAAAGCGTCTGTCGGGTAAGTCAGTTGGCTTCACTCTTCGACAAAGCATCGTTCCTTGGATCAGCAGATTGGCCCTGGGCGACAACATGAAGCGGGGCCGCCCCATTTTAGGGGGACCCCGCGATTTTCTTTACCTACCGCCAGCTGCGGCTATTTTCAGTTAGAACCCTGAAGCGCTACTTTTTTGCTTCAACCGCTTCGGGGATCAGTTCCACCACCGCCATGGGAGCCGCATCGCCTCGGCGGATGCGGGTGGGCACTACGCGCACGTGGCCGGAAATGCGGTCCTGGTAGCGGTCTTTGCCGTCCGCGAACAGCTTGCCGCACACCTTGTGGGACCGGATGAAGGATTCAGCCTGGCGTCTGGCGTGCAGATCGCCGCGCTTGGCCAAGGTGATCATCTTCTCGGCCACCGGCTTGAGCTCCTTGGCTTTGATCCAAGTGGTTTCAATGCGATCATGCTCGAACAGCGAGGTAACCATGTTACGCATCATGGCCTTGCGGTGAGCAGTGTCGCGCGAGAGCCTGCGAGATAGCCTTTTATGCCTCATTTTTTTAGCCTAATCCTCTATGCAAATCGGTTCCAGCCCAAATCGATGCAATTACGGGCCGAGCCTACGGAGTCTTAACCTTTACGTTAGCGTCCAGCTCTTCACGGGGCGGGAAGCCATCCAGTTTCATGCCCAGGTTGAGCCCCATCTCGGTCAGCATTTCCTTAATCTCGTTAAGGCTCTTGCGGCCGAAATTCTTGGTTTTCAGCATCTCGCCTTCGCTCTTTTGCACCAACTCGCCGATGTACTTGATGTCGGCATTCTTCAAGCAGTTGGCTGAGCGCACACTGAGCTCCAGCTCATCCACGGTGCGGAACAGGTTCTCGTTGAGCTGCGGCTCCTCTTCAGTCTTCTCTTCCACCGGCTCGGGCTCCTCGGGGAAGTTGATGAATATGGTTAGCTGCTCTTTGAGAATCTTAGACGCATAGGCAACCGCGTCTTCGGGGCGCACCGCACCATTGGTGTGCACCTCCAAGGTGAGCTTGTCGTAGTCGGTGATCTGGCCCACGCGGGCTTGCGTGACCACGTAGTTCACCTTGACTATGGGCGAAAACGCCGCGTCCAAGGCGATGACGCCGATTGGATCATCGGGGTTTTTATTGCGATCGGCGGTCACGTAGCCCTTGCCGGTCTGTACCGCCAGCTCAGCCTCGATGGAGCCATCGGGGCCCAAAGTGGCGATATGGTGCTCCGGGTTTAAGACCTCCACGTCAGGCGGAGTCTTTATATCACCGGCCATGACCGTGCCCTCGCCACTGGAGCTGATGCCCAAAGTAGTAGGGCCATGGCCCAGATAGCGCAGGCGCACGCCCTTAAGGTTCAGGATGATGTCGGAAACATCTTCCAGCACCCCGGGGATTGTGGAGAACTCGTGCAACACCCCATCAATACGCACACTGGTGATCGCCGCCCCTTGCAGGGAAGAAATCAAGATGCGCCGCAGAGCATTGCCGATAGTGTGGCCGAACCCGCGCTCCAAAGGCTCGCAGGAGAACTTGGCATAGCTATCGCTACGGGAGTCCTCGTCCACCTCGATGCGCGAAGGCCGGATCAGCTCTCTCCAGTTCCTCTCCATGTTCTCTCCATCGGAAGGCGCCGCCGGTGAGCCTAGGCTTATCAAGCTTGGCCGCCTCTAAAAGCCCCGCCCCCTGCCGTTCAGGGGATGCCGCATCTCAAGCGGAAGCGGGCGCCGGCGCGCAATTCCAAAAATCAGGGTTGCCCATCCAACTAGCGGGAGTAAAGCTCCACGATGAGCTGCTCCTGCATGGGCAGGGTAAGCTCCTCACGGTTGGGCAGGGCTTTCACCGTGCCGCTGAAGTTGGCGCCGTCCAGCTCCAACCACGCGGGCACCGTGCGCCGGGCCACTGCCTCGAGGGCGGCCTTGATTTGGCCAATCTCGCGGCTCTTTTCCCGCACGCTAATAACATCGCCGACCTTCACCCGCGCCGAGGGTATGTCCACCCTCTTGCCGTTGATGTCGATGTGGCCGTGGCGCACCCAATGCCGGGCCTGGGTGCGGCTGGAAGCAAAGCCCAGCCGGTAAGCCACATTGTCCAACCTCAGCTCCAGGAGCATGAGCAGGTTGTGGCCGGAGACGCCCTTTAGGCGCGCGGCGTTTTTATAGGTCAGCTTGAACTGCTTTTCCGCCAGACCGTACATGCGCTTGACCTTCTGCTTCTCGCGGAGCTGCAGGCCATAGTCGCTAACCTTGCCGCGGCGGCCCTGGCCATGCTGGCCGGGAGGGAAAGCGCGCCTTTCGACTGCGCACTTGTCACTATAGCAGCGGTCACCCTTTAGATATAGTTTCTGGGTCTCGCGCCGGCAGAGCCGGCAAACGGAACCACGATACCTGGCCAAAGTAATCCTCCGGTTTTAACTAGACCCGGCGCCGCTTGGGCGGCCGGCAGCCGTTATGGGGAATTGGAGTCACGTCGCGGATCACGGTGACGTTGAGCCCCGTGGCGGAAAGCGCTCTGAGCGCCGCCTCGCGGCCGGCCCCGGGACCGTTCACGTTGACTTCCACACTGCGCATGCCATTGTCCATGGCCTTCTTGGCCGCGTCCTCAGCCGCAAGCTGCGAGGCGAAGGGCGTGGACTTACGTGAGCCCTTGAACCCCTGCACCCCCGAAGAGGACCAGGACACCACGTTGCCATTGGGGTCGGTAATGGTAACAATGGTGTTGTTGAACGTGGACTGGATGTGCGCAACCCCCGTGGGGATGTTCTTTTTTTCCTTGCGCTTCCGGGTCGTTTTCTTCTGTGCCTTGGCCATTACTTCTTCCTCTTGCCGATGGCGGAGCGGCGCGGGCCCTTGCGGGTTCGGGCGTTGGTGCGGGTCCGTTGGCCGTTCACCGGGAGACCCCGGCGGTGCCTAAGGCCCCGGAAGCAGCCCAAATCCATGAGCCGCTTGATATTCATGGACACCTCGCGCCTCAGGTCGCCTTCCACCTTGAAAGCGTCGTCAATGACCTGGCGGATGCGGTTCACCTCGTCATCAGTGAGGTTGTCGCTGCGCGTGTCCACGTTCACCCCCGCCTCAGCCAAAATATTCTTGGCGGAGGTGCGGCCGATGCCGAAGATGTAGGTGAGCGCAACCTCTATCCGCTTATTCCGCGGAAGGTCAACGCCTGCGATTCTGGCCACTATCCTACCTCCTAAAGTCCTCTCGTACTTTTAAGGCCTTTGGCGCGGCGGCTCCTTTTGGTCGGATCCGGCGCGAGCCTTGTCAAAATACCGCTTAGTTAACGCAGGGCTCTAGCCCTGACGCTGCTTGTGCCGCGGGTTCTTCTTGCAGATCACCCTCACAACGCCTTTGCGCTTAATGATCTTGCAGTCTTTGCAAATCTTTTTTACCGAAGCCCGTACTTTCATGGCTTATGCTCTCAGTCCAAGTTGTCAATCCACAGGTTAGGCTGCCCGGCTTTAAGTTCGGCCCCGCCTAATCGGAACCTGCCACCCGGGCTCTCGCCCCGCCTTGGGCCGCGCCTGAAGACGCGTTCAAAATCATTAACCGCCGCCCCATCACGCCTTTGGCTTTGGAGCGCGCCAAAAAATCAATATCGAGCTTGCCCCCTCTAGGGGAGGCTCAACACCCGCGGCCCGTTTTGCGTTATGGCCACCGAGTGCTCGAAGTGGGCGGATAGTTTACCGTCCATCGTCACTGCCGTCCACCCGTCTTCCAACACGCGGACCTCGTAGCCGCCCGCGTTAATCATGGGCTCGATGGCGATGACCATCCCGGCCTTGAGCTGCAGTCCGCTACCCGGGCTGCCGTAATTGGGCAGCTGGGGCTCTTCATGCAGGGACCTGCCGACGCCATGGCCCACAAACTGACGGACCACCGAGAAACCAGCCGTTTCCGCCACTTCCTGCACCGCGTGGGACACGTCGCCCAGGCGGTTTCCCGGCTGCATCATCTTGATGCCGGCCTCAAGCGAAGCCTTGGTGGCTTCCATCAGCCGCTTCGCATCTTGGGAAACCCGGCCCACGGGCAGGGTCACCGCGGCGTCC
>Ga0307423_1000729_pt1 | contig 21702 bp, 21 predicted proteins | sample SalMarWE160310MG_FD_202154 | JGI IMG/M metagenome (GOLD analysis project Ga0307423, IMG submission 202154) | Salt marsh sediment microbial communities from the Plum Island Ecosystem LTER, Massachusetts, United States - WE1603-10 | ecosystem: Environmental > Aquatic > Marine > Intertidal zone >...
GGGTAGTCCAATCGCCAAATACAGGAGGGGATTTTCATGCAGTTCATTTTGTTGATGAAAATTATGGTGCTGTTGTTGGTCAAAATGGAACTATCGTTCTAACCACTAATGGAGGAATCACTTGGGTGCCACAATCTAGTGGAACGACCGAAACGCTAAGGGATGTTCACTTCACAGATAATAATACGGGATATTCTGTTGGAATTTCTGGTACAATATTAAGAACAACAAACGGTGGTGCGAATTGGATTAGTCAAAATATTGGACAGTTCCTTATGGGGATCTTCTTCTCAAATAAAGATAACGGAACAGTCGTAGGTTATAATGGAACCATTATGAGGACAACAAATGGAGGTGAAAATTGGGTTGTTCAGATTAGTGGCAGCGGAACCATGCTAACAGATGTTTCATTTACTGATATAAACACCGGAACTGTTGTTGGTAATTATGGTACTATTCTTAAAACTATTAATGGTGGAATAATTACTGAACTCGAAGAAAATGCAGAGAATTATTCAAAGCCACCTGAGAATTTCTTATTAAAGCAAAACTACCCCAACCCGTTTAACCCAACAACAAAAATAAAATTTGAGATTCCGGATCAAGCCCGGAATGACAATGCACTGGTAACATTAAAGGTCTATGACATCCTCGGCAGAGAAGTTGCAATTCTAGTCAACGAAGAAAAACCTGCCGGAGAATATGAAGTTGAATTCGACGGTGCTGACCTTCCAAGCGGGATTTATTTTTATCAGCTTAAAACCTCTAACTATTCAGAAACGAAGAAGATGGTGTTGTTGAAGTGATCATTTGATCTAGATTTGTATTTATTAACCTTATTAAAAATATTCTAGCGAGAATGTTATGAAAGTATCGTTCAGATTATTCTTTCTTTCTCTCATTTCATTAATTCTTTTATATAATCCTGTATGCCTGGCACAATGGTCTTTTAACTGGACACAAAGTGCTGGAGGAAATTCCGATGATTCGGGTCAAGGTATCTCAATAGACACGAGTGGAAATTCTTATGTGATCGGATCATTTAGGAGTACTGCTATGTTTGGAACTATTCAATTAATCAGCAATGGTTGGGATGATATTTTTATCGCAAAATACAATGACAGTGGAAACTGTTTATGGGCTAAAAATGTGGGTTCAAATTTTTTCGATAATGGATATGGTATTTCAACAGATGCAACCGGAAATTCATATATAACTGGAAGTTTTTTTGGGACCGTAACATTCGGAACTATTCAGTTAACCAGTTTTGGCGATTATGATATTTTTATTGCAAAGTATGATTCAATTGGAAATTGTGTATGGGCCAATAATGCAGGAGGAATTGATTCCGATAGGGGTCACGGTATTTCAATAGATGAAAATGGAAATTGCTATATGACTGGATACTTTAGAGGAACGGCCTTGTTTGGAACGACACAGTTAGTCTGTTCTGGTAACACTGATGTTTTTGTAGCAAAGTATGATACAAGCGGAAATCTTACCTGGGTGAAAAATTTTGGAGAATCTATTTACGATTATGGAGAAGGTATTTCAGCAGATTCAAATGGTAATATTTTTTTAACTGGAAGATTTGTAGAAAATCCGTTACCTCAATTTTATGATTCCGATATTTTTGTTGCAAAGTATAATGCACTTGGAGACCTTATTTGGATTAAAACTGTATTTGGTAATTCTGATGATTCGGGACAAAGTATTTCAGCGGATGAATATGGTAATTCTTATGTGACGGGTCATTTTTCAGATTTTGCCGTTTTTGGAACGATCCCTATATACAGTAGTGGTTATGAAGATATCTTTATAGCTAAGTATGATGCAATTGGGAATTGTATTTGGGTTAAGAGCTACGGAGGGAGTGAATATGACTATGGTGGTTATGGAATTTCAACTGATGCAACTGGAAATTCATATATAACCGGAAGTTTTCATGGAAATTCAGCAGACATTATTATTGCAAAGTATGGAACATATGGAAATCTTATTTGGGTAATAGAAGCTGGTGGCAGTTTATTTGATGAGGGTCAAAGTATTGCAACAGATGGGTATGGAAATATTTATGTGACTGGATATTTTAGGGATTCCGCCATGTTTGATACAACACAGTTAGTTAGTGCTGGTGGTAAAGATATTTTTATCACTAAAATAAACACAACCGTTACTTCATCAGAAGAAAATCTTTTACCAACTGAAATACAATTGCATCAGAATTATCCAAATCCGTTTAACCCAACAACAAAAATAAAATATACAATTCCAACCCCACCTGTTTCCCCCCCTTTGGTAAAGGGGAGGACGAAGGAGGGGTTCGTTACATTAAAAGTTTACGGCATCCTCGGAAGAGAAATTGCAACCTTAGTTAACGAAGAAAAACCTGCCGGAGAATATGAAGTTGAGTTTAATGCAGCAAACCTACCGAGTGGAATTTATTTTTATCAACTCAAGGATGGTGAATTTGTACAAACTAGGAAGATGGTGTTATTGAAGTGACAGTTCGATTAGAATCTGTCATTCTGAAGGAACGAAGTGACAGAAGAATCTTGAAACATAGCCAGGAGATTCTTCGCTTCGCTCAGAATGACTATCAACTGTCACACTGATTTTATCGAAGTATGACGAAAGGATTACTGGTTAGTCTTCGACAAACTCAGACTGACATTAGATCAACTTCTCTTTTTATATAAAAAAACCGACTTGCATTTAAAATTGATATTTCTTAGTTTAATATCAGACTAATTTAGTCCTTTATGTATGCTAAAATTATCCAAAAAAGCAGAATATGCCCTAATGGCAGCCAAATTTATGGCTCTGAAGAATTCTTCCGGATACTCGTCTGCGAAGGAGATTTCGGAGAGTTACCAGATTCCATATCAATTGGCTGCAAAGGTTTTACAGAATCTGGTAAAGAGCGATATTGCTATTTCTGCTAAAGGTGTTAACGGAGGATTTTCTTTATCAAAGAAAGCTGATCATATTTCATTACTGGACATAATTAAAGCAGTTGAAAATGATTTTAAGATAGTCGATTGTATGCAGATTAACAGCAGTTCAGTTGATTGTTCAAATTTTGATTGCTGCAAAATAAAAGATCCGCTTGCTGAAATACAGAGAAAAATTGATAAAGTTTTTGTTGAAACGTCACTTGCTCAGATTTTATAAGGAAGTTAAATAAATAAATAAATATTATTTCAAAGAACTAAACTAAATTTCAATACGTCAAAATTATAAATATCAAATTATAGAGGATATTATGTCAGATAAATTTCAAACATATCTTCAACTGTTAAAAAATAATGATACGGAACTTCTTAATTATTTAAGAGCTAAGTTTCCTTTTTTTCATAATTCAAATTTTTTCTTCAGAGATTTTCAATATGGAATCAGAAGTTTTCTCGAAAAGAAAGAAATAAAAGCGAGTTACCAGATGGCTGAAAAGCTTGCAAATGAGATGGCAAAATATTTTGAAGAACAAAAAGTATTTGTAAAAAATAATCATCAGGGTTGGAAAATAAATAAACCTGAATTCGTAACAGCCGAACCAGGCGATCCGTTTTAGTGATATTAACTAATATATAAGGTCAATTATGTCTGAAGTAAATATAAAATCTGAAATAACAATAACTGAAAAAGCGAAAAATGAAATACTCCGGATAATGAAAGAAAATAATGTTCCGGAAAATTACGGACTTAGAGTCGGAGTAAAAGGTGGTGGATGTTCTGGTCTAACCTATACTCTAAATTTTGTTGGAGATGAAAAAGCAGGTGATACAATAATTGAAGATGAAAATGTAAAATTATTTGTTGACGGAAAGAGTTTGTTTTATCTTATGGGAACTGAACTTGATTTTAGCGATGGTTTGAATGGAAAAGGATTTATATTTAATAATCCTAACGCTGCTAAAACATGCGGTTGCGGAGATTCATTCGGTGTCTAAATAAATATATTTATAGAAGGAAGAAAACGTGAATAGGAGAAAATTTATTTATTCAGTTGCCGCTATCAGTGCAGCTTCAGTAATTGAACCATTTGCAAAAAATATAATTAATATGTCGAACATTAAAAATAGGAGTAAATTAATCATGGGAAAGTTTGAATTGCCCGCATTACCATATTCATTCGATGCATTAGAACCATACATTGATAAAATGACTATGGAAATACATCATGACAAGCACCACGCTGGTTATGTTAATAATCTTAACAAAGCTGTTGAAGGAACTGATATGGCAGGTAAGTCCCTTGAAGAGTTATTCAAAAATATCTCAAAACATCCTGTCGCAGTAAGGAATAACGGCGGCGGGCACTGGAATCATTCTCTCTTCTGGACTATAATGAAGCAGAATGGCGGGGGTGAACCGTCAGGAGCGCTTGCCGATGCCATTAAATCTTCTTTCGGTTCGTTTAACGACTTTAAAACTCAATTTAGCAACGCTGCTGCAACAAGATTTGGATCCGGCTGGGCATGGCTTGTTGTTCAAAATGGAAAACTGTCTGTTGGTTCAACACCAAACCAGGATAATCCTTTGATGGATATTTCTGATATAAAGGGAACTCCGATACTAGGACTTGATGTTTGGGAACACGCTTATTATCTTAAATATCAAAACAGAAGACCTGAATATATTGAGAAATGGTTTAATGTAATTAACTGGGCTGAAGTAGCTAAACGATTCAGCGAAGCTAAGTAATTTATTCTATATTAAAGGAAGCAGTTGTAATAGCTGCTTCCAATTTATTTAGGGGTTGAGTTAAAAATGCAAATACCAATATTCCCTCTCGCACTAGTGATCTTTCCAAATTCAAAATATCCTCTTCACATATTTGAAGAGAGATACAAGAAGCTCATTAATAAATGTCTGGCTGAAAAATCCGGATTTGGAATTATCTCACGAATTGGTGATACTATTTCTGAAGTCGGAGTTTATGCAGACATAATTAATTTAATAAAAATCTACGCATCCGGAGAGATGGATATAGTTATAAAGGGAAACTGGCGATTCAAAAGAATCAATTTTGAAATGCATCCGGATGGTTATTATTTGAGCGATGTTGAAAAAATAGCAGATAAAGAATCAGACTTTGATTATGATCTATTTTCAAATTTAAAAGATCGCGTAAAAGAAATGTTAAAGTTTGTTAATTTTGATCTTAACCAGTCTTTCTGGGATACTCTTGATAAAACAAGTTTAAAATCTTTTAAGATAGCAGAGAAATCCGGATTATCTATTCTACAGCAGCAGGAACTTTTAATACTTCAAAGTGAAAATAAAAGACTCAATTACTTGTTAGACCACTTTGAAAAATTGGAAGAAAAACTGGAAGAGAACAAGATGATTAAAGAAATCATCCTTGGAGATGGATATCTTAATTAGTTATTTTTTTAAATTCTCTTTCAGGAACTATACTTCTTAACTGCATTCAATCTGTTTAATGCCCTGTTGAGAGCGGCATTAGCACGAGCTTCATCAACATCTGCTTCATGTTTTCTTTTCAATCTCTCTTCCGCTCTAGTCCTTGCTTGTTCAGCTCTATCTTTATCTATTTTATCCACCTTTTCTATCGAATCAGCTAAGACCAAAACTTTGTTTTTATTTACTTCAACAGTTCCACCGGCAGTTGTGTAATATGTTTCATCAGAGTCTTTTTTAACTTTTAGAATTCCAATTTCAAATGAGCTTATTAAAGGAGCATGATTCTTTAGAATTTGAAAACCCCCAAGTGTCCCTGGAATTGTAATTACATCAACCTGACCTTTAAAGATTGGTTTTTCCGGTGTAATTATTTCAAGATTAAGTTCAGACATTTTATTTCATCTTCTTTGCTTTTTCAACTGCTTCTTCTATCGATCCCACATAAAGAAAAGCACCTTCAGGCAAATCATCGTACTTGCCATCAATAATTCCTTTGAAACTACGAATAGTATCTTCCAGCTTAACATATTTTCCTGCTGTTCCTGTAAACGCTTCAGCCACATGGAAAGGTTGGCTCAAAAATCTTTGAATCCTCCTCGCACGTCTGACGATGGTTTTATCTTCATCTGAAAGCTCATCCATTCCAAGAATATTGATAATGTCTTGGAGATCTTTATAATGCTGAAGAATCTCTTTACAATTTTTTGCTACATCATAGTGTTCCTGTCCTAAAATGCCTGGTTCTAAAATTCTCGAAGTTGAATCAAGAGGATCAACAGCAGGATAGATACCTAATTCAGAAATTTGTCTGCTTAAAACAGTTGTTGCATCAAGGTGTGCAAAAACTGCAGCCGGAGCTGGATCAGTTAAATCATCTGCCGGAACGTAAATTGCCTGCACAGAAGTTATTGAGCCCTTATCTGTGGAAGTAATTCTTTCTTGCAGAGCCGCCATTTCAGTGGCAAGATTTGGTTGATAACCAACTGCTGACGGCATTCTTCCTAAAAGTGCACTTACTTCAGAACCAGCCTGAGTAAAACGGAATATATTATCAATAAAAAGTAGGATGTCTCTTCCCTCTTCATCACGGAAATATTCTGCAACAGTTAAACCAGTAAGACCAACTCTAAGTCTGGCACCCGGAGGTTCATTCATCTGACCAAAAACAAGAGCTGTTTTTTCCAACACACCTGATTCTTTCATTTCTAACCAGAGATCATTTCCTTCACGAGTTCTTTCACCGACTCCTGAGAAAACTGAATATCCACCATGCTGAGATGCTATGTTGTGGATTAGTTCCTGAATAATAACTGTTTTACCAACACCTGCGCCGCCGAACAATCCGGTTTTACCACCTTTTGTATAAGGTTCAATTAAATCAATAACCTTAATTCCGGTTTCGAACATATCGGTGTTTGTAGAAAGGTTTCTGAAAAGTGGTGCGGGTCTATGTATGGGATATTTCTTTTTTGTTGTTAATTCACCCAATCCATCAATGGCTTTTCCAGTAACATTTATCAATCTTCCTAGAGTCTCCGGACCAACTGGAATTAATATTGGTTCTTTTGTATCGATAGCTTCCATTCCTCTAACCAATCCATCGGTAGAATCCATTGCAACTGCTCTGACTCTATCTTCACCTAAATGCTGCTGTACTTCAGCGATTAGCTCGTCCTTGACGCCTTCAGTTGTTGTGCGGGGAATTCTGATTGCGTGATATATTTCCGGAAGGTGACCTTCTTCAAATTCAATATCTACAACAGGTCCAATTACCTGGATAATCTTACCATTAACTTCAGCCATTATTTATCCTTGAAAGTGTGTGAAAATATGAATAGTAAAATTATCACTTTGAAGGCTGTTTTACAAACAATTTTAATCAAAATGAGCTTATTACTTTAAAAGTATAAGCTTTTTAGTGGCTATAAAATCTTCAGAAATCAGTCGATAAAAGTATATTCCACCTGCAAGGTTTTCAGCATTCAGCTCGATTTCATTCATTCCAGCTAGAGCTCCTCCTTCAAAAAGAATTTTTATTTCTCTCCCCAAAAGATCATATAAAACCAGCTTAATATGAGTTGAGTGAGGTACTTCAAATCTAATATTTGTGGAAGGATTAAATGGATTGGGATAATTTTGGTAAAGTATGATATTATCAGGTACAAAATTATTTTCAGCAATTATACCACTCGAATTATCGGGAAAGAAATATTCAAGCATCATATCAATTGATGCACGCCACAATCCCCAGCTATGTCCTTCGGGTCTCTCGAGCCAGTCAAGTTCGTAATTTGCGTTTAGTAGATAATCTTTCAATGACCTCATATTTTGAGTAAGGCTTCCTTCGTAAGATCCCCAGATGGAACTCCATTTTATATCCTCTACAGGTCCATTAATAATCAAATTATAAGCTTCATAACCGTTTGGCTGGAGTGCCCCGGAATGAAGCCCGCACAAACCAAAAACATCAGGATGGTTGTAGCTTATTAATGCAGAAATATTCCCACCATAAGAATCACCTAGAACTAATCTCTTTTCTGGATCAATTTCAGTTTTATAATTTGCATCTATATAAGGAACAAGTTCTTCAACAAAAAATAATCTGTATTGATTTCTTATCGTGCCGGCGTATTCTTCATTTCTGTTATTTGGTGTCACGAAGACCGCAATAACTGGTTGAATTTTTGAACTGTCGAGAAGATTATCGATAACATTTGTAGCCTTACCAAGACTTATATATTCTGATCCATCCTGAAAATAGACCGTTGGATAAGTTTGTAAGCCTAATGAATCATAACCCGGAGGAAGATAAATGTTCAGGTGATAATTTGTACCTACATTTGTGCTGTATAAAGTTTTTGGAACAACGGTTCCATGGGCAATATTCGGATTATAGTTTATTTCCCAGGGCTGTAAATATAAAGGCATCGATAGCTCGGAGTTTGGTCCAAATCCTCCCTGACAGGTATTTGGATTTTCCGGATCAAGTATCCACGTGCTGCCATTCAGAACAAATTTATAATCAAGCCGGGCATCGAGTTCAAAATTTTCAGACCTATACCAGAAATTTGTTTGACTGAGATGTGTCATTGGCCAGGCAGTAATACTCCATCCATTAAAATCTCCCGGAACAGTGACTGAATTAGGATTTCCTAAATAAATAAAATTTGCAGTTGAGTCTTCAATAAAAGGAATACCAACAGTTCTTGCATAAGTCATAAAACTATCAACAACGGCTTGTTTTTCAGTGGGATCACCAAGTGAGTTAACATAATTTATAAACTGCTGAAATTGACTTTGTGCTGGAAGTAATGTGGAGAATAGGAATATTAATGATAAATAAAGCTGACGCATATAATCACCTGGAATTTTACATTCTATAGAAATACTAATTAATTCTTTGTAAATATCCCGATTGATTATAAATAAGTCAAATAAATAATTGGAAGTTGTTTTTTAATTGCAAATAAAAGAGAAGTTCGGGCGGGCCAGAGACTCGCCCCTACTTTTAGATTGTCATCCCGAATTTATTTCGGGATCTTCTTTTATGTCACCAAGATTCTGATCCCGATTTTTATCGGGACAGAATGACTTTTGTCACTTCAGAAGTATCATCTTCTTCGTCTCTGAATAATTACCTGCTCTCAACTGATAAAAATATACTCCGCTTGGAAGTTGTTTTGTATTCCAGGTTATCTCATAAGTATCAATTGGCTTTTCTTCGTTAACTAGAGTTGCAATTTCTCTGCCTAGAAGATCAAATACTTTGAGTTTAACAAAACTCAATCCCGGAATTGAATATTTTATTGTTGTGCTAGGGTTAAAGGGATTCGGATAGTTCTGGCTTAAGGAAAATAATCTGGGTATTTCTTTATCGTCTTTAATTGTTGTAATTAAATCATTTCTTAAAATATATAAGCCGACAGACTGGTTTGTTAGACATACATACTCATCATAAGCAAATATCCGTCCTCCCCCCATCCAAAGATCACCTGCATTGTAGAAACCAGCTTCCTGTGGATTAGAAATCTCACTAATATCCAGGATCACTAAACCACTATATTGCGACCATCCTTCACTAATACTTGAATAGACAAAATTATCTTTAACCTGAATTTTTGACAAAGCCTGGCCTTGATTAAAATAACTACCTAAAATAACTGGATAGTTAGGATTAGTAATATCAAAAATGTCCAACCAACCTTCCTGGTAAAATTCATGTTCATCCCGAGAACACAGATAGGCAAAATTGTTCGTAATATTAATATCTCCAGCTCCACCCCTTGGTCCCTCATAAATTGTTTCTAATTGTGGATTAAGGGGATCAATAATGTTTATTATGAATAATCGGATAAAACATATCCCCCATGGAATGCAATAACTACCTGCTATAAAAGCATAATTACCTGATATATGTATATCTGCTGCCCAATGAAAATCACCCAAATTATAATTACTAACATATTGGGGATTAATAGGATCGCTAATATCAAATATTTGTAGTTGATTCACGGTCGTAGTGTATGCGTACTCACCCGCAACAAAAATGCTTGTTGCAGAGCTTCCAAGATCAAATTCGGAAACCTGGACTGGATTGGTTGGATTATTAATATCTATAATACGTAAATATCCTGTACTCCAATCATTCGATCCTCCAGCAACAAATGCATAATTATCCTGAACACATATTTTTGGATCAGTGTCACCAAGATAACAATAACCAGTTAATTTTGGATTAACGGGATCATCAATATCAATAACATTGAAGTAACTATTTCCTTGATTAGTTACATATGCGTAATCCCCCATAACGTAAACGTCGTAAATTTGTGATCCACCAGTGTAATAAAAGCCAACTTCAATTGGATTTGAGGGATCTTCAACATCTACAATATGTAAACCAGTCAGTCCACCTGCTATAAATACGAAGTTATCTGAGACATAAATATTGTCAGACCAATCTACTACATAATAAGAACTAATTGCTTGTGGATTTGCCGGATCACTTATATCAATTATATATAACTTAAAATCATTACCATAAACGAATGCGTAATTATTTGCAATAAAGAGATCACGAATAAAACTACATCCAGTTTGATATGCTATAATTTCGGTAGGGTTAGAAGGATTACTGACATCAATAATATGCAAGTTCCCGAAATTACCTGCTACAAAAGCATAATTATCTCTTACAAATAAATTATAGAAACTATTGTTTCCACCTGCTGATAATAATCCTATTTGAAAAGGATTGGATGGATCACTTACTTTGATTATATGTAAGCCGTAATATGATGTAACATATGCAAGAGAGTCAGCAACCCATACATCTTGTGCACCTATTCCGGTATCGTAGTAACCAGCTTCAAAAGGATTGACTGGATCGCTGACATCAACGATGTGTAGTCCGTTTGGCGCATTATGAGTAGTAATATATGCCAAATTATTCATAACATAAATGCTTGTGAAGCCTGGCTCTAGCATTGGCTCATAATATCCGCATAAGTAAGGGTTAGTAAGTTCACTGATATCAATAATATATAATCCTTCATTATATGATATCACATATGCATAACTGTTCGAGACATAGATTCCTTTAATTGAATGTCCGGTCATTACCCATCCAACTGAAACCGGACTGCTAGGATCGGATATTTCCAGTATTTCCATCGTGGATCCTCTTCCAATGTAGGCATAATTATCTCTTATAAAGACTTCTTCACAGCTACCAGCAGGCCAAATACCCATCACTGTTATGTTACTGTCCTGCAGTGCGCTATCATCACCTTTAAATTTTAGTTTATCCTGTTTATGCTGGGTAAAGGTAATTCCAGAACATAATAGCGTAATCAAAAACATCATAATAAATTTTTTCATTACTGCCTCCTATGATTTTTTTATCCAAGTTACATACAATTGAAATTACAGTTTTAGGGTAGATACGGCAATCCCATCATGATGTGATATTGATAATAAGAGAAGTGTAATGTCTTTGACAAATATTCAAGATATGCCATATCTTTGAGATATGGCATATCTACTATTTAATAATCTTACTTAAGCAAAATTTATCCTCCGTAGTCCTGACACAAACAGACGAGTTTAACGAAGGAGAATCATCTTTTTTGTTTCAACAAAAGAACCTGCTTTTAACTGATAAAAATAAACTCCGCTTGGCAGACTTTCAGCATTCCAGGTTAACTCATAAGTGCCAATTGATTTTTCTTCGTTGACTAGTGTTACTATTTCGTTTCCAAGTATATCAAAGACTTTAATATTTACTTGTGATGTTTGAAGAACTGAGTATTTTATTTTAGTACTCGGGTTAAAGGGGTTGGGAAAGTTTTGCTGTAAATTATATTTAACAGGTAATTCGTTTGAATTATCCTTTACACCAACTGGATTCCAATAGTATTCTGATTCAATCGCTCCAATATCTACCCGAGTATCAATTGGATTTGGTCTTGCATTACCATAATAATCTGTTGATGGACAATTATAAGTAAGTCCAATAATATCAACTGATACTATTCCATTTCCTACACAGTAACTGCTACCCGACAAATTAAATAAGGTGTCTGCAAACATCGGATCGAAATCAATGTTGCCTTCTCCGCTATCCGGATCCCAGCCGCCTTGTACATCATTGTAAAACATTTTAGCCCCGCCATATGTATTTGGTTCAACCTAAGCGAGCCAGTGGGGTTCGTCTCCTAAATATATTTCACCCCATTCTGCGCTAACCGGATAAATATTCCACAAGATATTATTCATCAAAAAAGGTTTGTGATTCATTATAAAGAATCCTGAACCGTCCTGTGCTGTATTGTTGACAATAGTGTTGTTGATAAAGGAGGGTTTAGGAACATAATTACCAGCAGATTGAAGAGGCGTGGTTGGAATTCCAGGGTAGAAATCAGCACGCCAGACGGATACACCGCCACCTAAATAATCCGAATGATTTCCGGAAATAATATTATTATAAACGTATGGTCCTGGATCGTTATCAACGGTACCGCTATTAACAGTATCTCTTATAATAAAATAAAGTCCGCCGCCGAAACTGTGAGGACATTGTACATTGTTGTTGCGGATAATATTATTTCTGATTGTTTGATTCCCAATTGTCGGCAAGCAAAAATCAAGGAAAATGCCTCCGCCCATAGCCTTCCAATCATCTGTATTTATAACCGTATTGTTTTCTAATATGTTATCTTCAACCAAGTAATCTAGTTCGCCACCTATAATGTAATTTGAAATATTAATTCCACCTCCTCCGGTCTGCGTTCCACTGATTTCATTCCCTGATATAAGATTACCAGATATCTCCAGGGTTAGACCGCTAACAACGCCAGCACCCCAAGATATGCCACCTCCTAGAACACCACGAGCCTGTCCTAAATTAATAACGGAATTATTAATGATATGGTTATTTTTTATTATGGCGCTGGATTCCCCTATAGATATTCCCCCACCACCTTGGGAGTAAACGCCGCCGGGGAAAACCATTTTATAGCCCGTTCCGCCGGTAAGAGTGAATCCGCAGATTGTATTTGGTTCGGGACTATCAAAAATCATTATCACGCTGCCACTGTCTGTATTAACAGGCTGGCTACCATTAATAATAGTTTTTGATATATGACTCGTACTATCATCTATTAAAAAACGACTAGCAAGAGTAACGGCTTTGTTTTCGATTAGTACATTTTCATAGTAGGTGCCTTCGGCAACTAAAACCGTATCCCCATTTTGTGCTGCATTAATGCCAGCTTGAATGGTTGGTTGATCACCCGGCACGTGAATAATTTGTGCAGAAACGGTTATGCAAGTGATGATTAGAAAGCAACTAAGTATTATAAAATACTTCATAATAAATCCTCCTTTATTAGTGATTTCTATAATTGAAAATAAAAGAGGAGGTGTAGTCTATCAATCACATCATGATGTGATATTTCACTCTGAATCCTGTCCCGTACTTGATGCGGGATTGTTTCAGGGTCACTGATGCTTAAGATTCTGAAACAGATACAGATTCTGAAATAAACCTGCCTGACGGCAAGGCAGGTTCATGATGAATTTCGGTCAGTTCAGAATTACAGCTACTGGTAGATTTATTAAAGTTTAAATCTCACCCTGGAGCGATTTACGAATAACATCTGCTTTGCAGTGAACGTGAAGTTTGTTGTAGATATGCTTTATGTGAGTACAGACTGTTTCAATTGATACCGACTGTTTATCAGCGATCATTTTATAACTCAACCCGTCAACTAAGTCCAGAACAATTTCTTTTTCTTTTTCAGTAAGCGGTGATGGTTCTTTTTCTTCTTTACTTTCCTGGAAATATTCTATTACTCTTCTGGCAATCTGCGGAGACATTGGAGCACCGCCTTTAGACAATTCCTTAATAAATTTTTTTATCTCAGTTAGAGGCGTGGTCTTAAGAATATAACCTGTAGCTCCCGCACAAAGCGATTGAAATATTCTATGTGGATCGTTATGAACTGTTAGCATCAGGATATCAATCTCAGGATATCTTTCTTTTATCAGTTTAATACCGCTGATGCCGGACATACCCGGCAGGCCAATGTCCATCAGTATTACATTGGGGAGCTTATCCGGATAAAGAAACCGTATAAATTTTTCCACCGATTCTTCAGCTAATTCGCAGCGCATATTTTCCTGTTCATTCAGGTAAGAGCAAATTGCTTCCCGAATCTCATTATCATCTTCAACTATACCTACGTTAATCATACCATAATATCTGTTTTTTTCAATTTTCATTCTATCCCATCATGATGTGATATTTTTCCATCGTCACCCTGAATTTATTTCAGGGTCTGAAATTATATCGAAGTAAGAGTTTAGATTCCGAAACAAGTTCGGAATGACAAATGAATAACCTATCAGACGCTAAATATTCTTTGCAATTAATGTAATACTGGTTCCTTTTTCAAGTTTCCGGATGATCAATGCTCCATTTATTCTCTTCGCACGTAACTCCATATTCTCTATTCCGTGATGACCTTTTTGTTTTTCTTCATTTATTCCCATACCGTTATCCGCAATTTCCATCTTAAATTTTCCATCTCCGTTGATCATTGATATTTGGATCTTGTCTGCATCTGAATGTTTTGCTGCATTGTTTACTGCTTCTTTGAATATTAAATAAATATTCTGTCGTAGTGACTGATCCACCTTCTGATCGAAATGTAATCCTTTTGTTTGAAAATCAATATGTATACTTCCTGCCGGGAATACTGTCTCCAAAAAATCACGCATCCGGTCTATCAAATCACCCACAGTATCGTTGCGCGAATCTATTGACCAAACAACATCGCTTAAAGTGGTTATTATCTCCCTGCTCATTGTTCCTATTTTATTTGAGGAAGTGAAAACTTTTTCCTTTTCTGTAGTTGTTTGGATAATTTCAGAATGAACAGCAATCCTGGTAAGTGCGGAACCTATATCATCGTGAAGATCGCTGGCTATCTGAATGCGAAGTCGTTCCATCTCTAATAATTTATTAACTCGATAACGATAGATACTATAGCCAATTCCTATAATTGTGAGGAACATTATTATTCTAAACCACCAGGTTGCCCACCACGGAGGAGCAATTATCAATACAATGGATGCACCGGTTTCATTCCAGACTCCATCATTGGTGACGCCCTTTACCCGGAAAATATATTTACCTGAGTCGAGATCAGTAAAACTTATTACACGTTCATAACCGATGTGTATCCAATCATCATATAGTCCTTCTAATTTATATGCAAATTGATTCCTTCTGGAATTGGAAAAATGTAAGTCGGTGAATTCAAATGAAAATATATTTTGATCATGATTCAGGTTAATTATTTTTTTAAAATTTATTGCAGTATCCAGTTTGGCACTTTTGTGAAAAATCTTGAAATCAGTTAGTCGAATTTGCGGGTAGATAGGATCGTTGATTATCTCTTCCGGATACAAACCGAGACCTCCTTTTCCTGAACCAAATATTAGTTGCCCATCAAGAGTAACAGCAGTGTTTTGACGCGCTCCGCCAAAACCGGTGAAGGGCATACCGTCATCCTCCCCATAACTATTAAATTTTCCTGTTTTAACATTATAAACACATAATTTATTAGCAGTTGCTGCCCAAATATTTCCCTCATTATCTTCCAATATTTTTAATACAAAATCGTGCGGTAAACCATCTTTTTTAAAGTAATGAGTGAATGTATCCATCTTTAAATCAAGCTTATTCAAACCCACATTAGTTGCAATCCATAAAGTATTTTTACCAGGAACTTTGGATTGAATTATATCCAGAACAAAATTATTGCTCAAACTGTTTCTGTCTTTTGGATTATGTACATAGTGTTTTATTTTTTTAATTTTTTTATTTTCAAAAGTCACTCCGTATAATCCATTATTCATAGTGCCGATCCATAAAGTCCCCTCGCTATCTTCTAAGAGTATTGATGTTGCTTCGTCATTTGAAGTGCTGCTATCAACATCGAAAAACTTGAAGTGTTTATTTTCCTGATCATATAATTGCAGTCCTTGATTCTGGTTAGATATCCAAATATCACCGGATTTAGTTTTGAGAAGGAATCTAATTTTGTTTGACCTGAGACCGAATTTATTATCAGGATCCGCTTTGATATGTTCGAAAGATTCATCTGAAGGGTTAAAAATACTGATTCCATTATCATATGTTCCAACCCATAGCTTACCATCATTATCTTCACAAATTGCAGTGACCCAGTTTGAACTGATACCATTAGGATTATCAGGATCATATATGTAGCGCTTATAAATACCAGTTTCCGGATCAAATTTAGTTATGCCAGTACCCCCCCGAACCAAATTTTTCCAACTCTATCAACGTATATACATGCAACACCATAACCGCTTAGACTATTTGGATTGCCGGGGATATGTCTATACCAGATAAAAGGATTTTGTTGTCTATCGTATTTACTCATACGTGAAGCCCACAAACCTACCCATATGTTGCCTTGTCTATCTTCATAAATTGAATTAATTATATTCCCGCCGACATTTTCATATTTTGTAAATATTGGTTTACTGCCATTATACATTTGTTCCAATTCTATTGAACAGAGCCCATCGTCTGATGAACCGATCCAAAGCGTATTCTTATGATCGATCAGCAATGTGTAAGGAGAGTTAGAGCAGATACTATTGGAATCTCCGGGATTATGTTTAAAAGTGATGAACTTGAAGGTTTTATGATCAAATTTAGATAATCCGTTTCCCTTGATATCTGAAATTAAAACACCTGTTCCATCCAGATATTCCCCGAATCATCCTCACAAAGAGAAGTAACAGAATTAGTACTTAAACTGGCAGGATTTTGAGGATCATTTTTATAATGCTGAATTTCATTTGTCTCGGTGTTTAGACATATGAGTCCATTTTCCATAGTGCCAATCCATAATTTGTCTTCTCTATCCTTTAGCAAACTCCAAATAAAATTGTCCCTTTCTTTTTGTTTAATATCTTCAGCGCTGCTAAAATCATAAGATTTATAGATAGCCTCACCGCTGCTGTCAAAACTCATATAAAGCAATCCTCTTTCTTGCGTACCTATCCATAATGTTCCGTCATCGTTAAGAATAATACTTGTTATATTTTTACAGGTGATTGTATTGGAATTATTTGTTTCTTGTAAAAAGCGGGTAAATTTTTCAGTCCTCTGATTAAAGTAATTTAATCCTCCACCCCCGGTACCTACCCATAAATTTCCATTTTTATCCTCTTTTAGAACTGTAACCCAATTATTTGATATTGATGTTGAGTCAAATGGAATGTTAGTATAAAACTTGAGATTGTATCCATCATATCTGGCAAGACCCTCCTGCGAACCAACCCATAAAAACCCATTTGAATCTTCTAAAAAGCAAAAAGAAAGAGCTATAGGAATATGTTCAAATTCAGGCTCAACAGATTGTGCGTACAATGGAATAGTAATAGAAATGATTAAAATGAAAATTTTAATTTTTCCGGATAAGAGGCAGCTTTTTTTCATACGTCCTTTTTATGGATATGAAAGAGAACTTACTTCATTAATAAAAATTAGGTAATTATTTTATCTTAGCAAAGATTTGTTGATGATTGGCAAGTAATAAGTGAATGATAAATCTAAAATAGATTTTATGTAGTTATACAATAAACAACTGCGCATAATTTTAAAGAGAGCCAATACTCCTCCTTATCGGCTTCTCTTTAGTGAAGAAATGTGCATAATATTATTTTTAAGAAATTATCCGGATAATTTCTTTGCAAACGAAAAATCGGACCTTGCACCCTTAATATCTCCTATTTTCACTCTGAGTGTTGCCCGGTTAAAATATGCTCTCGGGTCATCGGGATTAACAGCGATCGCCTCAGTAAAGTACCTTATTGCTGCATCAATCTCACCAAGATCAGCTTTCTCAACTCCGATAATATTGAAGGGTGTTGAATCCTGGTGAGTATTCAAGTTTGTTAAATCCATTATATTCTCTCCTTAAATTTTTATTAAAGATCATTTCATTATAAATAATTCATATTTCAGTATTGAATGAGTTCGTTCATCTCAAGCAATTCTAGTTGAGTTAATAGTTTTTAGTGTTTTCAAAAGAATATTGGAATGATCAAACTCATTTGCTAGCGTTTCGACTAATGCATAATTGTCTTTAAATACTCCTTTCTTTTTTAACTCTCTTAATACATGATGAGCACCTCTTCGAATATAAGCTGAATCTGGATTGTCCATTAATTTCTGCAGAATAGGTCTGATAGCATATTTGCCTAGGTTCGCTAACCCATCAGCGGCTAACCATCTGATACTAAACTCTTCGTCCTCAAGAGCTTTCAATAAAATATCCAGTGTTTCCTCGCTGCCTATCTGAATGATAGTTATCATAGCTTCCCACCTAACGGTTTCATCTTTACTTTTAACTAAATCAACAAGCACATCCAGACTTGGTTTACCAATTTCAATTAACTCCTCTCTAGCTTTTTTTCTTAACAAATAATTTCTACTCATAAGATCCTTTGCTATGTTTGGTATTGTTTGGAAACTTCTGATATTATAAACTTCTTCTGAGAAACGCATTTTTTATCTCCTTTTGTTTATTGATTGTTATTACAAAGCAAAAAAGAATTATAATATATTATCTTCATTTGAGGTTGTTTTCTCATGGTTGGAATGGAAATTCTGATCTAATCTATTCACTTTTTTTATCTCGATTAAATTGACATACTTATATTTCAACTCGACAACTACCATAATTTCTGAAACAATTATAAAATCCAATTATTAAGATTTTATTAAAAAAAGATTAAGATTTTGTTATCAAATGCAGGTGTAGAGAATTGATTGTTTGTTTTGACTCAACCAAAATGTTGAAAAAAAGTCCGTAAAGGTATATTTGGAATGGATTCTGGGCGCAATTAGGAAAAGATTTGCAACCGAATTTTCCCCCTAAATTTATTCTCGATTTCTTAACTGACTAATAGATCAACAAGCCAATATGCTAATATTTAAAAATAATTCCCAAGAAATTTTAAAAATTAGTTAAAGATTAGCGTGCTGGTCAGCGTGGTAGGAACTGCGAACGAGTGGAGAAGATTCCACAACTTTGAATCCCATCTTCAATCCCTCTGCTTTGTACATTCTGAATTCTTCAGGAGTAACAAAACGATCGACAGGCAGGTGCTGTTTTGACGGTTGCAGGTATTGCCCAATGGTCATTATTTCGCAACCGTGCGAATACAAATCTTTCATTAAATCTAAGACTTCATTTGTTGTCTCCCCTATTCCAACCATTATACCACTTTTGGTTTTCAGTCTTTTTGATTTGAACCATTTAATTAGGTTTAGACTCCGCTCATATTTTGCCTGAGGACGAACTGCGTGATATAATCTTTTAACCGTTTCTAAATTATGGTTTAGAATATCAGGAGGATATTGCATAATTATTTCAAATGCTTTTTCTTCACCCTTAAAATCCGGGATCAGGATTTCAACAGTACAATCAGGTTTTTCTTCCCTTAATAATCTTACACACTCTTTGAAAATTGATGCCCCACCATCTTCAAGTTCATCGCGATTAACCGATGTTATTACCGCGTGTCTCAGATTAAGCTGCTTAATTGCATCGACAACCCGTCTAGGTTCTTCCAAATCTAAGTCGGTTGGCAGACCAACTTTAACATTACAGAATCCGCAACTTCGGGTACAGGTATCTCCCAAAATCATAAAAGTAGCGGTGCGATGATTCCAGCATTCTGCAATGTTGGGACATTTAGCTTCTTCACAAACAGTATTCAATTTTTTCTCGCGCATCAGATTGCGAACATTGGAGTAATTATCACCTGTTGGTAGTTTTACTTTCAGCCAGTCAGGTCTTTTTCCTAATGGAATTTTGACTTTCTCTGCTTGTTCTTTATAAACTTTTTGATGCTGGTTTATCATAATTAAATACTTTCAGGATCAAAATTTTCCAGAGATTCCTTTAAATACTTCAGGAACAATCCTCCGAGCATTCCGTCAATTAATCTGTGGTCGTGCGATAACGTTAATCCCATCACATATCTTATCGCTATTGCATCAGAACCGGCAATATTTATAACAACAGGTTTTTTTATAACAGCGCCGACTCCTAATATTGCTACCTCGGGCTGGTTAATTATTGGCGTTCCGAAAACAGTTCCAAAAACACCATAGTTAGTAATCGAAAATGTACCGCCGGAAATATCATCAGGAGTTAATTTTTTATTTCTCGATCTATATGCTAAATCGTTTATCGCTTTACCCAAACCAATCAGGTTTAACTCTTCAGCACCTTTGATGTTAGGAACAATTAAACCGTTAGGCTCTATAGCTACAGCAATTCCGAGATTGACAAACGATTTTTGCAAAATTGTATTTCCATCAATCGTAGAGTTGATGAGTGGATAAGTCTTAATTGCCTTTACACATGCCTGTGCAATAAAAGCCATATATGTAAGCTTAACTCCATCTCTCTGTAGTACTTCAGCCTTCTTTTCCTGAATAAAATTATGGACACGTGTCATATCAACTTCAATCATTTCAGCTACGTGAACAGAAGTATCACGACTTGCAACCATATGATCCATTATCTTCTGCCTGATATTATCCATCGGAATTCTTTCAATTCCTGCACTGGTAGAAACAGTTCTCACATCAGATGGAATAAATGAAGGTGCTGGAGCAGCAGATATATTTTCCTTCTTTCCTTCTTCAACTTTTTGTGTCGGTGATTTTTGTGTTTTTCTATTTTGCAGATAAGCCAAAACATCTTTTTTGGTTACACGTCCCTGAAGTCCGGAACCTTGTAAATTTCTAAGTTCTTCAAAACTGATATTTTCTTTTTGCGCAATATTAAGAACCAGCGGTGAAAAGAATCCAGCACCCTCTCCTTTAGTTTTTTCAACAGTTTCATCTGAATGGAAATTATCATGCATCGAAACAGGTTGCTTAACCTCTGGTTTACTTTCAATAGTATTATCTTTTTTTATAACAACTTCAGCACTTTTTCCAGTAGCTATTTTGGCAACAAGAGTTCCGACGGAAACTGTTTCCTGTTCTCCAATCAATATCTCTGCAAATGTTCCGTCAACCGGAGAAGGAATTTCAGTATCAACTTTATCTGTGCTAATTTCAAAAATAGTTTCATCCTTACTGACTTTATCGCCGACTTTCTTAAACCATTTTATAATAGTTCCTTCCATGACCGATTCGCCCATCTTCGGCATTTCAATATTTACAACTTCACTTGAATCGTTGGCTGGTTCAGAAACTTTTGATTCAACAGAAGATTCTACTTCTTCAACTGGTTTTTTATCTGAAGATTTTTCTTCCTTGTTTGATTCGACTTTATCTGCAGTTTCTATACCGCCATTGCCATCGATGATAGCTACAACAGTTCCGACTTCTACGGTATCGCCTTCCTTGTATTTAATTTCTTTCAGCACCCCCTCGGCTGGAGATGGAATTTCAGTATCAACTTTATCGGTACTTATTTCAAAAATTATTTCATCCTGCTTAACAGGATCGCCAACTTTTTTATGCCATTTAATTATAGTGCCTTCATTAACACTTTCACCCATTTTGGGCATGACAATGTCCATTTAGAACTCCAGTTTTTTAGTCTTTATCAATTCAGAATAAAGATTATTTTTACTAATAAATAAAAACCGATTGCATGGTTGCATGATTATAATGATGCCTGTATTAAAACCATTCAATCA
>Ga0307423_1000730_pt1 | contig 21668 bp, 18 predicted proteins | sample SalMarWE160310MG_FD_202154 | JGI IMG/M metagenome (GOLD analysis project Ga0307423, IMG submission 202154) | Salt marsh sediment microbial communities from the Plum Island Ecosystem LTER, Massachusetts, United States - WE1603-10 | ecosystem: Environmental > Aquatic > Marine > Intertidal zone >...
ATTTTATCCGGATGGTCGCAGGCGGTGCCGCAGCCCACTCAGATCACGGGCGCTGTGTGGCCGAAGTCTTTTTGTCTGCTGCCAGAAAAGAATCCGATGCCTACAAGATAAAGGATGTTGACAAGCTATTACAGATCGCTCCCTACTTGGGTGTTGAAACCATGGTTGAAGTTGACGGCAAAAAGGTCGATCGGGACCTTGATGAAATCGCTCTCGAAGTGGGTGAAGCGGCAATGAATGAGTGGGGCAAACCCGGGGGTGAACTTCTTTACATGAAGCGGGCGCCTGAAGCCCTCTATGAGAAATGGAAGAAAAACGGCGTTCTTCCCAGAAATATCGACAGGGAAATTGTTGAAATCATGCACCGCACGCATATGGGTGTTGATCAGGATTTCAAAAATCTGATCAAGCAGGGCACCCGGGCAGCCCTGGCCGATGGTTGGGGCGGCTCCATGCTGGCCACCGATCTCCAGGACGTACTTTTCGGAACCCCCTATCCCATTCAGTCTGAAGCCAATCTCGGTGTCATGAAGGAGGATCATGTAAATCTAATTGTTCACGGTCATGAACCGGTTCTGTCCGAGATCATCGTGGCTGTTGCCCAGACCCAGGAAATGGTCGACTATGCCAAGTCAAAAGGGGCCAAAGGGATTCAGTTGGGCGGTATCTGCTGTACGGCCAATGAAATATTGCAGCGCCATGGTGTACCCTCAGTAGCAACGTTTTTGCAGCAGGAGCTTGCCATCATTACCGGTGCCTGTGATGCCATGGTGGTCGATATCCAGTGTATCATGCAGAATCTTGCCAACGTGGCCAAATGTTTTCACACCAAGCTGATTACCACCCATCCCATTGCCAGGATGGAGCAAGACAATGTCATTCACATCGAGTTCGACGAGCACCATGCTTTGGAAGATGCCCAGCGGATCGTGAAGATGGCCATTGACAACTTTGAGAACCGGGGTGCGGAAGTGATGATCCCGAAACATAAAAGCCTTCAGGTTGCCGGATTCGGTGTGGAATCCATCGAATATCATTTGGGCGGAACCTTTCGCGGATCTTACTTTACCTTGAATGATAATATCATCAACGGCCGTATCCGTGGTGTTGCCGGTGTGGTGGGATGCAACAACGCAAGGACCAGGCATAATGAGGGCCATATTAAAGTTGTCAAAGAACTGATCAAAAATGATGTTATTGTCCTGACCACCGGGTGTAACGGTATCGCATGTGCCATGGAAGGGTTGCTGACACCTGAAACCGCACAGGTTTTCTGCGGACCGGGACTGGCCGAAGTGTGTGAAACCGTGGGTATTCCCCCGGTGCTTCATCTGGGTTCCTGTGTGGACAACAGCCGGATTTTGCTGGCGGCAACCGAAGTTGTCAAAGCCGGCGGACTCGGAAACGACATTTCTGATCTACCGGCCGCCGGCAGTGCACCCGAATGGATGAGTGAAAAAGCCATCAGTATTGGTCATTATTTTGTAACATCGGGCGTGTATACGGTCTTTGGCGTTACCCTACCCACCTCCGGCGCTCCGGTTTTCCATGACTATATTTGCAATGATCTGGAAAAGATTTACGGCGGTATGTGGGACATTGAACCTGATCCCATCAAACATGCTCATAAGATGATCGCTCATATTGACAAAAAACGTAAAGAACTCGGCATCGACAGAACTCGGGACAGGGTTCTGATGGATATGGCCGATCGCCGGGATATGGAGGCATCTTATCAAAAAGCATAATCTTTTAATTTACATTTGAATTTTACGCTGCAAGCAGCGGGGAGAGTTCATTGATGAAGTTTTGACATGGACAGACTTCAACATAAGTCATATCCGATCAGTTTTAAATCAAGACAAATTTAAAAATCTGGATCCAATACAAGATCCAGAAAGGTAAAAATTTAAGTTAGGGGAGGGAGGTGTATTAGTTGATCATAAAGGGATGAAAGGAGGTGATCTATATGGTGGATCATAACATTTATCCTAAAATAGACCTTAAAACGTATAAGAAGGAAGCAATTCTCAAAGATGGGACAAAAATTCTTCTCCGTCCGATGGTACTTGAAGACCAGAAAGCGTTGTATGAGTTTTTCAAAGCGGTTTCCGAAGAAGAGGCCCGGTATTTGCGTGATGATGTCAAAAGCAGACTTCTTATTGAATCGTGGGCAAAGAATATTGATTTCAGCAGAACCCTGCCTATTTTGGCAATAAAAGACGATATCATTGTTGCCGATGCTACCATCAATCGCCGTCGGTCCGGGTGGAAATGGCATTTGGGTACCGTTCGGATTTTTGTCCACAATGACTACCGGAATCGTGGTCTTGGGGAACTGATGGTAGATGAGCTCACAAGGATTGCTTACAGGCTTGGAATTGAAAAACTTATATTGGAAATTCCGGATACCAACACGGCTGTAATTAATACGTTTACCAAGGTTGGATTTCATCGTGCCGCAGTGATCCCGAACATGGTCAAGGACAGACAAAATATGCCGGTTGATCTAGCCGTTTTGATGAAGGATATTAAACCGCCCCTCGACGAGAGTTATGATTATGATTTCTAGCCCTGTTGCTGAACAGAGACTGAAGCAATGAGTAGAAGAGCTTCTACTCCCCTAACAACATTTTTATATTTTGGCAGATAATTTTAAACGCGGCCCAGCTTGTAATAAACTTTTTAGAATAAGAACATGGAGTAAAATAGATATAATAAAAACGATACGGTAAGTAGGATAACGTATTCTTTTTTCCGATATTTTTTAATTCATTTGCAGTGGACTCCAAAGCTTCCATCTTTCACAATGGAGCTAAAGATGAACCAAAGAAATACATTTTCGCCCCATCTACCCCTCAATGAGAACCCAAAACTTAACTTTAATGGCATATTACCTCCATTCGAAACTGAGGGGCAAGATGGGGCGATTTGGGATGAAATAATATGGTAATATGGATTGCAATGAATTGGCGTTAATCGCATTGTGCCTTGCACTGGCCAACTACAGCGAACGCGAATATTATCCATAATAAAAACTGCATCAGCAGAAATTAGGATAAAAAGTGTATTGATTACGACCCACCAAAGAGATCTCATTCAATACAGAGCGCGCTTTTGTTAAAAATATCTTTATTGACGAATAGTTGCCTTCTATGCCATATGTTTAAGATATAGACTGTATAATAGACAATTTCAGTACATATCTGTTGAGCTATAATAGCGACCTTGGCGAATATCCCTGATGGAGTCCTATTTAATATATCGAGCGCATTCTCTGTCGGGATTGTGAGCCGACGGGTATAGTGAGCAAGTTTTTGAAGTTTATACCTAAGATCAGGTGTCTATGATTTCTTCCGAAGAGCAATTCCTTGCAAGGGTTTTCGACAGCGTTACCGACCCCATGGCCATTTATGACCGTGAATTTAGAATTCTCAGGGTAAATCAGGCCCTGCTGACCCGTTTTAGACTTCCCTTAGAAAAAGTTATTAATAGATATTGCTACGAACTTTTTTATGATCGTACAACGATGTGCAAAGACTGCCATGTGGAAGATGTCTTTCAACACGGTGAGTCGCGGATGCTCCAAAAGCGAATTTCAGCACCCGGTGGAAATGATCGCATTTTCGAAGTACACTCTTATCCAATTAAAGATGAAAAGGGTAATACCATACAAGCAATTGAGCACGCACGGGACATCACTGAACGTAAATATTTCGAAGAACAGCTCAGAACATCCAAAGAATTCAACGAAAAAATCATCAACAGTATCACAGACAATCTTACACTCATTGATCCCGATACGTTTTGTATTATCCAAGCCAACGAATCATTTTATTCCCGAGTAGGAATAAAGCCTGGTGACATTATTGGCAAAAAATGCCATACGGTTATGTGTGGCAGCCCCACGCCATGTGATGAAGTCGGCAGCAAATGTGCTGTGCAAGAGACAATTCGCTCAAAGCAGCCCTTCGTCTCCGATAAAACTTATCCCAATTCAAACGGAAAGCATAAGGTGCTTCAAATTGCGACCTACCCAATTTTCGATAATCAGGGCGAACTCAGTTCGATAATCCGGTTGGAACGTGATGTTACTGAAAAGCGTGAGATGCAAGATGCTCTGGCCTTCCGCTCGAAGGAACTGGAAAGGACTCAGCATCAACTGGAGCGATTGTTTAAAATCTCGCGACAAGTAAACGCGAAAAACGCTTTATCAGAGATCGTCGATTACGCCCATGAAGTTGCTCAGGAAATCTTTCCCAACTCTGTGCCGCTGATTTTTCTGTTGGATGCCGAAGGCCAAAATATTTTGAAATTGGAAGGCTGCAATCCTAGAGTATTGGAACCAATTTTACGGGCGCAACAGAAAATTGAACGATCAGGATTGGTTTTGGATTTTATCCAATATCTGCAAAGTATCAGGGAACCTCGAGTTGTCGGTTCAACGTATAACAATGACGTCCCCAATTTTTTAAAAATTATTTTAAAAGATCGTCCCAGTTGGTTCGGCTTTCCCATCTCCGCGCCTCAGCAATGTATTGGATACTTTGTTTTGGGATCTCCGACCTTTCATGAATTCTCCCACGAAGATATCCACTTTTTTCTGACGCTGTTCAATCAAATCGCCGGCCATATTCGTTATTTGGTGATCCATGAGACCGAAATCAACTATCTCCGGCAAAGTGTTAACGAGCGTTCCTCCCATGGCAAAATCATTGGCCAGAGTGACGAGATGCAAAAGGTCTATAAACTGATCGATCTGGTTTCTGCTTCCGATGCGACCGTGTTAATCACCGGTGAGAACGGTACCGGAAAAGAGTTGGTTGCCCAAGCCATCCACCGCCAGAGTCATCGAAAAAAAGGTGCCTTTGTGATTGCCAACTGTTCGGCCTATTCTCCGGCTCTTCTGGAAAGCGAACTCTTCGGGCATGAGAAAGGCGCCTTTACAGGTGCCATAAAGAGAAAGATTGGTCGCATTGAACGGGCCCAGGGAGGCATCCTGTTTTTAGATGAAATCGGTGACATTGCCCCGGCCACCCAAGTCCTTTTGCTCAGATTTCTCCAGGATCACTGTTTTGAAAGGGTTGGCGGGGAGGAAACGTTGGAGGCCGATGTAAGGGTACTGGCTGCTACTAATCGGGATTTGTTTATGGAAGTTGAAGCGGGCCGATTCAGAGACGATCTATATTACCGGTTGAATGTCATTACTCTCCATCTGCCGCCCCTGCGCGACCGCAAAGAAGACATTCCCCTGCTCTGCAACCACTTTCTTAACAAATACAGTTTGAAAGAGAACAAAGACATTAAGTTTTTTTCCCCCGGTGCCATGCAAATTTTGATGGATCACGAATGGCCCGGCAATGTACGCCAGCTGGAAAATGCTGTCAGTCATGCGGTGATCCTTTCTCAGGGCCAGTCGATCGAGAAGGGACACCTGCCCCAGTTCCTCAAACAATCCGTACCCGAACCCTCCAGCACCTGCCTTGCTGAAAATGAACGGCGGTTGATTCTCAATGTGCTTCAAGAGTCCGACTGGAACAAGCATAAGGCTGCCCGGCGTCTTAAAATTAGTCGCAGCACGCTTTACAGCAAAATGCACCGGCATAGAATAGAGAAAGGGACTGTTTAGCGTATCAGATATGGACATGTCGGGTCGTTTTCTATACATTCCCCTAAGGTCTCACCTATATTGGTTTCATAAAATTTCTGGAAAAACTAGGGTCCGATTTCGAACAAAAACCAGAAATTTCATAGGAAACTGCGTCGAATATCACCCGCCTTATTTTATTTGTTAAATCGGTTAAATATCTAAATTTAATTAGCATTATCCTATACCTCTCGATTTTTAGCGGATTTCTTCATTCATGGCAGAGATCTTGCAAAAAGTTTATCCAAGACGTTTTTGTTGTTAAAAAATGTATTGATTCTCTCCCGTTAACGAATCGCCGTTCAACAATATATACGAACCAAGAGCTTAATTCTAAAACTTCAACAAATTGATACAAATACGAGCTGTTTGTCTCGTAAGTCAATAGCCTTACATATCTGTCACAAATGTTTTCGTTTTAAATGACACTTCGCGAACAGGCTTTAATTGAAGTGATGTTGTTGCTTATTGAACCATTTTAAAATGCTATGAACGATTGATTTAGCGATATTCAGGCAACAACCGCTTACATTACAAGAAAGGAGGTGAAGACAACCAAAAGAGACGTCTCCTCCCAACGAACGCTTATCTAAAAATTTAGTTCAGAGCAGATAATTGCGCTCGTTGCCATTTTGAAGAGGGGTTTGGATCTAGTCTAAAGCAAAACCAATTGATGGGAGGTTAAAATATGGCAGAAATAAGAGATGTGGAAATAAACAGCAGGGAGGACACCCTTCCTCTGATGAGTCCTGAGGTCAGACCCTGGCCTGTGACGCCGCCGCCGCCGCGGGAAGAAGTATCCAAGGTGTACGCCAAGCGGAATGCGGCCAAGTTCGGTGAGTGGTGCGAGGACAACCTCAGGTTCGAGTACAGCTTCGGCAAGCCCGAGGCCCTTCAGGGTCTCAAGGTGCTATGTATGGGGTTGTACAGGATGGGCAACAAGTTTTGCTCATCGTTGTTGGCCGAAGCCGGGGCCGAGGTTCTTAACATTGAACCGCCCGAAGGAGATCCTTTAAGAAAACTCACGCCCTTTGGCAGAGAAGAGCTGATGCTAGAGGACAGAGAGACCGGCGAAAAGTGCGGCATGGATTTCGTCCATGAGATGAGAAATAAGTTCTCCTTGACGCTGAATGTCGAGACCGACGAAGGCAAGGAAATTTACAAAAAGCTGGCTGCCCATGCCGACGTGATAATCGAGGAGTATCCGCCGGGCTATATGGACGGACTCGGTCTGGGTTACCGACAACTGGCCGAGATCAACCCCAGACTGGTTTACTGCTGGATCGGTGTACGGGGGTCATGGGGTCCGTATAAAGACAAAATCTCCAAATTCGGCCAGTGGACCCTCGAGCCTTTCGGCGGTTGTGCCAATGCCTTCGTGCACAACACCGGTTTTCCCCAGGACCAGCTTCCCAGAGGCAAAGGCGGCGATCCTACCCGTTCCGGGGTCTGGTTTGCCGACTATGTGGCCGGCGAGCAGGGGGCGTGCAGCATTATGGCGGCCATTTTCTGGCGAAATAAATTCAGCGGTGAGGGCCAATTTATCGAGGTCTCCGGTTCCGAGACGCAGATGGACATTCTGGATTTTGATATCAGTTGGTACGGCTTCAACAAGAGCATCAAGGCCAGGACCGGCGGCTGGGATCCCAATTTGAACCAGTACGAGTGGAACCCCTGTAAGGACGGCTACATGATGATCGGCGGTCAGACCGACCGGCTCTGGTATCGCATCGGACAGTGCATTGAGCGGGATGATATTCAATTCGGCCGGTTGATCCACGAAGATCCGTTCCTCAAAGAGATGGGCGCCAGAAACGCGCTCCAGGCCCTGATCAAGACCTACACCGTGACCACCCGGTGGCTGCGGGACATGAACCGAATTGAAGCCGAGCAGAAGCTGCTGGAGTATGAGATTGCGGCCGGGCCGGTTCTATTTATCGACGAGGTCTCTGAGTTCCCCCACTTCAAATACCGTCCCTGGGTGTGTACCATCGACAGCGATCAGTACGGGACCGTGCTGTATTCGACGTCGCCTAACTCATTCCAGTACAGGACACCACACCGGGTCAAGTGGATAGGAAGGCCCTTAGGAAAGGACAACTTTCTCAAGTACCTCAATTGGCTAGGCATGGGCCAAAATGAAGTCAGAGAACTCAAGAGCAAGGGGGTGATATAATGGCAAAAGATATGAGAGAAACAAGGATAGAGGATCTGCCAGGCCCCAAGAGCAAGGAAGAGCTCGAAGAAATGAAAATGCCTTACGAGGAATACTGCCGGGCGACCTTTGATCCGGGCAACGAACATACAAAACCCGAGCCTTTAAGAGGTGTCCGATGGATGAGCACCACCATGTATATCTTTACGCCCCATTCCGTGTCCAACCTGGCGGAACTGGGGGCTGAGGTGGTCAAGGTGGAGATGCCGAGGATGGGTGATCCCATGCGGCACACATCCCCGTTCAATGAATGTTACCTGTATCCGTTGCACGATACCCGGCCCATGACCGGTACCGGCCTGGGGTTTCTAAATGCGAACCCCAACGAATACTATATCACCATGGATTATCACCTGGATGAAATGAAAGAGGCCTTTTACCGGTTGGTAAAGATGTTCGACGGGCTTACCGAGTGCTACCGCCCGGGAACCTTTGACAAGTGGAAACAAAGTTATATTTACCTTCAGGAGCTCAACCCTAGGTTCATTTACGTATGGGGCGGCGGTTTTGGCTACGGACCCAAGGTCTTCGGCGGATCTTATGATATTTTGGGGCAGGCCCATGCCGGTCTGGCTTCCGTTACGGGTATGCACGATTTTATGGGCGGTCACTGCGCCAAGCACTCCAACTGGTGCATTGACTGGTACTCAGGCACCCAGATCACTTTCGGTATTCTGGCGGCCATTCACTGGCGCGAAACCACCGGGCTCGGGACCATGATCGAATTTTCCCAGGTGCAGGCGGCGACCCGATGTCTGGGTTATGCCGCACCCATGTACGGCCGGTTCGGCATTGTACGTCAGCGCTGGGGGAACTGGGACACGCAGCTCTGTGCACACGGCATCATTCTGTGCGGCAAATCCGACTTTCCGGATGTTGCCAATCCGCAGGACAAGCATGATGCCTGCTATGTCATGGTTTCCGCCTTCCAGGATGATGATTTTAAAGAGCTTTGCGCCATCACCGGAATGAAAGATCTTTACGGCAAATACAAGGCTCATAAGGACCGGGTTGAAGGCGAGGCTCAGGTGGAAATTTATGCAGCCCTGGAAAAATGGGCTGAGGACAAGTCTCGGTCGCAAGTGGTAAAAATCTTGCAGGATGCCGGTTTGCTGGCCGAACCGGTGATGAACGACCGGGAGGTCTATGAATCCGAGCACTTCAGGCAAAGGGGCAGCATCCGGTATCTTGATGATCCCATCTTCGGTGACGTGCTCACCCATGCCGGGTACAGCTCGGGAATGATGTCCAAAACACCCAGGAGACAGAACTGGATCTGGCGGCCGGTGGGTGCCGATAATGTTAAGATCTACCATGAGCTGCTCGGTTATCCGACTGCCACCGTTCAAGAGTGGTACGATAAGAGCTGGATATAAAAGGAGGAGGGCACCGTGTGTGATATTATCTGGTGTAAAAAAGAAATTAATGGAAAAAAGTGTAACACCGTTAATTACCTGGACCCGTACTGTTTTTGGAACTGGGAGGGCAAGGTAAACTGCGCCGAATGCAAAACGGTGTATTACATTCACATGATTCAGGGCTTCATGTACATAGGTCCTGAGGAGGTTAACGAAAAACCGGATACCAGCCCGCTGTATGCGGATAAACCCCTGGAAGGTTACAGGAACTATTTGCCGGGCATTGAAGGCAGGACCCGGCCGTATCAATGTCTGCCCAGGGATATCTATCTGGGTGTGGCCGACATGGTCAAGTTCAGCGCCAGGGGCAGACCGGTCAGGGGCTGGCGTCCGCAGCCGCCGTCTGCCGGCATTGCCGGAAGCTTTGGCTTTGAATGGGATATTCAGAAACTGACTCCCGAAGTATGGGAGGAGTATCAGCAGAAACTGGCGAAAGGTGAAGTCAGCGAATGGTAAAAAAGAAAGGAGTGTTCCATGGCACAGTTAACACCTGAAGAGTTTCTGGACACTGTTCTGGTTCCGGAAAAACAAACTGATCATATATGTTGGAAGTGCAGGAACTTGAAGCCGGTTCTCAAAGGCTCCAGCTTCCCGCCCGCAGATATCATCGGCTGGTGTATGAAGATTTATTGGCCGGATTACTGGTGCGTTGCAGATTTCAACGTGGTCAAGAAGTGCTACGCCTTTGATGCAAGGAAGAAATAGTATGGAAGAAAACGTCATCAAGGAACTCAACAATCTTAAAGGGATGATGCTCAACTGGAAAAAAAGTTTTTTAGGTTGGGCATCCCCTGAGGGTGATAACGATTATGTGTATCAAGATTTTTCTGAAGATATTCAGAAGATCGTTTATCCCTATGTCAGAAGATTGTATGAGACGAAACACCTCAGCGATTCTGAAGCCAAAGAGTTCATGGATTATTGCTACAGCCAGGTGGAGGATCTTCGCGACCTGTTGAGAGATGTGGAGTCCAAGCAAAGTAAAAAGGAGGTATAACATGCCTGAAAAATGTCGTGTGGGTGTCTGCGGATACGACCCCATGCTCGTGAAAGGATACTTGGCAGCAAATATCAGAGCCTTGTGGTGGCATATATCCGACGAGCTGTATGAAGAATTTAACATGAAACCGGGAATGAAGGTTTCCGGTACCCTGTTAAAGGTCTATAACGGAAAAGATGGAAAAGAATACGCAGGCCCCAATGAACCTTTTGAATGGGAAACATCCAAGGAGTCGGGTCTTGTCGTGGTAATTCCGTCTGATGTTATCGCCAAATACAAGCTCACCGAGACGACCTTCATTGAGATGCTCATTGATAAGATTGACGGCAAAGACGTCTACCCCGGCGAAGAGAGAATGAGCGAAAAATTCTGGCCCGAGGAGATGATGAAACTGGACTTTGTCCTTGAATATATCGAGTAGCCCGTCTTCGTTGAGGGCCATTAAAGGGCGAGGGGCTGCGGAAGAATATTTTCACACCCTCTTCAAAGAGTGTGTGTTCACCGTCTCGGCGATGAACTCCATAAGAGTGCATCAGCAATATATTCCGCGCTCCTCACCCTAAAACCTTACTTATGTGCAATATGAAACTACCGGGAGGGGCGACCCGCCTCTCCTGTTTACCTCCGAAACTGCGGGGCGGGGGCTATCATTCCCCCGGTCCATGTCGACTGCCAGGGATTTTTTTTATAATCACTTTCTGGGTTTGAGCCGTTCATCCTGTTGACTTTGACATGATAGGAAATAACCATTGCATCTGCAAATCGAATCCGGTCAAAATAAAACAAATTGAAAGACATTGAATGGTCACACAAATAAAATTCCGATCCTATTGCTGATCGCAAACGAGAAACTCCGGAATTATATTCTTGGGCTATGCAAGAGAAACAACCTCCACCCTCTAATCGGCGCTGATCTGGAAGAACTCATAAAAAAATCTAAAACGAGGCAAAGTGGCATCGTTATGATGGACTACGAAGTGGTCAAGTCTTACGGTGCGAGGATCTATTCACGAATTAATGTTGCCTGCCCCGGTTGTAATGCCATCCTGCTTTGTGACCAAGACCATCGCGACCTTATAAAAGAGGCTGTGGAACATGGTGTTTATGCGTGTATTCTCACCCCTTATGAGGAATGGGAAGTACTGACCATGATCAGGAACATCATCGCCAAAAAAAAATTGCGAGGACGAAAGAAGCCGCATAGAAATCAAAGGTTGTAATAGAAATTTCAGCGAAAAAATATGATAGTCTCGATTTAGAAACTCCACCAATATAATATTTACATTCCTGTCTTACCTGTGATAAACTTTTATATTATCTTGAACAAACCTCCTTACGATTTACATATTCGACGCCGTTGACAAGGAAGTGTAGTCACTTCTGATCGATAAAGCCCGTTTGAATCGAACTGTAAAGTTACTGATTTAAAATGATTAATTATCCAAACTTAATAATTTATAGGGATTGATCATGAACAAAAAGAATCAACCTGCAAAAAACACCATGGGCAAATCGAATGTCTCAACGAATGAAATTGCCCATACCATCAATTTGGCCATCGTCGGCGGCGGCCGAGCCTGTAAATACTTCCTGAATCTTCTCCACATTGAATCCTTTACCTATCTAAAGATCAATATTGTCGGTGTTTGCGATATAAATCCGGAGGCTGAAGGTCTTGTTCTGGCCAAAGAGCTGGGGATCTATACCACCGATAACTTTCAGGATCTTTTTAAAATTAAAGGCCTGGACAGCATCATTGAACTGACCGGCAAAAAAGATGTCCTGCTGGAGATCATCCGTCTCAGACCTACCGGGGTCGGGGTCCTGGAGCATAACATCGGAAGATTGATGCGGAAACTCTTTGAGGTCGATCAGCGCCTCAGTGAAACAGAAGTGCAATTGGTCTTTGAAAAAAATTTTTCCGACTTTCTCATTCAGCAAAGTACCGCTGCCATTGTGATTTTAAATACGAATTTTGAAATCGTTGAAACAAATGATCCATACTTGAAAGCCGTGAATAAATCTAAAGAAGACGTCATTGGAAGATACTGTTACGAAACTTCCCATGGCTATGGTGTTCCATGTTCGAGTTCGCGCCCTGATATGAAATGTCCCTTAGTGGAAACCTTGAGAACCGGGAGATCCGCTCATGTTATTCACGAACATCCCGAGCCGGGAGGTCATTTCAAATTTTGTAATTTAGTGACCTACCCTTTAAGGAATCAAAACGGGGAAATTTACCGAATCATTGAAGTTTGGAGAGATATCTCGGAGCAACTGTCATACCGTTGGGATAATCGGGTTAAAGAATTGAAATCTGGCCTTCAAAAACTGGTCCAGGAAGATCGCATGATCTCTTTGGGAAAACTGGTGGCCAGTTGTGTTCATGAAATCAATAATCCCATTCAGGGGTTAATGACTTTCAGTTATTTGATGCAGGAAATACTTGCTGAAGGCAAACCGAGTTCAGAAGATCTGGAACTGTTCAAAAGCCATCTTTCTTTTATGTCCAAAGAACTGGAACGTTGTGGCAAGATTGTTTCCGGCCTCCTTTCATTTTCCCGCGAAGCCCCGAAAGAATTTAGAGAAATTGATCTTGGTGAGGTCTTAAACTCCGTTATTAACTTAACGAGCCATAAAATGGAGCTTCGGAATATCGATTTGATTACCCGTCCATTCCCAGGACTATTAATGATACGAGGCGATGAACGCGAGCTGCAACAATGCTTTCTCAATCTGATTTTCAATGCCATCGAAGCCATGCCCAAAGGCGGACAACTGCAGATCATTTCGGAGTTGGAAGCGGATAAGAAAAATATTCGAATAGAGTTCCAAGACACCGGCTATGGAATCTCCAATGAAAATCTGGAGCACATTTTTGATCCTTTTTTTAGCACAAAAGGGGATGGGGAAGGCACCGGTCTCGGGTTATCCATCGTCTACGGCATCACAAAAAATCACAAAGGCAGCATTAGGATCAACAGCAAAGTGGGAGAAGGGAGTTCCTTTGTCCTGGAATTTCCTGCGCTGTAACTGTTTACGAGTCCTTTTGTTGCGAATGATGCGTTTTTACCGAATTTACAGTCGATATGTACTGCCTCGATCTTTTATGAAAATTGATGAGTATCTTCATAGAAGTGGTTTCAAAACCTTCAATCAGGTTCAAAGTCAAGGCGGACCGATGGATTCAAACGCCCCGATTAAAAAGATCGGGACAAGCATCCATATATTTAATATTTCGAGTATTGAATCCCTCGGTCCAACACAGGAATTGGGCCTGAGGGGAGGTTTTGAAACCACTTCTAATGAGAAATTCGATCGGGTTATATGCGACGGAGGAATAGCATGGATAAAAAAATGAGTATTATGGTCGTGGATGATGAGGCCATCGTCAGGGAATCTCTTTTCCACTGGTTTAAAAAATACGGTCATGTAGTAGAAACCGCATCATCGGGTTTTGAGGCTTTAGAAAAACTGGAAACATATCCTTTTCAACTTCTTTTCGTAGATATCAAGATGCCCGGGATGAACGGCATCGAGTTGCTGGAAAAAGTAAAAACCCAATACCCGGATACGCTCGTGATTATTATTACTGCATACGGATCCATAGAATCAGCGGTAAAGGCCATGAGGATCGGGGCCACCGACTATCTCCTCAAGCCCTTCAAACCTGATCAGCTCTCCCTCGTAATGGAGCGGATTTCCATTCAAAAGAGACTCGTGACACAATATAACTATCTGAAAGGACATTTGGAAAAAATAACCCGTTTTGACAACATTATCGGACAATCTTCGGAAATGGAGAAAGTTTTCAGTCTCATTCCTGAGGTTGCCCAGAGCGATACGTCTATTTTGCTCGTCGGAGAAACCGGTACCGGCAAAGAGCTGGTTGCAAAAGCCATTCACGCCGAAAGCCTCCGATCCCATCTTCCTTTTATTGCCATAAACTGTGGTGCAATCCCGGAATCTCTTTTAGAGAGCGAACTTTTTGGTCATCAAAAAGGCGTATTCACCGGTGCGACCCGTGCCCGTAAAGGTTTTTTGGAGGTTGTTTCCGGGGGAACCCTCTTTTTAGATGAAATTGGAGAAATAAGCCCCAAAATGCAAATCAATTTATTACGCGTTCTGGAGGAAAAGAAAATAACGAGCATTGGAAGCAGAGAACCTGTAGACGTAGATTTTAGACTCATCTCAGCCACACGAAGAGATTTGAAGAAGGAAGTGGCTGAAGGAATTTTCAGGGAAGATTTTTTTTACCGCATCAATGTCATTATGATCGAAATCCCGCCACTTAGAAAAAGAAAGGAAGACATCCCTTTGCTGGTTGAACACTTTCTGAAAAAGTACTGCCAGGAAACCACCAAATACGTCGATCATGTCACCCGTGATGCCATGGAGCTGTTAAGACGCTATGAATGGCCGGGAAATGTCAGGGAATTGGAAAATGCCATTGAAAGGGCGGTCGTCCTTTCAAAATCCCGCACCCTCGGGATTGAAGATTTATCTTTCATTAGACCTCCTGATCTCCAGTTTTCTAAAAACTTATCATTGCGTAGAATGGAAAAGGCGTATATTCAGCAGATTCTTGAAGAAAACAACTGGAATGTGACCCAATCCGCCAAGATTTTGGAAATCAACCGGGTCACACTTCACAAAATGATAAAACGGTATCGTTTGGAAAGGCCTTAAAGGTTGACCTCAAAGAAAATATCCGTCGGTGTGATGCCTCTGGGAAATATCTCCGAAATCGTCTTACAGGTTATAGCAGACCATATCGCCAGTTGTTTCAAGCTTGCGACCCAAATTCTTTCCTCTATGGAACCACCTGACGTTGCTTTTGATGAAAGAAGGTTGCAGTATAATGCCGGCATCATCATTGAAGCATTTGAGTCCATACACTTTGACAACCATGATAAGATTATCTGTGTTCTCGATAAGGATCTCTTCATCCCTATTTTTACCCATGTCTTCGGCGAAGCCAGACAGGGAGGAACATGCGGATTGGTTTCATTGTTTAGATTAATGAAGAACCCGGACGGTTCCACCCCGCCTGAATATCAAATTTATGAACGTGCGGCAAAAGTGGCGCTTCATGAGCTGGGCCATCTTTTAGATCTGCTTCATTGTGAGCACAAAAAGTGTCTCATGCACTTCTCGGGAGGTACTGATGAAGTCGATGAAATGTCCCTTGACCTTTGTGAGTATTGCTCAATTTATCTTCAGGACAAGCGTCGCTGACGTGTTGAATGGTTAATTGGCTACAGGGGGTGTAGTCATAAGCTACTCCTATCTATCTGATTGATTTTAATCTATTTTTATATAAATTACACCGTCAACTCATTCTATGATGTAGCCAAAGTTTTCGCTCTTCCCTTTTTTAAAAAGACGATTCGAATCCTCTCTTTTTGAAAATTAAATAAAATCGAATAATTACATCAGGTTAACTTTTTAGCGGGAACTCTTTTCATCTTTGGCATTCTCATTGCAATTAAATTGAGTGCCTGAGTTATGCAAATTTGGAAAAGCCATGGCGTTAGATTCGATTCCAAAAGGCTATTGCCGCGCCATGAAAGGGAGACTTTAAATGAAACACAATACTTCTCATCGGAAAGAGAAAAAGGCGGATAGACCCAAGAAAAAATTACGCCAAAAAAATCTCATTAGCCCGGATCAGCCCTTTGATTATGAAGAAGTGGCGTCGGTAACCGGCACTGAATATATTCAACTTATGAACCGTGACGACATGGTCTTCAACCCTTATGAAAAAGTAAAGAAGAATATTCCGGGTTTTTATTTGCCTGAGGATAAATGTGTCTGGATGAAGGCCGGAGTCATTAATTTGCGGTTCTGTGATTATGACTATGATTGCTACAATTGTCCGTTCGATCAGGCCATGATATCTGCCATAGGCGAAAAAATCACTCCGGATCGAGAAAAAAGGCACGCATACTGGTTGAGACATGTGAAAGCAAAATATAAAATTGCCGCAACACCATGTATCCACTTTTTATCTGGACGGATAGAGTCACCTGAAGAATGTCCCGGTGATTATAAATGCGATCATTGTACTGTTCATAAACTTTTGGATAAAAAAACCGAGACAAAAGCCTCTGAAAGGTCGGCACACAAAAACGTATCCGGGTATCGGATGGTTGAGGATTACTATTATCATTTCGGACATTCATGGGTACACCTTGAAGATGGTGGACCTACGAAAGTTGGCGTAGACGATTTTACATCCAAGCTTTTTGGGGCGGCGGATGCCATAAATCTCCCTCCGGTAGGCGTATTTTTGAGGCAAGGAGAAATCGGGTGCGTGTTGACCTGCCATGACAAAAAAGCCCCCATGCAATCTCCGGTGTCAGGAACCGTTTGCGCTATAAATGATAAAGTTTTAAAGCAGCCGGCCGTCGCACACGACGAGCCATACCATGACGGCTGGTTATTTATGCTGGACGCTGTAAACATCAAGTCTGAACTGGAAAGCCTTTATTCCGGCAAGGAGTGTTTCCAGTGGATGGAAAAGGAAAGTCAACATCTTCTTGAACTTATAGGGCCCGGTTACAAGCAACTGGCGGCCACAGGTGGTGAACCGGTTGACGACATATTTGGGCATTTTCCAGAAATGGACTGGAACCGGCTGGTAAAAACTTTATTTCGTACAGAAGAAAAGCATTAAATCATTTTGGTAAAAGAGAGGCAGCCATGAAAAACAATGTCATTGAATTTAAGAAAAAAAAGGGCGACGGGAACAAGAACGGCTTTCATCAAAAAAAGTTTATTGGCATCGATCTACCCTTTGATTACGAAGAAGTGGTCTCCGTAACTGGTACCGAATATGTTCGAAACCTTCATCGTGACGGAATAGCCGTCCTCCCGAATGAGGAACTGAAGAAAAATTTCGCGGATATTCTTTTGAGAGCCGTTGAAAAGGCAACGTTCACGAAGGTGTCGGGAGTACGGGTTGCGGATAATTATTATCACCATATCGGCCATTCCTGGGTGCAACCATTGCAAGATGGATGGGTCAGGATCGGAATCGACGATTTCACCGCCAAGGTTTTCGGACCAATGGATCCGATTCATCTTCCTTCTGTCGGGAACTTTTTGATGCAAGGCGAACCGGGATGGGTTCTGAACCGCAATGATCAAAAGGCCGCCATGCAATCCCCTGTGTCCGGAATCGTTTTCGCTATAAATGATAGAATAAAAGAGCAGCCCGAGATCGCACATAATGATCCATATGGAGAAGGATGGTTGTTCCTTTTAAATCCTGTCAGCCTTAAGATCGATATGAAAGCGCTTTATCCGGGGAAAAAGTGTTTCCAATGGATTGAAAATGAAATCCAGAATCTCCTGAAGTTTCTTGGACCCGAAAGTGAAAGACTGGCAGCCACAGGCGGTGATCTGATTGACGACATTTTCGGAAATTTTCCGGAGATGGACTGGGAACGGCTGGTGGAAACGTTTCTTCTTAAAACAGAAAATATCTAAAGTGTTGCACTTTGTTTTTATTATTTCAAAGGAGGTTTCCTGTATTTGAAACCTCCTTTGCTTTTTTGATAAGATTTTGTTATAAATAGATATTTCATTTGATGAATCTGGCGTCAAGATTTAACAGTTTTTAATACTTCTAATGCTTTATGAAAAAAGATACTAGCACAATAAAAGACGCCCCGCGACAAATCGAGCAGCTTAAAATACGCCTTTCCATCTTAAATGCCGTCTCCAAAATAATCAGCAGCAGCGTGAATCTTGATGAGATGCTTAGCAGCACCATTGACAAAATCCTCGATGCTCCCGAGTCTGAAAGTGTCTGTATTTATTTGTTAAATGATGGGGGTAACGTCCTAAATTTGGCTGCCCATAGAGGATTTTCAGCGAATTTAACAAACCACCCGTTTATGAGATCTCTCAAACCCGGTGACGGACTTCTGGATCAGGTTTTAATTGATGGTAAACCAAAGTTGATCGATAATACGCTGCAATCCATTGGCCCCGATGTCAATCTTCTCATTGAAGAAGGCTTTCAATCCACCGTTTATATACCGCTGACAACCAAGGGAGCACTCATAGGCGTAATGTGCGTGTCCGCCTTGAATCCAAACACGTTTTCATCCGAATTTGTTGAATTCCTGACTGTCATCGGAAACCATATCGGTGTTGCGGTAGATAACGCAAACATGCATAAAAACATAAAAGCAGCCTATCAGGACCTAAAAGAGGTCCAGGAACAGATTGTTTGGACGGAAAAACTGGCCTCTTTAGGCAAATTGGCTGCCACCATTGCCCATGAAATAAACAATCCACTCGCCGGGGTTTTAAACTATATCCGATTGATCATAAAACAGCTTTCACGGAATAATTTTTCTCATGAAAAACTCGAGGATATTTTCCGATATTTGAAAATTATGGAATCTGAGACAGCCCGGTGCGGAGACATCGTTAAAGACCTTCTGGCATTTGCCCGCCGGACTAAAATTACCATGGAGAGTAACCGTATCGAAGACATTATCAATAAAACCCTGAATCTCATTTCCCATGAACTTGAAATAAAAGAACTTCAATTAAAAACAAATATTACGCCGAATCTCCCAAAAGTTAAATGCGATTTTAAACAGATCCAGCAGGTTCTTTTAAACCTCATGTATAATGCGTCGGAAGCAATGCCGAACGGAGGTACGCTAGCCATAACAGCCACTAAAGCCAACGGGGCCCAAGCGCTTTTAGAAGTAGCAATTTCTGATACAGGCTGTGGCATTTCTGAAAAAGATATGGAACATATTTTTGAGCCTTTTTTTACGACCAAAGAAGAGCAAAAAGGCGTCGGTCTTGGCCTTTCCGTGGTTTACGGTATCATCGCCAGACACAATGGTACCATTGCAGTGGAAAGTGAGCCTGGAAAGGGAAGCACTTTTAAGGTCCGGTTGCCGTGCAGCTGATGGTAAAGCAGAAGGCAAGAACCCGTCATAACATGCGGATCCGATTTTATACCTGAGTCTTGCAAGCGTCGATTTTGCCGTATATGTAAGGCGCAGGGCATGTAGCTGTAGTGCACTACTGCAAATGCCCTGCAACGCAGCAGGTGCGGTGAAATCGACGCTTGCAAGGCTCAGGTTATAGCTTGTTCAGGAAAGCCTTGGTAATGGACAAATTCAGATCAAATCGCAAGTCCTGTTCCGAAAGACCTATAGCAAGCCCAAGCAACTGGGGAAGATAAAGTATGGTCATGTGCATATCTTCTTTGGACATTGCCGATATTTTTTTCTGATACGCCTCCAGGTTCATCTGGCACATCGGACAAACCGTAACGATAGCGTCAGCTCCCCGAGCCGCCCTTAATATAGCGGTGACAAGCTCCAGAGCCACGTCGGGTTTGGTGGTCATGTGGGATGCGCCGCAACATCTTCCCCCCATGTTCCAAGGATGAATCTTTGCCCCTACAGCTTCTATAAGCGGTTCCATGGAGCGGGGCTCCTCAGGATCATCAAAAATAGGGTAAGGCCGAAGACACTGGCATCCATAGTAGGGTGCAATTTTCAAATCGATAAAAGGGTTTTTCACCCGGGAAACGATCTTTGAAGGACCTACATCACGGGCAACGACATCAAGGAAATGCCGGACCCGCACCTGACCGTGATAGTGCAGATTTTTTTCTTTTAATATGGTGTTAATTTTATCAAGAAGCTCCGGGTCTTTTCGGCTCTTTTTCTCAACCTTTTTCAAGTTCAGGTAGCACGCGCTGCATGGAACAAGAATTTCTTTGGTCCCGTCCATCTCTTCGGCTATTGCCAGGTTATACGCAGGCAAAGCCAAGGAAAGAAGATGGTTGGTGGCCTCCGCAGCACTTGCACCGCAACAGGTCCAGTCCTCAAGTTCCAACAGATCCACTTCCAGTTCTTGCATAAATGCACGGGTGGAGGCGTTGTATTCAAGGGCCGTCCCCTCCAGAGAACAACCTGGATAATATAGGTACTTCATATTTACCCTCCAAAATAAAATCGTATTACGATTTTATAAAACGCGGCTTCGCCACTGCAAAAGGGATTCTATCAATTCTTCTCTAACGCTTCCACTTTACGAAAGATCGACTCTAAAGCACCGTTTCCTTTTGAAGGGATCTCAAAAGAGACTTTTCCTTTGCCCATGAGTTTCAACCCCAACGGCGCAAACTGAAACGGCATGAAAGGATTTTTCATGGAAAGAAAATAGAGCGTCATAAACTCCATCTCCCTGACCCGGCCATGACGGCGCACACTCTCCATAAAGCTTTGGTAAAATCGGATACTTTTCTTATAGGGTGCCAGGTTCTCTTTGGCAGCAATCTGCTTGAGTGCACTCATGGCCTCGGTCAGCGGAAGCCCTCGGGGACATCGCAGTGTACAGCAATAGCAAACGGAGCATAGGGAAAAGGTTTTGCTGTGAAAAATTGTTTCCTTTTCTCCCATAAGGACATTATACCACAGCTGGCGTGGCGTGAGATCCATGGCAAAGGCGTTGGGGCAGGAACCGGTGCAGGTACCGCATTGGATGCAGGCATTTACCATCTCCCGGATGGTGGCCAAAGAATCAATGACAGGTTCGGGTACGGTTTTTGAAACCTGTTCGATTTCTATTATCTCCGTTGGGTTCATGGCACCCCCTTTATTATTGATGATTGTCGATTGCTGATTGTTGATTGAATTTATTTTGTCAATTTTCCTTAAAAAATGAAGAAAATAGACTCTGACATACCAGCCTGAGCTACGTCGATTTATAACGATTCCCAAAATCGACAATCATCAATCATCAATCGTCAATCCTAAGCCGTTCCTTCAAGCGCCGAATCGATGACGTCGAACATTTGCTGGTCTAAAAATCCGGCAAGGGTCGACGCGCTGTTCGGGCAAACCGTTGCGCATGATCCGCATCCCTGGCACATTAAAGCATTGACCAGAACTTTTTCCAGTTCCGGATCGACCATACGAGCACCATATGGACAGGCTTCGATACACCGCTCACACAGGCTGCAAAGGCTGTGACGGACCTCTGCCACCACTTTTCCGGCAGGCATCCGTTTATAGGAAAGAATCCTTAAGGCTCTCTGGGCCGCAGCTTCGGCAGTGGCTATCGATTCCGTGATGTTGCGGGGAGAATGCGCCAGGCCGCAGGCAAAAATTCCTTCTTTAAGTGAATCGACGGGTCTCCATTTCGATTCCGCCTCCTCAAAAAAACCGTCCCGATCCAGTGTCGCTCCAAAGGATTCCGCCAGATCTTTGGGTAATTTGGGTACAATGCCGGTGGCAAGGACAACAAGGTCAGCATAAATTCGGACCTTTTGTCTGAGAATCGGTTCAAAGACGATCACTTCAACAGATCCGTCCGTGGGAGTCACCTGCGGTTTTTCAG
>Ga0307423_1000732_pt1 | contig 21665 bp, 25 predicted proteins | sample SalMarWE160310MG_FD_202154 | JGI IMG/M metagenome (GOLD analysis project Ga0307423, IMG submission 202154) | Salt marsh sediment microbial communities from the Plum Island Ecosystem LTER, Massachusetts, United States - WE1603-10 | ecosystem: Environmental > Aquatic > Marine > Intertidal zone >...
CGGCGCACCTATTGAAGCAATCTCCGCCACCATCTCTGCTATTGGACGAACTGCGGCAATCCCAAACACGTTTTCCTTGCCTTCAAGCATCGCGGCAGTATGCTCTACGCCCATTCCAGTATCAACGTTCTTCTGCTTTAAGAACTCATAACAGCCCGAAACAGTTCGGTTATACTCCATAAAAACGTCGTTCCACAGCTCAAAATATTTGCCGCATGAACAACCAGGCCTACAGGATGGACTGCAGGCAGGTTTTCCAGTATCATAGAACATTTCAGTACAGGGTCCACAAGGCCCCGTGTTACCAACTGGACCCCACCAATTATCCTCATTACCCAAAAAGAAGATGTGACTATCAGGAACACCTAAACTGCTCCATGCCTCATAACTCTCAAGGTCTCTTGGAGCATTTTGGTCACCCTCAAACACGGTCACAGACAACCGTTTTTTGTCCAAGTTAAGCCATCTCTTGTTTGCGAGAAACTCGTAGCTCAAGCTGATGGCCTCCTTTTTGAAGTAATCTCCTAGAGACCAGTTGCCCAGCATTTCAAAAAATGTTAAGTGTGAACTGTCTCCGACACATTCGATGTCTCCGGTCCTGAAACATTTTTGGACATTCATTAGTTTCTTTCCAAGCGGATGAGGTTGCCCCAAAAAGTAGGGTATAAGCGGATGCATACCAGCCGGAGTGAAAAGAACTGTTGGGTCATATTCTGGAATAAGAGGAGAATTCGGAATCAAAATATGCTGGTTTTCACTAAAAAAGTCCAAATACAGTTTTTTCAGCTTTTTTGAATCTATGACCATAGATAGGGTTTTGGTCAGACTGCTTAATATTCCTAGTGCAACCAGTCAATCAACTAAACAGGGCTTGCATGCTCACTGTTTAAGACCCGAAAAACCATAAGTTACTGAAGGGGCTGTCTAAAGCATCGATTCTCCCCCTTTTTGAGCGCCGGCACCAAAAAATCTTAAAGGAGACTTAAATGTCTCCCCCAGACTCATAAAACAGACTTTGCGGTAGCTAAGAAAACAAAGAAATCAAAAAGAACACAAGAGAGAGGGAAAGCCTCCCACCATTCAGGAAAAACGGAAATATGCCCGTTTATCCGAACAGGGCACCTAAACCTTCCATTGCTTCTTCTTCTTTTTTGCTCTGGTCTTCCTCTTCCTCTTCTTCCTTCTTCTCTTCCTTCGCTGGTGCTGCAGCTGCAGGCGCTGGTGCTGCCGCCATCATTGCAGGAGCAGATTTGATAGCTTCATCGATATCAACTTCGGCAATGGACGCCACTAAAGCTTTAACTCGAGCAGCATCGGCGCTTACGCCGGCTGCCGTGAGCACTTCAGACACGTTCTTTTCGGTTATTTCTTTTCCAGCTTTGTGCAGGAGCATTGCAGCATATACGTATTCCATATTCATTCTCCTCCATCTTTTCCTTCATACTTACTTTTCAACTTTTCTGAACCTGACTTGATGACGCATCCTTTTTCTCTGCTTCATCCAATTTTTCGCTTAGGCTCTGCATTTCCATGTTAGCCTTCCTGATAAGATTAGCTACAGTATCCTTGTTGATTATGCCCGCATTCAAAGCCAAACTGTAGGCTTTATGATGAGCCAACTTAACAAGGTAACTGATGTTTTCTGGAAGAATAATAGACGCCTCCAAACTTAAATTGAAGGCAAAATGGTAAGCCTCTTCGATGCTTCGCCGAAACGCGTCAATGTCCACCGTCAGGTTTTCTGAGGTTATGATAACTCCATCGTCGTAGACGACCTTTAAGCTGAGACCAACCTCAACAGGCTTTATCCCAAGCTTTGCCAGCAAACTTCCAAGCTGAGCGCTTATAGGTTCGCCTTTTTTGACCACCAGAGTGTCCTTAGACACGTAGACGCTTCCCGATTCTATTCTGGTGCGCAAACCTACAGCAGTAAATTGGCTGATGATTGGACCGGGGGGCAATCCAGTGTTTCCAGCAGGAACTGTAACATCAAATGCGGCTACGTCTCCTGCCCGGGCTGTTGCATTAACTCGGCTCTTTTCGAGAAGAAGGACAAGCTTGAATGGGTTCAAGTTAGTGAAAAGATAAAGGTTTGGTCCGGTCAAGTATTCTTCAAGCTTTTCTAGCCCAGCCTTATTTTCTGTTTCAGAAACAGCTCTTGTTATTAGCGAGTTTTTAACAACACGGAGGCATGCGCTTTCTTCCAGCTTTTGCCTCAGCTTTTGAAGTTGGGCAGACCTGACCTTCTCTAGGCTGGCGATTGCCACCGAATTATATTGAGATAGTAATCCCTTTATTTCTTTGACTTTGTCAGCCTTTAACAGAGTTGATTGACGGACTACCATAACTTTTCCCTACATAGCCACCTTAATTGAGGAGCCCATAGAGGTCTTCAAGTAAACTGATCTAAAGTTTTTGATTCCTCTCTTGAGTTTTCCTTCGATTCTCCTAACAATAGCCTGAACGTTTTCAGCTAGCTCTTCATCCTTCATACTTTCGTTTCCTATACGGCACTGAATAACGGGTTGCCCTCGCATTCTCACAAACACGATGTTTCGGTGTTTCTCAATCTGCTCCTCTATGTTAGCATTCGGGGGAACTGGAGTAGGCATCTTGCCTCTAGGTCCAAGGGATGCACCAAGACTCTTACCTACAAGGGGCATCAGTGGGGCTTCGGCTATGAAAAGATCATACTCTTTAGCGATGTCTTTCTGTTTTTTCTTGTCAGCCACTAAAGCTTCAAGTGCAGCTTTTTCGATGACCAAACTAGCTCCTGCAGTTTTGGCTTTCGTCGCCATCTCGCCTGTTGCGATAACACAGACTTTCATTTCCTTTCCAACAGAATGAGGTAACTCGATGCGTTCCTGAATTCTGCCTTCAGGCTTCTTCATGTCAACGTTCTGCAGGTTTATGGCGAGGTCTATAGACTGAGAAAACTTCCGTTCATTAGCATTAGTTTTAACCTCTTTAACTGCAGCAAGAAGGTTTTTCATGTTTAATGGCATTCTATGAGCCTCGCGCCAATGACGTACAAGAGCCAGTTATAAAAATCTTATTACTGTTAAACTTGTTTCGTTAGTAAGGCGTCATGTTTTCCTTCATTGATCTCTTTTTGAATTGCGCGCGGGTCCTTGCCTTCCACAGTCACGCCCATGCTCACGCCAGTACCCAAAACCTCTTTGACAGCCGCCTTCAGGTCCTTAGCCAACACATCAGCACTTTTCATTTTAGCAATCTTCACCACTTGCTCCAAGGACAGGTCCCCAATTTTTTCAGTGTTAGGAGTACCCGACCCCTTCGTTACTCCCAACTCGCTGACAAGCAACGCCGAAGCTGTAGGTGTACCTACAGTCACTTCAAATTCTTTGTTGTCGGTGTTAACACTGATCTTCACAGGCACCTTCATGCCCGAGTAATCCTTGGTTACCTCATTGATTTTGTTCACTATAGCTAGAACATTGACTCCCAAAGGTCCAAGCGCGGGTCCAAGGGGAGGGCCAGCGGTAGCTTCCCCGCCGTTCACTAAAGCTTCAACAACTTTCATTTCTCCCATGTTTTCACTCTTCCTTTTGCGATTTTTCAACAAGTTTCACGTAGTCCGCGTGAACTGTGATTGGTAACGTGAAGGTAGCCTCTAACAATTCAAGGGTCACATCTTCCTTTGCCTTATCGACCCTCGTGATTTTTGCTCTCATTCCCTTGAATGGTCCTCCAACAACTTCGACAAGGTCATTCTCGTCCAGTTCTTCGATAACAGGTTTTATAACGATGTATCGTTCTACTTCCGGAAAAGTAACAACGCCCGGAACTCGGGATCTTACATGTTTGACTCCGGCTATTGCCTTTTCTACGGAGTGGGGTCCATCAGCTTCGATGAAAACGTAGCCCTTCAAAAGTTCAGGCACAAGCACGGCTTTTACTTGAAGCTCATTCATTTTCACTTTGGCTTCGATAAGGTTTGACACATTTTTCTCTTGCCCTGCCGTTGTTCGTACAGCGAATACCGCTGTTGAAATTTTCTTTTCCTCTGCCATAATTAATCAACCCGGCAACGCAGAAGATATGAGTTTTATTAAGAAGCCGATTCCTCCGATTGCTATGGTGCCTAGAAAGCATATCTTTATCGAGAGCCAGAGCTCGGTTCTGCCAGGTTTTGTTGCAAGTTTCAGCAATCTGGATGCTGACTGAAAGAATGATTGTAGTCCCAATGTTCCTCGCACCTTTCAAATTAGGTTCTAATATGTAAACTTATCCCTGAGAGCAGCCTGTTTCTAACAATGTTTTTGGCGGTTTCACAAAGTTTTGGTGGAGATTGAAGTGTTCTAATCAGCATAACAGATGTTAAAAGGTGAAAAGTGGCAATATATATCGGTGAAATAATGTCGAAAGATGAGGATATGCTAAAAGAACTTAAGCAGATACGTGAACTTTTGGCAACTAAACCTGCTCCGCCACCGCCGCCACCTAAGGGCATGTGGAATGAATTCAAGAGTTTCATAGAAAATTACAAGGTCATGGGCTTGGCTGTTGCTTTCATTTTGGGTTTGTATCTTGGTCAACTAGTACAATCGATGGTTACGGACTTGATAATGCCCGTCATTGGCTTAGCGTTGCCCGGTGTCGATAACCTGTCAACTCTGAAAATCCCAGTTAACAATCAGGAGTTCGGAGTTGGAGGCTTTCTGGTAGCATTGATTACTTTCATCATCGTAGCCTTCGTTATCTTTATGCTAGTGAAAGTCACCAAAAAATGGGGAATCAAATAGAAAATTCCCCTATCGCCCTTTTTTAAAAACAAATCTAAACTTTTTCTGTGGGAATACCAAGTGTCTCAAGCGCCACAACTATCTTGCTTTTGTGTTCGCCTTTGATTCCCTTCCAGTCAAGAACCACAGAATCCACAGGCTCAAGCGTTCGTTCGACACATTGCCGTATTATTTCAGCGTCAACTTCTGCAAGAGCATACTTTGGAATCATGTGACCAAACGCGGTCTGGTTGGTTAGAGCCAGTTTCGTGAACTTTTTGTTGTAGTGTGGTCCGCCGATTCCCAGCGCCACAGAACAGCATGAACAGCCAGAAACAGCAGCAGCCGCAGCATCAGCAACAACCTCGGCAGCCTTAACGTCCTTCCACTGCTCAGGCGAGCTGCCCAGCTCCACGAACATGGCTGGCACATCCAAGGATGGACCATGATGAGTACACTCGTAAGAAACCTCGTAGTCGAGCACTCGTTCAGCGGTCAGTTTTGCCATTTCTAGTAGGCTGTTCTTCATTGCGCCTGCAGGGGATACGGAAACTTTTCCAGGTTCTCCGCCGAATTTGGCTTCTGAGATGTTGCCGGGCGTGTGCACAGACAGTGTGGGGATGCCCGTGGCGCTGCTGTGTCTAGACAGGAAGACTATTAGTTCCGGATTGAAGAGGTCAGCTAGGAACTGTGTGTCTACGATTTCGGTGTTGACGAAAAGCAGTTTGGTTTCCTTGTTCTGAAACGTTTTCGTGTATACGGGGTTGTTGTGGAAGGTTTCTGAACGTTTTTCGAAGCTGTAGTTGCCTATGAGTTGTTTGGCGATGTTCATTCCAGCGGTGTCTTTTTTTGAGGCAATGAAAAGATTCAATTTTTGCTTCGTCCCTTAACGGTTATTGTGGATGATATGAAGATTAAGGTTTTCATGTAATACAAAGGCGCCAGAAAACAAACGTTAATCGGCACAGGGCATCACCTTAAGCGGATTTGCTTTTGAGTATAATTATCGTCGATTATCGTGAACAATTGTCTAGAAGATAGTTACAGAGAAAGTCACCATGACCGCTTATATTACAGTCAAAGTTAACTGTATAAAATGTGCGCCAAGGAGAGGGAGCGGAGAAATTGAAAAAAATAAGGATAAAGCGTTATCCCCCCCGAAACTTTCCTGACAAGTCTTTGTGGGAGATAATAGCGGTTCCGCCAAAGTCCGAGCAGGACACCGAATTCATGATGCTCTACAAAGCCAACCCGAAGCATCCAGCCATTATAGAAGAAATGACAGAAGTTGTGGAGCTTGAAGTTAACGAGAAAGCCTTCAACGAATTGATGTGGCTATTCAAGAAGTATGAGGTGCCATGTAAACCAATCAAAGAAGGAATAGAAGTCAAGCACGTCGGAACCCCATCCAAGTGCGTTGACGACAAAAACCGTTAAGCCCCCAGTTTTTTGGGAAACACAACCTGTTTTTTACATGAAGCGTTCAAGCTTCGTTAAACCGATAATCTCGTCGAAGTCCAGTCCCAAGGCATCAAGTATCTGATCAAAGGTTGAATGCAGGTACTCAACATACTTATCCACGTCTATCTCGCTGTTGGAGGCTATCTGCACGGGCTTAACGCCCTTCAAAACTTTGACGTAGCTTATCAGGTCTCCAGCCTTCATCTCGTAGCCTATCTTCTTCAGAATAAGAGCTGCTTTCACGTGCTGCGGAGTAGTTTTGGTGTAAGCTTCCGGCGGTTTACCAAGCACAACATGAAACGCCAGCTCCTCGGGAGTGTCTCCCCAGCGCCGCTGCTTCAACCGCAAGTAACGGTCACGGATAATTTGCTTAATCTCTTTTTTTGCTTGCTCGAATTCTGAGGGCGTCTGCACCTGCTCTAGCCGATCCTCCAGCGCATAAAACGCCTTTTTGATGTATGGTGGAATGTGCCGCTTCTTTCCTGTCATTCCCTTGACGTCAACGCCGCCGCCCTTCAAGATTCCAAGATAGTTCTTTTTGCGGGAACTAAAAACTGCATAGCGGTACCACTTTTCTACTTCCAGTTCCATTCCCATCGTCTTCTTGGACCACTCCTCCATGATTTCTACTTGCTCGGCTGAGGGGTTCTTCAGGAAGAGGCTGTCCGTGTCCCCGTACAGAACTTCGATGCCTAATGACTTGGCTTTCTCTATGGTCTTTGTTATAACGTCTCTTCCGATGGCTGCTGTAGCCTCAGCAACGGGCGGACAGTACAAGCCGAAGGCGGGGGAGCCGAAAACGCCGTAGCTTGCGTTCAGTATGACTTTGAGGGCGCTTGGAATCACATTGTACCAGCTTCGCAAATCCTTGGGCAAAGTCTTGTCCTTGGCTTTAGCCTTGTACCACTTGACTCTGAGGTCCCTGAGGGAGCCTATCAGCAGGCTTTCAAGAGCCTTATTCTTGGTGCATATCCAGCTGGAGGTTTCGGGAACCTTGTTTGTTTTGCATTCTTCATGATTACAGAGCAGAGTCTGGTAGCCCAAATTGTAAACCTTGATTATGGAAGGGTACAGGCTAGCAAAGTCCATCACAGCCACGTTGAAGTGGACTCCGGGCACGGGATCAACAACTATGGCGCCCTTGTACTTCTTTCCCTTAATGATAGCCTGAGTGCTGGTTCCGCCTTTGAGGGCAAGTATGTCCTCGGCGTTTGGAATCAGAAAGTTTCGTTGCCGATGCTCAAAGTACAGAAAGTTTCGTATCCACCGGGAGACGCCCTGACGGCTAACGTCCTCAATGGGCATCCGAGATATTCGTGAGAGAGCTAAAATCAGTTTCATGACCAAGTTGTCGTTGAAGGCTGTCAGGTTCAGGGTGATTTCGGAGTCGCGCAGGTTGTATTCGGCAAGTTCAGTGTAGCTTAGTTCTGAGAGAGGCTTTTCGAATTCTACTTTTGGCAGTTCCAGCAGCGCGGTGCCGACCTCGTTTAGGGTTATGTCCCTGTATTTGTTGCCGAAGGCGTAAATCTGTATTGACCTGTTGAAGAAGAACTTGTACAGGTCGATGTGGACGCCGTGACTGAAGCTGCAGACTCTTCGTCCAACCTCGATGGGAATCTGGTTTCGCTCAAAACCGAAGTGGTATCTAGCTCGGTTATAGAGGTAGGGCAAGTCAAAGTCGTCGCCATTAAAGGTTAAAACAAAAGGATACTCACGAAGAGCCTCAAACAGCCTCTGAAGCAACACTTTTTCGGAATCAAAATATTTGACAACCGCGTCCGGGGGCAGTTTTTTGTTGCCTTTCTCTATGCCATCCCGCTTTAAAACAAAAAGCTGTTTTTTATGGTCTGAACCATACAACGCCACACAGACAACAGGATTGTCAGCTTTTTGTGGGTCAGGAACACGCGTTGCAACTGGCGAGCTGACTTCAATATCGAGACCGACTCTGCGAAGGTCTGGAGCCGGAGACTCCAGTAGACGAGCCCACTTTTCTACGCTTTTTAAAAATTCTGGGTCTACTCCCGAAAATAAGCCTAGGATTTTTTCTACATTACCTTTAGATGACTTCTGCTGTACAGCAACAAGTTTTCCATTCTGAATCTTGTACAGCATACCCGGAGCCAGATTCCTATCATAAATGTAGGACTGATAATACCTGATGTAGGACTCCCAGACTTTAGGAGGCTCTTCTATACCAGTTAATTGTTGGTAATCTTCAGGAATTATGTCACGCATGCAACCGCTTTGGCGACCGCCTATCGCCAGCGGATCCTTAGCCACAACCTTTGTCACCGTCACCTGCCTGTCGAGAAGAGGATCAAACTTTTGTACGGTTTCGAAGTGGTCAAAACCGGTATGTCCAGTTACGCGACTAAGTTTCTCAAGCTCCGCAGGAGGAAGGCTTGTGAGACAGTAGGGCTTATGCCCAGTATTGTCGTCCCAGAAGTAGATTTTTTGTGACACGGGCTCATACAGTTTGAGGCTGGCAAGCTGCTTTTTGCCGTCGTACGTGACGGATACAAGGTATGAGGGAGGCAGGTCTGTTGGGTAATCGGTGTAAACAACAGGTTTGGTTTCTGTTTGAGTCCTTTTTTCAGGTGGAACAGGAGACTGAGGAACCGGCGGGGGCGGGGTTGATGCTGTCGGCTTCTCTTTTTCTTGTTTTTTTGGTTTGTCGCAGAAATCAAGCAGACTTGAGGTCATTTTTGTTTGTGTCCGTACAGGGTATATCCGTCTGTGCCTATTAAAAAAATCTCTGATGCAGCTGTTTAGGGTCTTACGCATTCGGCTTTGGATTTGAAGGGACGCTTCCGTTTGGGTCTGCTATGTTTCGGGCAGCGCTTAACGCAAACCATGATGCCCTGCTGAATCTCAAAAACACAGCCACAAAGGTCAGTCCTCTGCTCAACCAACTTGCAATCCCCAATAATTCAAAGTAGTTAAACAGACTTTCATATAAAATGTTTCAAACAAACATCAAATGTTGCTTGAGGCGGGGGTAGTCTCTTTTTGTAAAGTTGCCACCACAGGTTAACCTAAACTCAAAACTGTGACAGCATATTAGGAGACTAATAGAGGCACATTGTTGACAGTGTTTTTTCTGAAATTCGCAGCATCAGTATCCTGTTAATTCGCCAAAAAACTTGAGTGCCTCATCTTTTTCCTTGATGCCTTCAAGAATTGCGACTCCGCTTTTGAGAACACTCGCCTTAACATCTTTATGGTTAAAGGTTAGTCCGAGTTTGCCTTCAACTTTGATGCTGAACCCCTTCTTTGTCAAGTAGTTCTTCAATTTTGAGAGATTAATATCCAAGCTTTCTTCTGGAACGATGACGAATACCTTTTTTCCTTTTCGTCCACAGATTTCCTCCACCAACTCATGCTTGAGCGGCACAGGAGAACGTGACGGATGTGACCCGCAGACTGGACAGCAGTCAACCTTTGAGAGGTTAATCGCGTTGAATTCCAGCTCATCTAAATCAAAGTTGAGAAGCTTGTTAACCAAACGAGGCTGCTTTCCTGTGAGTATCCTGATTGCCTCGCTGACTTCTAGGCTTGCTATTATGTTCACCAGAGACGGATGCACGCCAACCACGCCGCATTTGGGCAACTTTTTGTCATCAAGGCTACCATAGAAGCATTCGAGGCACGCTGTTTCAGCAGGAACAATCGTGGACAAGTTTCCGGTGGTCGTTATCGCAGCCCCAAAAACGTAGGGTACACCAAGCTTGATGCAGGCTCTGTTGATGGCGTAGCGGGCAGCCATGCTGTCTAAACCGTCAACCACAACATCCATGCCCCTAACGATGTCTTCCGCGTTGGTCTGGTTCACTGAGAGCGGAAGAGGCTCAACTGTAATGTAGGGATTCAGGTTCTGTAGCCGTTTGGCGGCAGCCTCAACCTTCGGATACCCTACATCATCGACGCCGTAGAGGTGCTGACGATGTAAGTTAGTCAACTCCACAACGTCCCGGTCAACAATCCGCAAATATCCAACGCCCATAGCCGCCAGCTGCATCGCCGCGGGAGAACCTAAACCGCCTACACCCACCAAGCAAGCCTTAGAGTTCTTCAGTTTCAGCTGCGCATTGTAGCCCATGTCAGCCATAACAACCTGACGTGAATAATATTCCAGCTCTTCTTCCGAAAGCTCGGCGGTAGCTGACTGTTCAGGCTTAACTATCTTCTTCACCCCAAGAGAAACTGTTCATGCTCAGCGGAGCATCAAACCATTAAAAGAAGCGTCCATTTCAGCTTTTAAATAAGTTACTGCACAAGACGGGTCTCTACTGGGTGCCAGAGGCGGAAGCTAAGATTCTGTTAACTTCCTCTGCCTTGATGTCGCTGACAAGAAACTTTTTTTGCCGTGAAGTAAAGCCTGAAACAAGCTCTACGTTGTGACCGAAGAGCCTAGAAAACTGTTTCAGCAGTTCCTTGTTGACTTTGCCCTTCACTGGAGCTTCACGGCACGAAACTACGAGTTCATCTTCATCAAGTTCCAGCCGAAACTCCTTCGAGCTTGGCTTAACATGCACATCCAAGATGACGCCCTGAGAGGTCTCCTGTAACTTCATACACTCACCACAACATTTCATTCAATATTCGCATTATTTAATGCTCTAATCAAGCTTTTAATAGGTGCCCAGTTAAGACTCTTTGAAGGCAAGCTAAAATGTTAAGGGATGCTTGGACTCTCGCCATAGAAACACTAAACCTGATCGAACTGAAGCGACTGGGCGAGCGTTTAGCCTTAACAAAAGCCGCAAAACAGCTCAAAATCAGAGACCCCAAAGCAATCGGGTTAGCCCACAGACTAGTATCCGAGACGCTCAGAAAAAAGAATCACATCGACTTCCTGCTAAACTCGGTTCTGGCGCACCGAACCCTTAACGACCTCAAACGTGGTCCAAGAGCTTTCCTTCGCCTATACGTCCACGAAACAAAATTTGCTGATGGAAACTTGGACACGGCTACTAGGATAGCGCGGATGGGGCGCACAATATTGGGCTGGTGGAAACTCAAGGATGTGGAAGAGGTTCTTGGCGAAATCTTGAGCGTCAACCCCGAATCTGCCATAGAGGGTCTGGAGGAAACTGAGAAGGTTGGACTCCAGACATATCATCCCACATGGTTTGTGAAATACTGCTTCAGGCTGCTTGGAAGAGATGAAGCCCTCAAGTTTCTAGAAAAATCCGCAGACGTTTCACCCGTTTATGTGCGGCTGAACACTTTGAAGGCGCCACAAGAAACCATACTCAAAAGAATACAGAACGAGAAGGTTGTTCTGGAGAAGGTTCCGCAACTTAAACACACATACAAGCTGATTGAAACAAACAAGCCGCTTACAAGAACACAAAGCTTCAATCAGGGACTATTTTACATTCAGGACAAAGCCAGCTGCCTAGCCGCAGAAATCGCGGACCCAAAACAGGACAACACAGTGCTTGATGTGTGCGCAGCTCCAGGCTCTAAAACAACCTACTTGGCGCAGCTGATGGAAAACAGCGGAGAAATCGTTTCTGTTGACTACTCAAAACGAAGAATACGGGTATGGAAGAAGGAAACAGAGCGAATGGGCACAGAAAATGTTCAGCCAATAGCCGCTGACGCGAGAACAAGCTTGCCATTGAACGTTTCCGCGGACTTGGTGATTTTGGATCCGCCATGCACGAGCACAGGAACCTTCGGCAAGAGCCCGGATGCGAAGTGGCGGCTCACAAAAAGGTCGATGCTGGGTATGTCGAGGATTCAGGCTGAGATGATAGAGCATTGCGCAGAGCACGTGAAGGAGGGCGGCTTTCTGGTTTATTCCACATGCAGCATAACAGTGGAGGAAAACGAGATGGTGATTGAAAACTTTCTGAAGCTACACCCAGAATTCAGCCTAACAGAATCGAAGCCCAGAATCGGATTACCGGGACTCAGGGGACTGACCAAGTGCCAGAGACTTTACCCGCATATTCATGAATGCAACGGCTTCTTCGTAGCCAAACTAAAGAAAGAAATCGCATAAAACTGGGCAGACTCAGCTTTTCTGTGCACGTTCCAGAAAGCCTAGCACTTCAAAGATGACTTTTGTTGCTTGGATAGCGGTTAAGCCTTGGTCATAGTGCGGTGCCACTTCAACCACATCGAACCCGATTACCCGACGGTCACACACTGCCTCCAGAAGGTCAAGAAGCGTTGCGGTGTCCAGTCCTTCAGGTTCAGGGTTCGGAACCGCAGGCACGTATGCGGGGTCCAGAACGTCCATGTCGATTGTGACGTAAACTTTTTCGTAGCCCTCAAGGATAGTCTTTATTGTTTCAGCTGTTTCCTTGACGCCATCTTTCCGTATCTGGTGGGCAGTTAGAATGTCGATTCCAGCCTCTTTCGCGTAATCAAGCTCTTCCCTGCATACTGCGCGGGTGCCAATCTCCAAAATCTTGGCGGGCTTAACGTCCTCGTTGATTCTCCGCATAAAGGTTGTATGAGAAACAGTGAGACCAAGATAGTCATCGCGCAGGTCCAGATGAGCATCAAAGCTTAGCATGGCAACGTTTTTGCCGAGGCTACGGGCAACACCCAGAGTAATAGTGTGTTCTCCGCCAATAAACACCGGAATTTTGCCGGCGTCAAAAAGGTCCTGCGCAACCAAAGCTAAGCGACCAAGAGTCAACTCAACATCTCCGGCGACGTGCAGGTCTCCTAAATCGTGGGTTTTCAGGTCCTCAACGTCTACGCCAGTTCTGAAGCTGTAGCATTCAACATTTTGTGACGCGTCCCGGATTGCGAGGGGCGCAAATTTTGCTCCGGAACGGTACGTGCTCGTTACGTCGAAGGGGACACCTAAAATGACGTACTTGGCTGCTTCAAAGGGTTCTTGGCTGCCGGTGAAAACGGGGGAAGGCGATACGAAGAGCTCACGGTAACTCATACACGATCACTCCTTAGAAAAATAAACTCTTTACACATCAACGGTAACATAAGGAAAGAGGAAAGATTTAGGATTATTGGCTCTTCACAGTTTTGGTGTAGCAGCTCCAGCAGAGTACTTCACAGTTTTCGACTGTAAGTTTTCCGCCTTTTTCGGGGCTCACAAAGTAAGTGGCTTCCCAGCCGCTTCTTTCATTCTTGTTTCCCCTATTTTCCCATATAATCTGCTTGAAGCAGGTAAAGGTTCCATGGTCATGATCGTCTCTTTCACATTGGCATCGGCAATTTGCCCTCAAAAACGCTTTCTTTACAACTTCTTCTGGAAATTGGCTCATCACAGATTTCTCCTTAGGTTCTGGTACAATCTTGACAGTATTACAAGAAAGAGACAATATTAAATCTTTCATTCTAGGCGGTTAATTGGTAAAATTGTTTGACAACTTAATAATCTACGCTAGCTAGACTACAATTCTCATGCTCTCCTTATCGAAATAGAAACTAAAAACTTTCTTGTCAGGTAAACTTTCTTCTGTAGATTTAGAATATTAATTACAATTTAACAAACAGGAAATATGAAATCATAAAACACTCAAAACGTGATATGTGGTAGGGTTTTGCTCCTTTCTCTCTCAAGAAATTTTTGCCCCTGCTACATATCACACATTAATTATCCAGTAAATTGACTTAAGCATTCTGGAAATTCATTACAGAACAAATCTCCATAAAAAAGAGCCATTGTTACGGTTGTAATACTGAATGTGTAAGAAAGAGGAGAGATGATTAAGGGTTAACTTTGTTTTTAGTTGGATTTCATAATATCAAAAAATAGAACATTTCTTCATTGGGAAGATGGCACATAAGTCAATGTTGACCAGATGTTATGCAGTTAAGTATTGAGGTGTTTGCGTGACTGAAGTCTTTGTTGATGATGTAGTTGACGAAGTTATGAAAGGATTTTCTATTAGTAAGCTGATTACGTGTCCAATTTGTAAAGCTACAATAGACCTTATTGGTCAAGACCTCGAGTCAGAGTCTAACTTTTATTTCTGTGCTAACTGTGGCTTTACGATCAATAAACCAAGAAAATAATAGGTCTTTGCTTAACTAACAATTTGACAAAATTCATAAATTTTGTAATTGAATACGCACATCATAATTTGTGAGTAATTATCTTTCCACATCTAGGACAATGAATATTCCAAGGTTCAGTATACTTTTGAAACTTACTCAAAGTAGTGCGGTTAGCAAAGGTTTGTTGGTTCACCTAACAGATGAAGAATGTTACAGCGTCTCATGGAACAGGAAATTCACGAAGAGTAATTGCATTGTTGTCTTGCTGATGCTGAAGCTCTTCTCTTAGGCTCTTGACTTCGCTTCTTAGGTGAATTAATTCAAGGAGAAGAAACGTGTTACCGTGCCTAAAGAATTGATTCACCAGCTCAGAAACGGTTTCTTCGCTCATGTGCCCCCTGACGTTGTGAGCGAACTCTTTCGAAAGCATCTTTTTCGGGTCCATTTTGATCGAAACCAGATTACAGCAATTAAGAGATAATACTTATGAAAACAGGATTATTACAAACAATCTATCTTCCCCATCATGAGCAAACATCCCCTATTTGCCGAAAAGCCGTCCAGAAAATACGTAACGCAACAAAAGTGGAGAAACTAATTTATTACCAATCGTATTATAGCGGTAGGAAGGGATGCAATATGACTTCGGAAACGAGCACCAAGATAGAAAACCCAGCATTACGGTTAATAGCAATTTTCTACATCGCAGTCGGAATTGCAGAAGTAGGCTACTTTGCAATCGAAAGCTTCGCTGCACCCCTGCACATAGCAGTTCTGGGAATTCTGAGTATAATCACAGCATACAGCCTCTTCACGATGAAGAAATGGGCTCTGCCTCTTGTAGTTGGACTCTTCGTTGTTGGAATAACCTTTGGGGCAGCAACGCTCTCCAACTCAGTTGCATTGCAGACTTTTGGAGGCGCCATGCTATTCCATCTTGCCTTGATAGCATACATGATACTACTGCTGATAGCCTCAGTCTACATAGTAGCAAAAAGAGAAAACTTCAACTAAAAACAGTCAAGCCGTTTCGGTTTTTCCGAATTTTCCGAACAGGTAAACATTTATCTCTGTTCCCGCATCTACAAACTGCTGCTTCTCAGAGATTTCAACAAAACCGTCAGCCTTAGCCAAAGTCGTTATGGCGCCCGACAGACCAGTAGGAACCGGACGCACAAGCAAGGTTCCAGTTTTGTTGTATGCTAAGTTTACCATGATGAAGGTTCGGCGCCCCCTTGCCGGAAACATCTTCTTTGCAGTTACCGCCTTAAGCTTAGGCAACTCTTCTTCGGGTCTGCCAGCAAGCTTGACAATTACTGGATGAACGAACACGCTGAACATGAAGAGTGAAGATGTTGGGTTGCCGGGCAACGAAAAGACAGGTTTCCCGTCAACCACCGCGATGGTCATTGGTTTTCCGGGCTTCACAGCCACTCCAGAAATTATTACGCCAGGTTTTCCCAGACTATCTACGACCTGAGGAGTGAAGTCCTTTGGTCCAACTGAAACTCCGCCAGAAGTTATCACCGCATCCGCTGAACCCAAAGCATTCTTGAGAGCCTTTGTCAGTTTGTCCTTCTTGTCTGGGATGATTCCCAAGTTAATCGGCTCTCCTCCAGCCTCACGAACAGCCACACATAGGGTATGAGCGTTTATGTCATAGATTTTTCCGGGCGGAAGCGGCTCTCCGGGAGCCACAACCTCCCCGCCTGTAGACAAGACAGCAACTTTGGGGCGCCTGTAAACAACTACTTCAGTCAAGCCGATGGCAGCCACAACGCCGATTTCACGGGAACCCAGAAACCGCCCCGCTTTCAGAACAGTTTCGCCTTTGCGTATGTCGGAGCCTGCAGCCATCAGATTCTCGCCTATCGACACTGGACGGTGAACTGAAATGTTGTTTCCTTTTTGGGTTGTTTGTTCTACCATGACCACGGAGTCGGCGCCGTCAGGTATGGGTGCTCCAGTGACTATCTCGGCAGCCAAACCGTTTTTCACGGCTACATTTGGGGATTCGCCTATTGCCACATGCCCACAGAATTTGAGGGTGACGGGCTGGTCTTCGCTTGCGCCGAAAGTGTCAGCAGCCTTTACTGCGTAGCCATCCACGGTCGATCGACTAAAGGGAGGAATATTCAGGGGCGCCACAATGTCCTGCGCCAGTACTCGCTCATGGGCTTCTGAGATGGAAACAGTTTCTACTCCAACAGGCTTAGCATCGAAGGTTTGTTCGAGAAGTTGTTTGGCTTCGTCAAAAGAAAGAAGTTTCCGGAACATGCTACTCCCTCACGATGCTAGAGAAAAGGTGAACTCGTACGGATTCGCCCTCCTCTACGCCTTCACGGTTCTCGGGAATAATCACGTACCCGTTAGCTTTCGTCATGGTTGTTAGCACGCCAGACCCAGTTACCCGAACAGGCTCAGCAAAAAAGCCTCCACTCCTTTCAGACACGCGCACCCGCAGGAAAACTCTTCGTCCCAGAGCCCCCGCAACTCTACGGGTCAGCTTCGCCTCAACAGCAGGTCTAGCCTCGTCTACGCCCAGCATCCTAAGCAGGGTAGGTCGGGCAAACGCCTCGAAGCCCACAGTGGCTGCCACAGGGTTTCCGGACAGCACAAAAACGGGTTTGCCTTCGAGAATCGCCAGCGCCGTTGGCATGCCCGGTCTTATGGCTACGCCGTGCACGATGATTCCGGGCTCGCCTATCTGGTTGACTGCCATGGGAACCAAGTCTGGATATCCGACGCTGGTCCCTCCAGTAGTGAGGACAGCATCTGCCTGCTGTAAGCCTTCCCGAATTTTGGATGTTATCTCTTTTAGGTCGTCTTTGGCTACGCCCAAGTTCAGCGGCTCCGCGCCCAATTCAGTACACAGGCTGGAGAAGACTAGCCGATTGGTTTCAATGATCTTGCCGTGCTCAAGTTTGTTTCCCAGCTCTACGAGCTCGTTTCCGGTGGCTAAGATGGCAACTTTAGGTTTCCTGACAACAGACACTTGGGTTTCGCCCAGCGCCGCCAGTAACCCCAAGTGATGAGGATTCAGCCGGGTTGCAGCCTCTATGGCAACGTTTCCTTCTGTCACGTCCTCGCCCATTTTGGAGACGTTTCTTCCTGGAGTAACGGATGCTACCAGCTCAATCGTGTCCTTGAACTTTTTTGTGTACTCAAGCATGACTACGGCGTCGGTTCCTTCAGGAACAGGGTTTCCGGTCCACAGCTTTTTTGCCTCGTTTTCGTGGACTTTGCCTTCTGTTAGTTTGAAGATTTTGGTTTTGAATACGGAGACTCCGAAGGTGTCCTTTGCTTGTAGGGCGTAACCGTCTACTGCAGAGCGGTCAAAAGCTGGCAAGTTATGCTTGGCTCGGATGTCCTCTGCAGTTACTCGCCCTAATGCCTCGTGAATTGGTATTTGTTCAGAAGTTAGCCGTTCCGGCTTGAGTTTCCTCAAAAAAGACTGAAGAGCATCATCCACGTTTGTGAGTTTTTCAAACCCTTTAAGCCGAGCCACAGATAAGCCTCCAGTAAAGAGCAAGAAAGCTAGACGTAAAAAACTTATCGCAAAAAGACGGTTGTAACCGAATTTGACAGTTTAGGCAACCGAGTTATCTATGGTTTATTGGAAAGAAGCGATGCGTGCAAAGGAAAACTTAAATAAACTACAGTTCACTTCGGTAGTTAGCCTAAAAGAGACGTGGATATTCAAGATGTCTAGAGAATTTCAGCACATCATAAGGTTTGCCGGAAGCGATATTCAAGGAACCCAGCCGGTAACTTATGCCCTGACAAACGTAAAGGGCATAGGAATAAAACTAGCAAACGCTATAGTAGAAAAATCTGGAATCAGCCCAGAAACAAGAATGGGATTCCTTTCCAGCGCTGATGTAGAAAAAATCGAAGACGTCATCACAAACCCCGGGAAGTACGGTATACCCGCGTGGCTTCTAAACCGCCAAAAAGATTTGGAAACAGGAAAAGATATCCATCTCTTAGGCGCAGACTTGGTTTTTCAAACAAAAAATGACATAGACCAAATGAAAAAGATAAGGTCATGGAAAGGCTTCCGCCACAGCTACGGACTGAAGGTCCGAGGGCAGAGAACCAAATCGACGGGCAGAGAAGGAAAAGCGATGGGTGTAAAGAAGAAACAGGTGCAGCGAGGAGGCAAATAGTAGATGGGAGATCCGAAGAGGCAAAGAAAAAAGTTTGATACACCACGGTTCCCTTGGCAAACAGACACGCTGGAAGCCGAACTCAAAATTCTTGGTCAATACGGTTTACGAAACAAGCGAGAAATATGGCGCCACAAAACTTTGCTCTCAAAGTACCGTGGCATCGGGCGCTCACTTTTGAGCATGTCCGTTGAGGAACGAAGCAAACAGGAAAAGCAGCTTCTAGACAGGCTTCATCGGCTAGGAATACTGCCTGAAGGATCTGAACTGGACCACGTTTTGGACCTTTCACTGGAAGACATACTTGAACGTAGACTTCAGACACTTGTGTTCCAGAGAGGCTTGGCTCAATCCATACAGCAATCCCGTCAGCTCATTGCCCATGGTCACATCTCCATTGATGGACGAAAAGTTTCCTCTCCAAGTTACTTGGTACTCAAGGATGAGGAGGAAAAGCTAGTTTACAGCCCCAAAAGCCCTCTAGCAAACCCTAATCATCCCATAACAAAATCAATAAGCATTCCAGCCGAGCCAATATCACAGAGCAAGGAGGAGAACCGCAGTGAGTAAAAAGACGGACAAATGGGCAGTAGTTCACGTTTACAGCTCATATAATAACACAATAATCCACTTCACAGACATCTCAGGCGCAGAAACAATTGCACGATCATCAGGGGGAATGCACGTTAAATCAGACCGTCTAGAATCCTCCGCATACGCTACCATGCGAGCAGCAGCACACGCAGCAACAGTTGCTAAAGACAAAGGAATAACAGCCATACACATCAAAGTTCGAGCCCCAGGAGGCTCAGGCGCCAGAACGCCCGGAGCAGGAGCACAAGCAGCCATACGTGCCTTGGCAAGGGCTGGATTCCGTGTAGGCCGCATTGAAGAAGTGACACCCATCCCTCATGATGGAACACGAAGGAAGGGTGGACGCAGAGGACGAAGAGTCTAACCCTCTCTTTTCATCAAGAATTTTGTGAAACAAAGGAAAAAAGCCGAGGAAACTGATGAATCGGCTTTACCTCGCAACCAAAATATTGAAATAACCCCTTTCGCTCTCTTTGAAAAGCACGAGCTTTAAACGCGTTAATTACAAACAGGCTTAATTGGGGCTTAACTGTGGTAGAGATACAAATCCTAGAAAAAAGCGATGAATTCATACGGTTCATTGTTAGCGGAGTCAATGTGCCTTTTGTAAACGCGTTACGGCGAATCATGCTCACCGAAGTCCCGGCAATGGCTATAGACGAAATCGTTATCCTCGAAAACTCTTCAATTCTTAACGACGAGATTCTAGCCCACAGGATAGGATTCATTCCTCTTAAAACAGACCTAGATTCTTACAGCCTTCCTGAAGAGTGCAAATGCGAAAGCGAGTTCGGATGCAACATTTGTCGATCAAACCTGACACTGGAAGTCGAAGCCGGAGACAAAATTACAACGGTTTATTCTGGAGATATGAAGCCAGAGAACCCTGACATAGCCCCAGTCAGCGACAAGATTCCGATAGTAAAGTTGGCTCCTGAGCAGCGAATAAAATTGGAAGCCTATGCTCGACTGGGAAAAGGAAGGAAACACGCGAAATGGCAGCCAGTCTCCATGTGCACTTACATGCATCTGCCAGAAGTCAAGATTGACTCTAAAAGTTGTGATGCATGCGGCAAATGCGTCAAAGTTTGTCCCGAAGAGATTCTCATAAAAACGGATGATGGAATAAAAACTCAAAACGAGATCGAATGCACACTCTGTATGGACTGCGCAGATGCCTGTCCTAAGGAGCCGTCAGGCGTTGAAGTGTCTTGGGACAAGAACGCATTTATTTTTAAAATCGAGTCCACTGGAGCACTTCCAGTAGAACGAATCGTTGTTGAAGCATTCAAAATTCTTGACAAAAAAGTTAACGACTTCTCCGATCAACTGAAAAAGGGTAAGCAGAAGTGAAGAAAATAAAGGCAACTAATCCGGAGCTTATTGGGCTCATTCGAGATTTGAAGAAACAGTCACAAGAAAGCCAGACTGAATTATGGCGCGACCTAGCAGAACGTTTGACAACTTCAAAAAGGAGCCGTGTAGCAGTAAACGTAAGCCGTTTGAACCGTTACACGAAAGAGGGAGAAACAGTTGTTGTTCCAGGCAAAGTGTTGGGCGCCGGAAAACCAGACCATCCCTTGACTGTAGCAGCATTCTCCTTTTCTGACGTGGCACAATCAAAGATTCAGACCGCTAAAGGAAACTGTTTATCTATCAGAGACTTGATGAAAAAGAACCCAACAGGCAAAAACGTGAAACTCATGGGGTAAACTGCGATGTCTTCCAATAACACCATAATAGTCGACGCCAAGGGACTAATTCTTGGACGATTAGCTAGCAACGTAGCTAAACTTCTTCTCCAAGGCGAAACAGTCATCATATTAAACGCTGAAAAAGCAGCCATTTCAGGCAAGAAACAGCAGATAGTCCAGGAAGCTAAAGCGTTCCTTGAGGTTGGTCATCCAAGAAAGGGACCTCTTCATCCTAGAAGACCCGACAAAATTGTTAGCAGAACTGTTCGAGGTATGCTTCCTCGGAGGAAACCGAAAGGCGTAGCGGCTTACAAGAGACTTAGGGTATATCTAGGCGCTCCATTGGAATTTGAGGACAAAAAAATCCAAACAATTCCTGAAGCCAGCGCAGACAAATTAAAATCACCTTATATAACCGTGGGCGAATTGGCTAAAGAGATCGGCGCATGGATCCCAGAGGTTGAGTAGAATGTCTAAATCGAAAAAGGTTTTGGTATTAAGTGGGAAGCGGAAAACCGCAATAGCAAGAGCGACAGTTAGAATTGGAAAGGGAAGAATCCGAATAAACAACGTGCCCTTAGAGATTTTTGAACCTAAATTCGCTCGCGACAAAATTTTGGAACCCCTATTACTGGTAGAAGATAAAGTTTTGAGCCAACTTGACATCAACGTTAAGGTGGCTGGGGGAGGCTTCATGGGGCAGGCTGAAGCTACGCGTATGGCAATAGCCAAGGGTCTACTAAAGTGGACAAAGAGCACCAGACTTCAAACTACATTCAAAGATTACGATCGAACAATGATTGCCGGTGATCCTAGAAGAAGCGAACCAAAAAAGTTCGGAGGCCCCGGAGCTAGGGCTAGAGATCAGAAAAGCTACAGGTAAGCACACCAAAACAAGAGTGGCAAGTTAATGGCTAAAGGCGTCAACTAGCCTAAATGAATTGACGCCGAAATGTATAAGTATGAATTAAATGCTCGAAACAACCTGAAGGTCATAATGATGTATAGGAGAT
>Ga0307423_1000734_pt1 | contig 21627 bp, 15 predicted proteins | sample SalMarWE160310MG_FD_202154 | JGI IMG/M metagenome (GOLD analysis project Ga0307423, IMG submission 202154) | Salt marsh sediment microbial communities from the Plum Island Ecosystem LTER, Massachusetts, United States - WE1603-10 | ecosystem: Environmental > Aquatic > Marine > Intertidal zone >...
TCTTTGACCAATCAGTGAGTGTTGGTACCAAGATTGATTCGATTGAGAATCCTTTTCGATCCTGGGTGACAATCACTCTGATATCATCATGATACGGGGTCTTAGCAAGTGTGGGTAATGGCCAGTTATCTGGATCAGCATCATACCCTGAAACCACAGGCATATTCCACACAATCTCGTTCACCTCTCCACACAATATGGATGAGTCGTAGAATGGTAGGAGGGTCCGACTGGAGTATGGTGTGGAATAGGTTTCACCAGGAACAGGAGAGTCAAACCAGAGCACAGTCACAGATTGGTGATTGGGAAGACTTGAAACAATACCTGAGAGGAGAAAGTCCAGCCTCCATCGGTACGACTCGGGTGTCGAGTTTCTGATGTCTTCCATTCCACTAACTACTATCAAGCAATCCTTTTCTGGAAGCTCTTTGAGTTGAGTCCGGATTGAGGACATAGGCTCGCTCTCGAACAGGAATCTGTCAACATCACTGAACAGACCCATGACAGGTATTGACTCGAAGAGATGTTGGATGTCTTCTCTGTGACTTCTCTGAATGTCGTTCTCCCTGTTGGAATACGGTCTCAGATGCAGACGAGCCTCAGCAAGCTGCGGATTGACAAATTGGTCTGCAAGATCTATCCAGACTATATTGGTCTTCTTGTCTTTTCCAGCAATCTCTTTTATCAGATGTAAACCATGATGAAACTTTGCTATCCATCCTGCAGATGCTCCAGATGATGTGGGAGACTGTCCATCCAGGTACAGGATGAATCGACGTTCGCTCGAGGGTGCAATCTGTAATGGGTCGTATACAGGACGCCAGTCTGGTAAAATTAAAGTTCCCTCTGAAGAAACCGAATGAGGCCGCTCGTTGATGATGACAGCAACCCTGATAGATTGGTTGCGGACTTTGAGCTCGAACCCGAGTCTGTATCTATGGTCATTATTCTTGATCACCTCATCATGGATTTTTATCACAAGGTTCCTCATCATATCTCGAACGAGTATGATATCTTCAGTTGATTCCACCAGAATCGTACCAGTAATCAATGCGTTCGGTTCTGAAGAACCGATTAATTCTTGATATTCCTTCCATATAGCATCAGAGTATGCTTTGAGCTGTGTCTGAGAATTCGGTGTTGGTGTCGCTTCTATGAAGCTCTCCCACTCATCAGAATCTAATACTCTCTCATCAAACCTGAAGTCTGTGACTGTTCGTTGGTCCATGTTGTGACGTGCTCGTGACTCTGACCAGATGTCTTTTCGTCCTATTGTCATAGAATGACCCTGTCTAGTCTTAATCTCAAACACCATCACTGGTCGCTGGAAAACACGGGTTTCATTCTTCAGAGACACTCGTTCAGATAGGATGATATCTACGATTCCTTTGCCCAATTCGGTGTTCACTGGAACTTCGAAGCTGACATGAAATCCATCCTCGCTCATAGGTAAGTCGCTATTCATGAGAAGATTATGGAGATTCCATGGGTTACTGAGTTGAGATGAGATGGTTTTATGGACCTGTGATCCTGTCTTGGTGACATTCTTGCTGAGTCTTTGATGGATATATCTGACATCCCTCTCTCTGAGATAGGTTGTCTTGGAGTCGTCATCATCACTCTTGTCAACCTCATGAGGTGGGTATGTGGTTTGAAGTCGCTCAAGCTCATCCAATCCAGGGTCATCGATTCCTCTGCTCCTTGCCTCAGCAATCAGATTGGAGAAGAACTTGGTGGAGAATGAAGGTTTTGGGATTGTCAGTGATCCAGTCACTGTCGGTGCATCACCGGCACGTATGTTGTAGTGCTTCGTAATGTCCTCCTTTATGCTTCGCAGAACTTGTCTTGTTCCTTCGCGAAATCCTTTCTTACCTGAAGAGAGTTCAGAATAGATGTGCTCAAGGTAGGGTCGTGTACGCAGCTGGTACAGATTCCAGTATCGTCCAGTTTCTCTTAGTGGAACATCATAGATGTAACAGAATGTTGCTAGATAATCGAGATGGTGCCTGATTACATCAACAAAGTCTAGTGAAGGTAGGTCAGGATGGACTAAGGGTGTATGTGGCCCATACGAGTCGCGTTTATATCCCATCGAACGAAAGGTGGTTGTTTCTCCGTCAATCTTTCTTGTCTGATATCCAAAGAACTCAGGTTCTCGAAATGGAAACATGGTCATTCCAAAGTTTCGCAGATATGCTCCACATATGTTAAAGCGTTGATTGAGGGGACCAATGTTCTCGTCTGACTTCTTGACTCTTCTGACCTCTGTATTTCCATATGCCGCAGCATTCTCCCAACACATGTCAAGTATGTTGCGTCTAACATTATTTTCTGCTTGGATTGTTTTTGAGTGGTCTGCTTCTCCAGCATGTACTGTCTGGTAATAATCATCCATCGCATCAGAGAGTATTCCTTGGGAACTCAGGTATAGGTTAATTGTCCTTTTGTTCTTGATATCCCTTTGTAACTCTAGGGCTGCAGAAAGGCCTCTTCTCATTGCTAGTGAAATCACTCTATTTGGATGAGTGGGCAGGACCTTTCGAGGTCGGCCACGTTTCCTTGACATTATGGATGTTTAGTTATAATATATACTCTTATTTTTTGCGGGTAATTATAAATTAAGATTCTTAGAAATAGTTCAATTTAACATCATATAAACATAATTTATAATTATCTAATTAATTAGCTTAATAGGTTTAAATACTAATTTTCTGAGTTATTGTACGAGTACATATCCTATCTTGAAAACAAGAATGGGAGTGAACTCAACTGACCAGAAATGGGTCAGAGGTTTAAATACTAAAGGCGAAAAGCGATGGCTCGATCCACTGGTGTGACAATCTCGGTAAAGGTCCCAATCAACTCGGAAGCTATGACCGAGAGAACTAAGCAAAGACTTAGGCAGACCGTTGGACGGGACACCAGAGTGATTCGTGCATTTCTTGGAATAATTAAACAACATGAAGACGAGTTATTGACAGGTAGAAACAGAGATAGAATTTCTGATGGAGATTTGGACCAACTAACTATGACTGCTCTCCAAGTCAAGAAGGGGTTCAGTCAGAGACCAGTTGTTCCTCATGATTTTAAATCCCGTTTTCCTAGAATCTCACAAAATGAGATAACTGAGTGCAGGCAGACTGCCGTGTCTCTCTACGAGAGTTATCTCAAGCTGAGAAAGAAACATTGGAGAAAGACCTCTCGTCCATCAACAATAACCAGTAGCAGGAGAATACCACGATGGGTATTCTCTCAGAGATTCAAGCTCATAGAGAAGGAAACTTCAGTTGCTCGCTGGTGGTTGGACATCAGGGACTCTCTTGATTCCGTACCAGAGGGAAGAACTTTCCACGACCGGTTGAGAATCCCTCTCAAGATATCACCTTTTCATCTTAATCAGATTAATCGAGGTGATGTGAAAGCAGTACAGATATTCACAGACAAGATGAGAAAATGGTGGGTGACTATAGCTGTTAGAATTCCGATTGATGATTCTGAGGAAGAGAGTCTTCCTGTTGCAATTCTAGGGATTGACCTAGGTATTAAGAAAGCAGCTTGCTCAACCTTACTCACTCCTGAGAAGACTCGAGAGACCTGCTACTTTGTTCAGAGAGAGAAGGTCAAAGTCATTAAGAAATATGATAGACTTGTTGCTGATTTGCAGAGAGAGATGACCACATCTAGAATCTCAGCTCATTCATCAGATCGATTAGCAAGAAAGCTTCGTCAAATAAGTTCCAAGAGAGAAAATATTGCTAGAGAATACGATAGAGTTCTTGTAAGTCAACTTCTTGACTACATCACAGAACTCTCAGAGAAGTACACACTCTATGTTGCCATTGGTCGCCTGAAAAATATACGACTGCGTGCTAGAAAAGGAAACTACCAAGGTCGAAGGTTCAGAGGTATGATTCATCGATGGGCTTTTGCTCGAATCACAAATAGCCTGAAACATGGGCTTGCTCAGATTGGTTGGAAGGTCGATGGGAAGGATGCTCGATTCAGAGCAGTCCCAGAGGCATGGACCTCTATAATCTGTTGGAAATGTGGCTCAAAGGGAGTGCGTCCCAAACAGAACTACTTCCACTGTCCATCGTGTGGATACAAGACCAATGCTGACAAGAACGGTAGCACCAACATAGCAGCACGCATGCTTACGCTCACTTCATCATTGCATGATGTGAGAGGACTAGGTCTGTGGACTAGAGCTTTAGATAGAGTTCGACGTGCGCGTCCGAAAGCCCAAAAGAGAAAGCCTTCTCACGGGAAGTCCTTACTCTCCGCAAAAGAACCAGCATCAGGTTCTGGGGAGTCCGCGGCTGTTCACTTTGTCCAAACGGACCTCGTCAGTTTCAGTGATGGAACTGAGAAGAGTGATAATGACCCCGCCGTGGTAAGAACTGTGGAAATACTCTCTGTCACTGGAAGTGATGCTCCAGTAATAAAACAGGAGAAAGAAGCCAGGTCTTCAGGAGGGATCCCATCCCAGTGAACGTTGACAGAGCTCCTGCTAATCTCCGTGTTTCTTTGGAAATGCGAAGAAGTGGTGACACTGGCAGGAGAAGGGTTGAACACAGAGGTTTCTTGCAGTTGTGGTTCACTCACAACATCAGAATCAGGTCAGACACTACAGGGGCGCGATTAACTACGAAGTATCATCTTAGGAAAATTGTGAAGTTTTCAAGTTTTGAGAGAAACAACTCTGAAATCAAAGATATGCCCAAAGAAAGAATCTTTTTACAATGTGCTTAAATTGAAGCAACAAAGAGTAATTGTGTTGATATTGGTCGCATTTTCAATTCAAATGAATTGCAGAATGTTTTGATATCAGCTCATTTATATCTAAAAGAGATAATGCACAAAATACCATTGATTTCTTTTATATTATAAAAGTCTGTCAATGCGGTTGAAAATTCGTGGTTAGGAGTAGTAACAGATGAATTCAAAGAAAGTAATATTGAGTACAATTGGGATTCTGATAATGATAATTCCTACAATTGTACAAACTAATTTCTACACAGTAAACGATTCCACACTCTGGATATTAGAAACCGAATCTGGAGATGCCAGTATCGATGTTGGGCTAGATGAGATAAAATCAAGTCTGCAGGATATACTACCGGATACACGTATACGGAATTTTCAAAGTCTAGATTCATTAAACATGGCTGACGATTATATCATTGTTATTGGTCATGGAGTTCCTGAGGGACTTGAGGTAAATGGTAAAATCTCCCCTTGGGATGAAGTCTATGCAGCAATAAGAGAAGCTAATCCTGAGAGAGCTTTTGTACTATCATGCTACTCTCCTTTAGATACTGAGATTGTTGGATTTAATGCTCCAATTGATGCGAAATCTGGAGCAATGCTCATATCATGGTTGATACATGATTTATTAGGTTCTGAAAAACAGATCAATTTCTGTGTAGAAGATATAGTTACAGCACAAAGTGAAATGAGAAATCCCCTAGGTAGATATCTATACTTTGTACATGGATATTTCGGTAATAACTCGGATTTTAGTTCAATGGTAGATAGACTACAGGATGATGGAATATTAGCAAGCTATTCAGAAATAAGGTATTTTGACTACTTCGAGCATTACGGACTTCAATTGCCAGATGATCTCTTGGCTATTGATGCGCTTCACTGGACTACATCAATTTCCGAATACGCCAATCATTTTGCAGATGATTTAGACAATCTGCCCTCTGGCTCACATGTATCCATAGTTGCTCATAGCATGGGTGGAATAATCACCAGAGAAATGCTTGGGCTTCATAGAGATTATCTAGAATCTAAGGGAATTTTTATTGACAAGGTTGCTACACTTGGCACACCAAATCAGGGAACTTGGATTGCCAATCCAGTTAATCCTTGGGCAGAGGTCCTGTCATTGATAGGTGGTATTTTTATCAATTATGGGCAATACTGGCCTAGTCCAGTATTTTTCTCGGTGTGCCCAGCGTCCCCTCTGATTATTAATCTTAATGTTGATCCCATGAGCTATTCTTATGGAATAGATTGGTTCACAGGTGCAGGTATTGACTCGTTATTGAGCCCACTCGTTCTTTCAATTCATTTTGATCAGAGTGACCCATTGGTTGCTGTCGGGCTTGCACACCTTCCATTTAGTCCTACAATTTGTGAGTCGGTAACCTATGATGGAATTAGTCATATGGGTTTAATTCAGAATGATGGTTCAAGTGGAACATTTTCCGATGTATTTAGCTGGCTATCTGCAGGCGATGATGATGATGGAGATGGACTAACAAACGATGCTGAACTCTATGTCTGGAACACAAACCCCAATGATAGTGACAGTGACAATGATGGACTCTCAGATTTTGTAGAAGTCACTGGCACATATCATACCAATCCAAATAATCCAAATACAGATGGTGATGCAATTGATGATGGTACCGAAATTGCTTGGGGATACAATCCACTAGATAGTTCAAGTCCGATTCAGGCATCAACACTTATTCAAAGTTGGCAAGTTGACGAATCGACAATATCGGTCACAGCGAGAAGTCTAACTGGTGTTTCAAAGGTGGAATTCTATGTGCAATACAAAGATAGTCTGGGAACTTGGACTTCTTATCAGTACAAAGGGACAGACTCTTCAGCACCATTCATAAAATCATGGACATTTTCATCTGGATATGTTGCAGTTAGAATTATGGTGAAAGCCTATAACTCAGGCAATGTATATCTGGGATGTGATGTTGCATATCAGAGTATAGATACAGGTGGTGGAAAACCTGGCGGCGACCCAGTACCTATATGAAGATGCAATTGATTACAACCTTCAAGGAAATAATCATCTATGATTACTAATAACCTTATTAGATCTTTAAAAGGGGATTTTCGAATAGGTACAATCCTCATACTGGTGATACTTGGATTTGGAAATGTCAGCCTTTCACAAATTTATGTAAATGCTGCCATAATCGAACCCGCACAGTCACAGAGTACAACATGGACTGCTCTTGAGAGTGACTATCCTCAAGCTACATTCCGTGATGTCGAATTCATAAATTCTTCTCATGGATGGGTGGTTGGTATTCTCTACCCTAACGTTACCAGAGGAGGCGTAATTCTCCACACAGAAGATGGAGGGGAAACCTGGGAAACACAGCTCGCCGATGATTCGCAGATATTCAGACAGATTGATGTTGTGAATGCAACTACTGTTTGGGTGACAGGATTAGGCTGTCTCTATTATACAAATGATGGTGGAGTATCGTGGTATACTTCTGTTGCCTATAGCAGTCTATCAACAATGAGTACGGTGAAATTTCTCAATGAAACTCACGGATGGACAGCGACTATGAGTACGCTATTCAAAACGAATAATAGTGGACAGACATGGCTAACTGTTTCCGGTTGGACATTTGATGATAATCCAAGAGATATCCATTTCTTGACTGCAAATGATGTATGGGCAATTGGCTATGATGGAATCTACTATAGTGAAGATGGTGCAGAAACTTGGGAGCGGGTGTTTAATACAGGTGGCTGGAGTCTATCATTCCCCGAAGAGAGTGTTGCATGGGGAGTAAGTGATAGTTCGCTCATTCACATGAAACAAGACCAGACATGGGAAACTCTACCAGTTCCTGGGCGACTTCCATCATTTCGACTCAGAGCTCCTTATTGTTCTGATATTCAGTTTATTGATGACAAAAATGGATGGATTGTTGGTCATGAGATATCCGTGATGCATACTCCAGATGGCGGAATAACTTGGTATCAGCAATCAGTTCCCGCAGATGTAGTAAGTCGTATGATGGCTGTGTGTTTTATTGACGAATCACATGGATGGGTTGTAGGATATGATGGAGTCATTCTTAGGACCTCTTTAGGAGGGAATCGTGATACAATCCTTCTCTCTGGACAACAAGATATCTTGCTAATAGGTATTGGAGTTGTTGGTATCGTGATCATCATTGCTACTGGTGGGTATGTTCTTCGTCGTAGAAGGAAAAGAATGAGCATAACTCAGCCCGAAATAGAATAAGAACCAACTACAGGGGCATCCGTTCGAGTGCTGCAAATCTGATTTTCTATTAAACCTGTCGTTCGGTAGTGATATCCAAACAACCTTCTATTGCCATTTTATTTCAATTTACTTCTGAAAAGTAAGTTGTGATTCGACGGATGGAAAGCTGATAAGTTTATTACCATACGAAGCGTATACTAGATTGGCTCACACAGCCACACCGCCCTTAGATGAATCGCCATTTCGTTGTTTTAGCGTAATCCTTTTATGGTTACAAAATTCCCCGTCCTTTGCTCAGACAGAACTGCTTCCCATTCATGCATGACCATAAGTTACAATCACGGGACTTTTTGTCATGTTGGAGGTCATTGACGGTCCTAGACTAGTATCCGTCTGGACATCAGGGGCTCGTGGCGCAGATAGGTAGCGCAGCAGGCTTTTAACCTGATGATCAGGAGAGTCATCTCTTGTATCGGGGACTGGCCGCGGGTTCAAATCCCGCCGAGCCCGCCACTGACCTTGGCATGTGTGGACCAAGTGTAGGTCTGTTAGAGTAAAAACAACGGGGCGGCTATTGTGGCAGATGTGTGAGCTCGGATTTCTGAGTTCTAAACGTTGGGAAGCGTACATGCAAACAGTAGTTCCCCCGTCCTTCACGCGAATGGTGTGATCAGTCATGGCATCGGGTACAGATAGAGACAAGTATTGGCCAATAATCGAAGCATTCTTCGACCATTACGGACTAGTAGGCCAACACCTTGACTCTTTTAATCGGTTTATACGAGAGGAGCTTCAGCAAGTAGTTGACAGTGTCGGAAAGCTGACTCCTAAGATCGAAGGTTATGTCGTCGAACTTGGCGACATTGAGATTGGAAAACCTACGATTCGAGAAGCAGATGGGAGTGAGCACAACCTTACCCCCAACGAGGCTAGGATTAGAAATCTCACCTATGCCAGCAAGCTCTTTCTACATATGACTCCTGTTCGAAAAGAGGGGTCAGTATCGACAAGGCTTGAGACCCTGAAGGTCTATGTTGGTAATATGCCAATTATGCTTCGAAGCGAACAATGCCATCTTTATGGTAAATCAGATGAAGAATTGATTGCCCAAGGTGAAGACCCGAAAGATCCTGGTGGTTATTTCATTATCAACGGGTCTGAGCGAGTATTAGTCACACAGGAAGATTTGGCGCCAAACCGAATTCTCATTGAAGAGGCTAGCAAGAGCTCAAGCTTTACTCACATAGCTAAAGTATTCTCCACCTCAAAAGGCTTTAGAGCACCAGTCACTATTGAGAGGAAACGAACTGGTGAACTTAGAGTTTCATTTCCATCAGTTCCTGGAAAGATTCCTCTGGCAATTCTTATGAAAGCTCTAGGACTTGAGTCCGATAGAGAAATCGTCGATGTTATCTCAGATGATGACGAGCTCCGCAATGAACTAATCGTCACTATTGAACAGTCCGCACCAATCAATGCTTTCAAAGATGAGGAAGAGGGTTCAACAAGAACAAACGCTCTTGACTTCATTGGAAAACGTGTTGCAGTTGGTCAGACCAAGGAGTACAGATTGGCACGAGCCGAGAAAGTACTAGACCGTTATCTACTACCTCATATTGGAACTGAAGATGATACCCGTCTTCAGAAAGCTTACTATCTTGGACAGATGGTTGAGCGCTTACTTGAACTCGTTCTTGGAAAACGAACACCTGATGACAAGGACCACTATGCAAACAAGCGACTAAAACTATCAGGTGACCTTCTCATGTCACTGTTCAGAGTTGCGCTTTATTCACTGACACGTGATATCAAATATCAGCTTGAACGTACTGCAGTAAGAGGTCGGAAACCTAACATCCGAACAGCAGTCCGTGCCGATGTAATCACACAACGATTGAAACATGCTTTAGCCACAGGAAATTGGGTTGGTGGTAAAGCTGGAGTTTCACAATTACTAGATCGTACAAACTACATCTCATCACTTTCACACCTTAGAAGAGTTGTTTCACCGCTTTCACGTTCACAACCACACTTCGAAGCACGAGACTTGCACTCCACACACTGGGGTAAGATTTGTCCTAACGAAACCCCTGAAGGACCAAATTGTGGGCTAGTCAAGAATCTCGCTATGATGTCCTACATCTCTGTTGGTACCGATGAAGATGCTATCGAGCGTGTAATGATCAAGTCCGAAGTTGAACCAATTGAGAAACTACTTGGTAAACGTGGTCGAGCGGGTGCAGATGTCTTTCTTAATGGAAGACTCGTTGGAATTCATAACGCTCCTCAAGTGTTAGTAAAAACACTGCGCCAAAAACGCAGAGCTGGCGAAATCGATGGTCAGACTAATGTCGCCTATTATGAAGATACTCATGAAGTACAGGTAAATTGTGATGCAGGTCGGGTTAGAAGACCTGTAATCGTCACAGAGAAAGACAAGAGTCGACTAACTGATGAACACCTTCGGATGATCGTTGATGGTGAATGGGGTTTTCAAGACTTGCTCAGGAATGGAATTGTAGAGTTTATTGATGCTGAGGAAGAAGAGAATGCACTCATAGCAATGTACCCTGAAGATATGCAAGACAAAACTACTCACCTTGAAATAGTTCCATCTACAATCCTTGGAATTTCAGCTGCATTGATACCGTTCCCAGAGAGGAATCAATCACCTCGTAATGTGTACATGGCTGGTATGGCTAAGCAATCTGTAGGAGTTCCAGCATCTAATTTCAGATTCCGTGCAGATACACGTTCCCACTTCTTCCATTATCCACAAGTTCCAATGGTAAAGACTCGTGCAATGGACTCTATTGGTTACGAAGAACGCCCAGCAGGACAGAACTTCGTTGTTGCCATCCTGTCCTTTGAAGGCTATAATATTGAAGATGCTCTCATCATGAACAAGGCTTCAATCGAGCGTGGTCTTGGTAGAAGTACATTCGCTCGTGTTTATGAGAGCGAGGAACGAAAATATCCTGGTGGTCAGGAAGATCGCTTTGAAATTCCAGACCGCAGTGTTCGTGGTTACAGAGCATCAGAATCTTACAGAAATCTCGGTGAAGATGGAATAATTGAAACTGAAGTAGAAGTATTGGGTGGTGACGTACTCATTGGTCGAACTTCTCCACCAAGATTCTTAGAAGAATATTCTGAATTTGAGATTGCTTCACCAAATCGTCGTGAAACTTCAATTGCTGTTCGTCATGGTGAAGCTGGTGTTGTTGATAGTGTTATCCTTACTGAAACCATTGATGGGAATCGCCTAGTCAAAGTGAAAGTGCGAGACCTTCGAATACCTGAACTTGGTGATAAATATGCATCACGTCATGGTCAGAAAGGAGTTATTGGGTACATTGTTCCACAACAGGACTTACCATTCACTGAGGATGGTGTAGTTCCTGATTTACTAATCAACCCTCATGCTATCCCAAGTCGGATGACCATTGGTCAGATTCTGGAGATGGTTGCTGGAAAAGCAGGATGCATGGCTGGAAAGCAGCAAGATGCAACTCCCTTCTGTGGAGTTACTGAGGAAGAACTCTTTGAAATGCTACGAAAGCATGGTCTCAAGCATAATGCACGTGAAACCATGTATTCTGGTATCACAGGAGAACGCCTCAAGGTAGACATCTTCATTGGTGTTATCTTCTACCAGAAGCTACACCATATGGTCGCAGACAAGATTCATGCACGAGCCAGAGGCCCGGTCCAGATTCTAACACGACAACCTACAGAGGGTCGTGCACGAGAAGGTGGTCTAAGATTTGGAGAGATGGAACGTGATGTACTCATTGGCCATGGCGCTGCAATCCTTCTGAAAGGTCGACTACTAGATGAGTCTGACAAGAGCAATATGCTTGTCTGTGAGGAATGTGGCCTAATTGGTGTATATGACCGTAACAAGGACCAGTATTACTGCCCAATCTGTGGTGCAAATGCCAAGATTAGTAGTGTAGTGGTTTCTTATGCATTCAAACTTCTCATACAGGAAATGATGTCACTTGGCCTGGCCACCAGGCTTAGACTCAAGGAGATGATCTAAATGATTTCGGGACTCACTACAAAAAAGATCGATTCAATTGAATTTGGACTATTGTCCCCTGAAGACATACGTAAGATGTCTATTGCCCAGATAGTAGTAGCTGATACCTACGACGAAGACGGGTACCCAATTGACTCAGGCATCATGGACCCAAAATTGGGAGTCATTGATCCTGGTCAACGATGCAAAACCTGTGGAAACAGAGTAGGTAATTGCCCTGGTCATTTTGGTCACATTGAGCTCGCACGACCAATCATGCATGAAGGTTATGCAAAAGTCATTCACAAAGTGCTTCGAGCAATATGCAGAGAATGCAATAGAATTCTTCTGAGTGACGAAGAAATCATCCATTACCAGAAACTCTTCAAGAGATACCCTGAGATTGGTCAAAAGACTGCTAATCTCTCTAACGAGATTCTAAAACGAGCTGCAAAGGGTAAAGCTTGTCCGCACTGTGAAGCAGAACAACTCAAGTTGAAGTTAGAAAAGCCTACATCTATCTATGAGGTTGGTGAGGCTGGTTCAGTAAGACTAACCCCTATTGATGTTAGAGCACGACTTGAGAACGTTAGTGATGACGATTATCGACTACTAGGTATCAACCCCGAGGCTGCACGTCTTGAATGGGCGATTCTGACAGTTCTCTCTGTTCCTCCAGTCACTGTGAGACCATCTATTACACTTGAATCTGGAGTCAGAAGTGAGGATGACCTGAGCCACAAACTCATTGACATCATCAGAATTAATCAAAGATTACGTGAGAATCTTGATGCAGGAGCTCCCCAACTAATTGTTGAAGATCTTTGGGAACTTCTTCAATATCACTGTACAACCTATTTCGATAATGGTGTAAGCGGAATTCCTCCAGCAAGACATAGATCTGGTAGAGCATTAAGAACACTAGCTCAGAGATTAAAAGGCAAGGAAGGTCGCTTTCGTTCTAATCTTTCAGGAAAACGAGTAGATTTCTCAGCTCGTACTGTCATTTCACCAGATCCAAATCTAAGTATGAATGAAGTTGGTGTCCCAGAACAGATAGCCAAGATTCTAACAATTCCACAACGGGTCACCGAGTGGAACATTGACGAAATGAAAGATTTAGTCATTAGAGGACCTGACAGACACCCTGGCTGCAATTACTTGATTAGAACTGACGGTCGACGAGTAGATCTCAGATTTGTCAAGGATAGAACTATTATTGCAGATACTATCGAAGCAGGCTTTATTGTTGAGCGTCATCTAGCCAACGGTGACATTGTGCTGTTCAACAGACAACCATCACTACACAGAATGTCAATCATGGCTCACGAGGTCCGGGTCATGCCATACCGAACATTCAGGCTCTCGCTCTACGTCTGTCCTCCATACAACGCAGACTTTGACGGCGATGAAATGAATCTGCATGTTCCACAATCAGAAGAATCCCGTGCAGAAGCAAGAGTCCTTATGCGTGTTCAGGAACAAATCCTATCACCTCGATATGGTGGTCCAATCATCGGAGCACTGCAGGACTATATTTCATCAGCATTTCTACTTACACGTAAATCTAATCTACTTACCAAGGACCAAGTAAACCAGTTACTGGCTACTGCAGATTACGAACTCGTACTTCCACCACCAGCTATCAAGGCTCCAGTTGAGTTATGGACTGGAAAACAAATCTTTAGTATATTTATTCCAGAAGGAATCAATATTTCCTTCAAGGCGAATATCTGCAGAAAATGCACTGTTTGCAAGCATGAAGACTGTGATTTTGATTCTTACGTTGTAGTTCGTGATGGAAATCTGATATTTGGTGTCGTTGATGAGAAAGCATTCGGAGCAGGTGAACCTGACTCGTTATTCCATCGAATAATAAAAGAGAAAGGTCCCACCACAGCCAGAATCTTCTTAGACTCAGTAGGAAAACTCCTTGTCCGATTGATTACTGACAGGGGCTTTTCAATGGGTCTTAATGACGTCACACTCCCACGTGCTGCATCTCAGAGAATCAAGAGAATTCTATCAGATGCTGATGCGAAAGTGAATCAATTGATTGAAACTTACCAAAGAGGAGAACTTGACCCCAACCCCGGCCAGACTCTTCTTGAAACATTAGAACAGAGAATTATGGCCACATTGGCTGAAGCACGTGACTCAGCTGGTGCAGTTGCAGGAGAACACCTTGGTTTAGAAAATACTGCAGTTATCATGGCACAGACTGGTGCTCGAGGTTCACGACTTAATCTATCTCAGATGGCTGCCGTTGTAGGGCAGCAAGCAGTTCGTGGTGAGCGAATTAGCAGAGGATATGTTGGAAGAACCCTTCCACACTTTGAGAGAGGAAATCTTGGTGCACGCGCACGAGGATTTGTCACATCGAGTTACAAGAGTGGTCTGGATCCCATTGAATATTGGTTCCATGCGGCAGGAGGTCGTGAAGGTCTTGTAGACACTGCGGTACGAACTTCAACCTCAGGATACATGCAGCGACGCCTTATGACTGCGCTTCAAGATCTTAAAGTTGAAACTGATGGTACCGTACGAACAGCTCCAGGACGAATCGTTCAATTCCGCTTTGGAGATGATGGTGTTGATCCAAGTAAATCTGATCACGGTCGTTCTGTGAACATAGACATAGTTATCGAGAAGGTTCTTGGAAAAACAAGAATAGAATAGGGGAGGTCTAGACAATGTCAAAATCAACAAAGAGCAAGAAGTCCACTACTAAGAGCACAGCAAGTAAGAAGTCTAAAGCGACGCCAAAGGCTAAGAAACCAGCAAGCAGCAAAAAAACATCTAGTACTACGACGACGCCTAAAGAAACTGCGAAAACAACCACTTCTGCACTCGATAAACATATGGAGAAACGTTTCGAAAAGATGCGTGAAGAACGCCGTCTTCCTCCAAGAGTAATGGAGGAACTTGTTACAAAAGTCAGCAATCTAGGTGTTACTAAGAAAGAGTTTGATGATATCTGCGATAACGTAGTAGATTCATACGAACGTTCTCTTGTTGAACCTGGAGAAGCTGTAGGTACAGTTGCTGCACAGAGTATAGGTGAACCAGGCACACAGATGACACTGCGTACTTTTCACTACGCAGGTGTTGCAGAGCTTAGCGTTACACAGGGTCTTCCTCGACTAATCGAGATTGTTGATGCGAGAAATAACCCTAGCACTCCTACTATGAAGATATACCTCGATACAGATATTGCCAGTGATAGAAACGACGCTCGAAGAATCGCTCGGGATATTGAAATGGTTCTAGTTGAGAGCGTTGCTAGTAATGTATCCATTGATCTTCTTCGACAGGCTATTGATATTCGATTTGATCCTGAACTCATGGAAGATAAGGGTCTTACAGTCGAAGCAATAGCATTAGCAATTGAAGAGAAAATCAAGGGCAAGGGCGAAGTAGAGCCTGGTGAAAATGTGATCTTTGTATATCCTGCAAATGATACCCTGGCAGAACTTCAACGACTTAGCGAAAAAATACGTGAAGTTCGAGTAAAGGGAATCAACGATGTGACCCATGTGGTAATCCGAAAAGAATCCGATGGATATGTTCTCTATACTGAAGGTTCCAATCTTCAAGACGCTCTCGAAATTGAAGGTGTCAATCCACATAAAATCTACACTAATAATCTCAGAGAAATCTATCAAGTATTGGGGATTGAAGCAACCAGGAATGCGATTATCAAAGAAGCTATGAGCGTTCTTAATGAACAAGGAATGGATGTTGATGTGCGACACATTATCCTAGTTGCAGATATGATGACCGCTGATGGTAACATTCGTCAGATTGGGCGTCATGGTATTTCCGGTTCGAAGAATAGTGCTCTTGCCAGAGCAGCTTTTGAAGTGACAATCAAGCATCTTTTAGGTGCGGGAATCGCTGGAACAAAAGATCCTCTTCGTGGCATTACAGAGAACGTCATCTTGGGACAACTCATTCCCCTTGGAACAGGTAGTATCGATCTTCTCATGAACCCGCATGTTCCAATTATACAGACGAAAAAGAAGAAATGAGAACACTTGGATAGTCCACGACGGAAGCATTAAAACAGAATACCATTTGACGCAACTCAATTAGGTGTTTAGACAAACATCAAAGAGGTCCATAATATGAGCCTGAATCAACCAATTGCAAGCGCAGTAAGCACAGGTAAGTGCAGGATAGGAGTAAAATCATCAATCGATGCAGTAAAGAATGGTAAGGCAAAATTAGTTGTAGTTGCTGCGAACTGTCCAAAGAATGAAGCTGACGACATCAGGAGATATGCTAAGCTATCTAACATCAAAGTTCAACAATTTGAAGGCACATCATGGGATCTCGGTGAAACTGTGGGTAAACCATTCATGGTTTCTGCGATTGCAATCATTGAACCTGGTGACTCCAAGATTCTAAAGATGGTCTGAGGCGAGTTTCTTGGGAAAAGTTAAGTTGTCAATGGATGACATGGCAATGATTGCCAGATTTGAGCAAATCACCGGTGCTGCTGCGGTTGATATTATCCGCGATGACGAAGGAGAGCGCATCATTATTGTTGTCCGAGCCAAGCAACTTGGAAAAGCAATAGGTAGAGGTGGAGTGAATGTCAAGGCTGCCTCTGATGTATTTGGTCGAGCTGTAGATGTTGTTGAGATGGCTGAGTCCGCTGAAGAATTTGTGAAGAGTGCTCTTGCTCCAGCTCGAGTCGAAGCAGTAAAAATCATTGAGCATCGTGATGGAAACAAAGTAGCGTCAGTCACTGTAAAGACTGAAGATCGCGGTATTGCTATCGGTCGTGATGGAAGAAACGTTGCTCGCGCTCGTATTCTTGTTAAGCGTCACTTTGATTTAGATAATGTAGTGATTGCTTAGGATGTTTTTTCCCTTTCAAAACCGAGCTTATTTGATAAGGCTTTTAAGGAAACGCTAGCCGGAAGGCGTTAACACCACATAGAGTACACCATGAATGGCGGCTCTATCCCTACGAGGTAAGATAATTTGACAGGTTCAAAATCCCCAGTTGGCGAGTTCGCAGCGCGACCCCTTCTACGAAAGAGGAAGAAGTTCCGCTGGAAGAAGCCATCCTACAAAAGAAGAGTCCTAAAGCTTAGGCGAAAAAGTGACCCATTGGAGGGCGCTCCCCAAGCTCGAGGAATCGTCTTGGAGAAGGTTGGTATCGAATCAAAACAGCCAAACTCAGCTATTCGAAAAGCAGTAAGGATTCAGCTATCCAAGAATGGAAAGCAAATCACAGCATTCATTCCAGGGGACGGTGGCCTGAAATACATCGACGAACATGATACTGTGCTCATAGAGGGAATTGGTGGTGCTCAAGGTGGTCCAGTTGGTGATCTCCCCGGAGTTTCCTGGAAAGTAATCAAAGTAAACGGCGTTGGCTTGGAGTCTCTAATCTACGGTAGAAAGGAGAAACCAATACGTTAGGTGGTAATTATGGCAGAAGACGAATCAATTGAACCAATTGTTGAACCCAATCATCCACACACACCACCTGAACTTCTCATGTTTGGTAAATGGGATCCTACAGAAGTTGAAATCAAAGATGTTGGTCTTGTTAGATATATCTCCCTGAGACCGGTACTTATTCCACATACGTCCGGTAGACATGCACACAAAAGATTCCACAAATCTCACGTTCCAATCGTAGAGCGTTTTGTCAATAAGATGCTCAACGCAGGACGTAGGAAGGATAAGAAGACCCGAAGTGGAAGAAATGCTGGTAAGAAATTGAAGGCATTGAACACACTGAAACGCGTCTTTGAGATGATCGATTACCGAACTGGAATGAACCCAATCCAAGTCCTTGTGACTGCAATCGAGAATTCCGCTCCTTCAGAAGAAACAACCAGAATTTCCTATGGTGGTATGGCATATCCTCGCTCAGTGGATGTTGCTCCACAACGTAGAGTTGACCTTGCTTTGAAGTACCTCTGTGTTGGTGCTGTTAGATCTGCTCACAAGAATGCCAAATCATTCGAAGAGTGTATAGTAGACGAACTACTTCTTGCATTCAAAAGCGATCCTGGTAGTTTTGCTGTTGCTCGGAAGGAAGAACGTGAGCGAGTAGCCCGTTCAGCAAGATAATTCATTCAAATAATCTGCACGGGGTTTTCCCGTGCAATCTCTATCTTTTATGTTTCATTAGGTTACCTTATCTGAAGCTATGCTTCGCACCTCATAGATGTGGGACATCAAATGAGCAGAACATCCTTAGCATATTTTGCATTGATTTTGACTACAATTGCATGGGCATCCTCTTTGATATTCTACAAGATTATATTTACCCAAATTACTCCGATAGTATTTGTAGCTCTAAGATACACCATTGCAACCCCATTCCTGTTGTTTTTAACCCTTCAACAAAAAAGAGGTAAAACTAATGGAACTATCAGAAAGAACTGGAAAATCTTGTTTATTGCTGGTCTTTGTGGTCCTTTCATATCCCAAGTTCTGCAATATATTGGTCTTGGAATGACAACTGCGGGTGATGCTCTACTATTACTAAACCTTACACCTATCTTTGCTGTCATTCTTGCAGCTCCTATACTGAAGGAAAAGATAACACTTGACAAATTTCTTGGTCTGCTCATTGCTACGGTTGGTGCGTGTTTTATTGTTCTAAATACATCATCCGATTATGCCGCACTAGATTTACAACGAATCATTGGTGACGTTCTTGTGATTGTATCAACGCTATTCTTTGCGCTCAATGGTATCGCAGGAAAAATTGCAATTAAATATGAAAATGCGATATCCGTCACTTTCTATAGTACATTATTTGTAGCTCCGTTCATCTGGATATCAGCTCTGTTACTTGAAGATGTGACCGTTCTATTTACAATGAGTATCGAAGCTTGGCTAGTTATTACTTGGGTAGCTACTGTAAATACTGTGGTTGCATTCACTCTCTATTATGAATCAATGAGATATATTGAAGCAGGTCGAGTGCAAATCATCCTGAATATGGTAGGTGTGTGGGGTGTCTTAATGTCCATAATTGTCCTTCAAGAATCTGTTTCCTTACTCCAGATTACTGGTGGATTTCTCACTATAATCGGAGTAGTTATTGCGCAGATGACACAAGTACGGAAGAAATCCAGTGAAGACCTTATAACGTCTGAAGAAAAGGTTGAGAATGATTTGAATGAACGATAAGGTCTTAATTTGCTATGGAACTAGGTATGGTTCTGCTGGTGAGGTTTCTGAATATATTGCTGAAATACTACGCGAACGTGGAGTGATAGTAGACGTTATCAACTTGAAGAAAGGAAAGATTGCGAATCTAGATACCTACGATCTAATTGTGGTCGGTAGTGGAATCCAGATGGGGAAATGGACTAAGGAACCTCTGAAATTTCTCAAAAAGAACCGTGACACTCTATCAAGAAAGAAAATTGCTCTTTTTGTATCATGTATGAGTGCAGCAAAACCCGAAACGTGTGATCAGGCACGTAGAGACTACCTTGACAATGTTGCAGCGGAATTTCCTGATATCGCACCCATCTCCATGGGACTATTTGGTGGAATGATTGACACATCCAAAGGCAATATTATGACTAAGGCAATTATGCAGGCTCTAGCGAAGTCATTTGTTGAAGAAGGTGAAGAAGTACCTGAACGAATCGACTTTCGTGATTGGGACCAGATTACACTCTGGGCTGAAAATTTGTTTCCTGACCCCTTTGAAGTATAATGAAGATTTCTTCCATTTTCCGTAAAGAATAAGACTCACTATAGGAACTTGTCTATAGCGAGGTCAGTATATTGCCAGAACAACTCAAGGTTGGCACAGCCACAGCAAACAGAGGCGAACTTCAGAAAGGAATCATCAAAGGGATTGAACTGAACACAACAACTTCAATCGATATTCCTGTTCTTGTGATGAATGGTGCTAAAGAGGGACCCACCCTTCTCATGGTATCTACTCAACATGGAATCGAAATTCAAGGTATTGAAGTGATTCTCAAAATAATGAGAGAAAAAGTAAACCCAAAGGACCTTCGAGGGGCAATTATTGCGATACCTGTTGAGAATCCTTTAGCATTTATGCATCATCAGTACCTGTCATGGATTGATAATCTTGATCTCGGCGGTGGAGGGAGTGCTAGTCCATTGACTGCAGACAAACCTACTGGTACTGCAACTGAAAGACTTGCATATCAACTCTGGCAGGAAGCTTGGAGCAAGTCCGATATGGTCCTCAATATTCATTGTAATACAAGACCAGACTCGCTTTTCTTTACAGAAATCAATATTGGCAATCCTAAAACAAAAGATAGACTCGTAAAGATGTCTGAGGCTTTTGGTGTGACAAATGTGGTTGAGAGTATTCCCATTGCTGATGATGCACCAGATACTCTAGCAAATCTAGCAATAAAGAATGGAGTTCCAGATATTCTCATCGAACTTATAGATGGGCGATGGATATCTGACCCTTCGACTACAGCTGGAGTCAGAGGGATACTCAATATAATGAAGACTTTTGATATGATTGACGGTGATATTGAACCTCAGGAAGGATTCCCCATCATACCTGGTACATGTACTTTCCATGGGATTGTGCATGCAAATCGAGGTGGGTTAATCCGATTTCTAAAGACACCTGGTGATTATATGCAGAAAGGAGAAATTTTTGCAGAGATCTTCAATCTCTATGGTGATGTGTTGGAACGTGTGGCGTGTCCAGTTGATGGTTACATTTGGTCTTATCCATGTGGTGATATTCTGGGTACACCAGGCAGTCTTCAGGCAGTTCAAACAGGTGCTAATATTGCATACGTCTTCACCTCAGACAAGTAGTCAAATATCTAGTAAAATCATCCGCGAATGGGATTCCGCTTTACTTTGACTGCTGAAGGAACATGATATGAAGTGATTAAGATGATACGATCTTATCAAGAAACTGACCATGACGAAGTCGTTGCAATGATTGCCTCTCTGCGAGTCTTTCTAGCCAAACTAAAATCAATTGAACGGAAACTCGATCTAGAGGCTGCTGACAATGAACTGCAATCGTATCTACAGAAGAAATTTCCCGTATTTGTTGCCAAAGCGCCAGAAGGTCTTGTAGGCTATCTTGTTTGCAAAATCGAGGAGGATGTGGTTTGGGCTGAATCAATCTTTGTTCGTCCCGAATACCGCAGACGTGGAATTGCTTCTGCCCTCTATGTTGAGGCTGAGCGACTGGCTCAAGAACTTGGAGGTGACACTCTCTATAACTGGGTCCACCCAAATAACAACGTGAGCATATCATTCTTGAAGAAGCGAGGGTACAATACTCTCAATCTCATTGAACTACGTAGACCCTGGAAAGGAGAAGAACTATCTACAAAGGTTCAGGTCGGAGAGAACGAATTCGATTATTGAAAGATTAGCAATGGCTCTCTGCCCTTTGTGGTCAATGGGTCTTGTCGAAAGCATTAAAAGCACTGCAAAGGGACTCAGCAAAAGTCTGTCCTATTCAGTGGACAGGCTAAAATAACGTGGTGAATAAGATTGAGCACAAAAAACAAAGAGCACCTCAATCTCGTCGTCATAGGGCACGTAGACCACGGTAAAAGCACTATGACGGGCAGATTGCTATATG